>TARA_R110002124_G_scaffold270207_4_pt1 | contig 23396 bp, 25 predicted proteins | sample TARA_R110002124 | Tara Oceans TARA_R110002124 (sample SAMEA4397445) | marine metagenome | biome: Polar Biome; feature: [SRF] surface water layer (ENVO:00010504); material: water (ENVO:00002006), including particulate matter (ENVO:01000060) such as... | depth 5 m
GAATTTGATCGACGGCTCGGATGCGTACGACAGTAGATATCTTAATGTGCGCGGACAGCTCCGGATCGAAGCGTCGCCTACGCTCGAGGCTCTGCTCTCGGCCTATTTTAGCGACACGCGGACCACGGCGTCGCAGGCCAACAGCGTGGCGCCCGGATCGATTCCTGCGACGGCAGTGGGTGGATTGCTGCTTGACGGAACGCCGGTAGGCCCGGCTCGCTATTCGACCGAGCCGCGGACCGGATATTATAATCACCTCGGCTTCATTCGGATTCAAGATTATGGTGCCAGCCTCACCCTGACAAAGGATTGGGACAATATATCCCTTACGTCGATTTCTGCGTGGAGCAAGTCGCGCGGTTTCTTCGACAACACCGATTTTGATCTTACCGATGCCATCGGTTGGGCGGTCGCGATCAATCCTCAGGGCGTGAATACTGCAAACCCGACCCTCAACTTTGCGTCCAACTATGAGTTTCCCTATTTCTATTCGCAGGAACTGCGTCTGGGTTCCACGGGTGGGGCTCCATTTCAGTGGACGCTTGGACTCTACGCCCAAGGCAATGAGGACGCATATGATCCAATTCGCATCTATTTCGCGAGTGACGTTCAGACCAAGTGGAGTGACCGGAACCGCTTCGCCATTCCGGGGTTCGCACAGGGCATTGTCGGGAAAGTGAAAAACCAAGCCTATGCTGCCTTTGCCCAGGGCACCTATTCGATTACCGATCAGTGGGACATCACAGCCGGTATTCGATATAATTATGAGACCAAGAAATTTCTCGGTCAGTTCTATAACTTCAATGCGGCGGGCGATACTGCCACGCTGGCGCTCGAACGCCAAGCGAAGGAAACTTGGCAGCGACCGACTTGGCTGTTGTCGACGGCGTATAAATTCTCTGATTCGGCGATGGGCTATCTCTCTTACAACCGTGGCTTCCGCAGCGGTGTTTTCAATACGTCTTCGCCCACCAGCACAACGCCGGTGAAAGAGGAGGTGATCGATGCCTATGAGGTGGGCTTTAAGACGGAATGGTTTGACCGTCGGCTGCGGGTCAATGGTTCGGCCTATTACTATGACTATCGCAATTTGCAGTTTCTGATCATCTCGCCTACAACAGGAACAGCGCTACTGACCAATGCAGCCGGGGCCCGGATTCAAGGCGTCGATCTAGAGGTCGCTACTTCGCCGATTGAAGGGGTCGACTTATGGGCGAATCTGTCAGTGATCGATTCAAAATATACTAAGTTCCCAGGCTTCGCAGCGCGGATCCCACAGGTAGATGCATTCGGCAATCCTACCGGCGGCTTGGTGACACAGCCCGTCAATGCGGAGGGCAACCGACTCGCACAAACACCGCCCTATACGCTAACGCTTGGCGGCAACTTTAAGACACCGATCGGTGATAATGGCGTCGAGCTCGAACTTACAACCGATGTGACGTTTAAGGGCAAGGCATTCCAAAATCCCGAGCATACGATCGCCCAACCGGCCTATGGTTGGTGGAATGCCTCGCTTGGCCTGCGGATTCCCGATGGTCCACGCTCCTATCGCATATCTTTGTGGGGGCGGAATCTGACCGACAATGATGTCATCATTAGCGGGGGTGCGCTGTTCAACGCTTTACGCACCACATATGCCGAACCGTTGACTTATGGCCTTCGCTTCGCGGTCGAGATGTAGACGCAATCTGTGGCGGCACATGTCGGGCTCTCCAGGCATGTTATGCAACAATTGGGCCGCGCGCCTCATTATCTTGGCGGCGCGGCCCAATATTTGTTCACCCCATGTGTATGCGTTGCAAAGCGCGAAGGCGAATCTCCGGATACCGGTTTGCGTGCAATGTAGCTGCGCAGGTCAAATGATCCCTATCAGATTATCGCGCTCTTCATGCGCAGCCAGTGTCCTCGGCTTGGCAGCTTAAGTCCGTTAGTTTCGCATCATATCGTTCATCACCCGCGATTTCGTGCACCAGTGGTCAAGCGGCCTGGTATCTTGTGTTCTGGCTCATCAGCGCGAAAGCTATGCGTGCCAGCTTATTGGCTGTTGCTACAGCAACCGCCTTGAACGGCTTGGTTTCTAGCGGCTTTCTGGCACAGTTACGTATGGGATCATAATGTTTTGCATGATGGAGCACAGCGTGCGCACCGACCACGAGCAGCGTTCTGAGATAGCGGTGGCCCATCGCGGTAATCGGCCTAAGCTTGGCCTTGCCTCCCGATGAGTGTTGGCGCGGGACCAGCCCAAGGAGTGTTGGCGCGGGACCAGCCCAAGGAAGGCCGCAAACTCGCGTGGACCCAAGAGGTAGGCGGGATCATCTACCTTAGCTGCCAATGCCGTGGCAGTGACGAGACCGATACCGGGGATCGTCATCAGACGGTTTGATAAAGGATCGGCTTTGGCCTGCACCACAATATCGCTATCGATTGCTTTGATGGCTTGATCGAGATAGTAAATGTGCGTGACCAGCGGTATCAGGCTGTGCCGCACCACCTCGGGAATATCGTTATGCTCTTCATGGATCAAACTGCCAGGCACGTGCCTTGGGCTGCGATCACTCCTATCTCGGCCTGATGCCCGCTTAGGCCGTTGAGCAGTTGGGTGCGCTACTGGACCAGCATCTCGCGCACCTTATGCTCCATCAGCAGCGCCTGGTTATCAATGCTGCGCACCGCCACAAAACGAAGACCGGGACGCAGCATGGCTTCGTGAATGGCGGCGGCATCGTTCTTGTAGTTCTTTTGCCTCTTGACAAACGGCTGCACATCCGTGGGCGGGGCCAGCTTCACCTCATGGCCCAAGGCGATCAGCTCGCGGCCTCAGTGATGGGCAGAAGCGCAAGCCCCCATACCAATCAGACACGGCCCAAGCGAAATATAAATGGTAAAACATCTCTCCTGCGCAATGCTTTAGCAACAAGATTGCGCCCGACAACATCGCAGGCGTGGACTTGAAAGACATGTTTCGCGAGATCAACCGCAACAGTGGTGACAGATGATAGATTAGTTGGTAATTTACTCATGGACGGCGCTCCTTTGATGGTTCATTCTATTGACGAACACATTGCGAAGTATCGGCAATGCCGCATCAATCTCTCAACAGAGAGCCGTCCAGGCATGACAATGCCGCTTACGTAACGGGTCGCTCGGCAGTTACGCTAAGACCGTAGCCGTCCAGAGCGACGAGCGCTTGCGGATTATTTGTCAGCAATATCATCTCGCGAATACCCAGTTCCGTCAGGACTTGAGCTCCAACGCCGTAGCTTCGAAGTACATCCACCTCGGAGACGTTCGCTGCCTGTGCCTCGAGCGCCCGTGTGAACACGTCAGGTGTCGTCGTTGGCATCACAACGACCACCCCACACCCCTCCTCTCCGATGATTTCCATAGAGCGCGACAGCAAGCTTCCCCGCTTGCTCTCCTCACCAAAGAGATCAGGAAAAGTAGATAGCACATGCATGCGCACTAGTGAGGGGCTGCCTGGATCGATTTTGCCCTTTACAAGTGCCACCTGTTCTGTGCCGGTTGCTTTGTTAAAAAAACTCATGGCGGTCCACTCGCCTCCCCAGCGGCTCGTGAAACGCACTTCCGCTCGGCGTTCCACTAAGTGATCATTCTGTCTGCGATAGGCGATCAGGTCCCGGATAGTCCCTATCTTCAGGCTATGCTTTCGCGCAAAGGCAACCAAATCGTCAAAACGTGCCATGGTACCGTCATCGTTCATGATCTCGCAAATGACACCTGAGGCGTTCAAGCCGGCCAGGCGAGACACGTCCACAGCCGCCTCGGTGTGTCCTGCACGCACTAACACGCCCCCTTCGCGCGCTACTAGTGGAAATATGTGGCCCGGGCTTACAATATCATCACACCCTCTCGAACCATCGATGGCTACAGCCACCGTGCGGGCTCGATCGGCTGCAGAAATACCAGTCGTAACTCCCTCGCGGGCCTCAATTGACACCGTAAAGGCGGTCAAATGTCGTGTAGAATTTTCACGGCTCATGAGATCGAGGCCAAGTTCGTCTACGCGAGCCGACGTCAGCGCTAGGCAAATCAAGCCTCGTCCGTGACGAGCCATGAAATTAATGGCATCGGGCGTTGCCATCTGCGCCGGAATGATCAGATCGCCTTCATTTTCACGATCCTCGTCATCGACGAGAATGAACATGCGTCCATTGCGTGCTTCGTCGAGAATTTCCTCGGCGGTCGCAAGAACTCCGTCTGCGGTATTACTCCCGGTGTCTATTATCCGCTCTTTAGTCAATACACTCATTCAGGCCTCCTGTGACAATTTAATATAGTTATGTTATATAGATGCGCCAATCATTGGCAAGGGGCTGTGTCGCGGCGATAACATTTCGACATGTCGAGTATATACAATGCGACTACGGGGCGGTGAAAATTGGTTCAGATCAGTAGACTTTTTTGGGTCCGTATCTAGTTATATACACCCGGCATCATACTTTTTCCGCGATTCAGAAACCACTATTTATGTGCAAGGGCGCGTTTCCAGCCTCGGCTTACAAATTGGCGCCAATCATGCCGATTCACGGAAACTATCATCAGCCTTGCCCGTGTTCATGGGCCTCGCAAGAGCATGGCTCAGGCCTCGAGATAGTGTCCGTCCAGATAAACTAGCGGCCGAATCGAGCTGCCGCCAATAATTGTTTCGACGTGGCCGATTACGATTGTATGCGTACCGTGGTCATGCATTGCGGCAACGGTGCAGACCAGATTGGCTTGGGCGTCATCGAGAATTGGAATGCCGTGCAGATGGTCAGAAAAGCATCCGATCTCGAAACGTGCGTCTCGTTGATCGCTATGCCCACAAGCCTGCGCAAGAGATTTGTGGTTTTGTGAAAGAACATTCACGCAGAAGGCCGCGCTTGTGTCAAACAAGTCATAGATTGCGCTAGACTGGTTGATACAAATCAAGATCGAAGGCGGGTCCAGGCTGAGCGCCGTAAAGGAGGTAGCAGACATTGCTTGGCGCTTGTCGCCTTGGCCAGCGGTGATAACTGTCACGGTTGCAGCGAGGCCGCGCATCACAGTTTGCAGAGTTGTGATGGTGGACGATTGAATAGTCATATTGTCACCCTGTAATTAACGAATTTTCCATTCACCATTAACGAATATAGAAAGGTTATATAAGATGCAAGTAGTGTCGCTGAGAGGATGGCATAATCGCGAAAGAAGCGTTTGATTCACTGCCTAGGGTTAAGTTTGAATGTACGGCCTGAGCCGAAGCGGGCCCCTTTTCGGCGCAGTTCATCGCAGAACATGGTGACGAAGCCGTTTGGGTCGAGTTGTCAGTAATGCCTGACAATTTACCTATACCGCGCTGCGCGATCATGCCACCTACATCATCGGGGACAAAGGCTATGACAGCGACAAGTATCAAGCCGCCCTGCAAGCCAAGGGTAGCATGCCGTGTATCCCGCCGCGAAAGGGACGTATATTGCCCGCTGGCTTCGACATAACCCTCTACCGACAGCGTCACAAAATCGAGAATATATTCGGGCGCGTCAAGGACTGGAGGCGTATCCACAGGGGCCGTTGCGTCGATCAATATTGTCGAAGCGCTCGTAGACCGACTCACCGACGAATATTGTGCCGCACGGCTGCGCTGGCATATTCATAAATTTGCATTATATAAGCTTAAGAAATCGATGGTTAGCAAGTTGGAATAGAGAGGCTGGTCGATCATCTAGGAAGGATAATCGATGGCAGGCACAACCAAGCGAAAACCAGATGCTACGAATGAGGTATCTGGAACAGGTGTCCCCAAGCGCCTCAAGGCAGAAATGCGCAAGCAGCGGATCATTGAGGCTGCGATCGATCTGTTTTCGAAAAATAGCTTTGAGGATACCCGTATCGACGAAATTGCCGCTGCGGCGAATTGCACAACCGGCCCAGTTTATCATTTCTTCGATGGGAAAGAGGAGATATTCATCGCTGCCTATTCCGAGGTCGCGCACCGATACGCACTGCAGCTGCGAGACGCGCTTGCGAGCGAAAAAGAGCCGCTCGAGAAGATTGTCGATATTTGCAACCGCTTCCATGATTTACCTGCAGGGCAAGCATCGGAATTTGCGCGAAGTGGTCTGCGTGTGCTTGGTTATCGCGAAGTTTTAGAACGGCAACGCGGAGTGCGTACAGCTATCGGAGACCTTTTGCGCCAGGCCATGATGGACGGTACGATACAACCGGCACCGCCGGAGCCGCTGGCTAATCTTATATTCGGGATGGCAATCGAGGCGCTGTCTCTGATAGGAATATCTGACGATGGAGATAAGGCGCTGTGGGAATATCAGAATGCAATCGAGATGCTGGTTCATGGGCTCAGGTTACATTGACTTCATCCATTGCCAGGCGGCTTGCCCACCGGTAATCGGCCTTGCCGTTCGGGCCACGGATCACGCAATCAACAAAAATAACATATTTCGGCCATTTGTAACGCGCAAGGCGACCTTCACAGAGTGACCGGATCGCTTTCGCACTCAATTTACCGCGGGACTGCACTATAGCGACGACTTCGGCACCCCAACGATCGGACGGGCGTCCTACGACGATGGCATCGACGATATCGGAATTGCTTAGCAATGCAGCTTCGACTTCTTCGGCGAAAATCTTTTCGCCGCCCGAGTTGATAGTAACCGCATCGCGCCCGAGGACCTCGATATCGCCACCGCCACCATAGCGGGCACGATCTCCCGGCACCGCGTAACGGACACCATCTATCACCGGAAAGGTTAGCACGCTTTTTTCAGGGTCCCCCAAATATCCGAATGGCAGGTGGCCCGTCGATGCCAGCCAGCCAATTTCGTGTTCATCTTCACTTAGGGTCCGGGATAGATCTTCCGCAAGGACGCGCGTTTGCGGCAGCGCTCCAAATAAGTTTCCTCGCTTGCCCGTCGCCGAAGCCTCGCCACACTGGCTTTGATTCCGGTGGACCACTTGTGCCTGCTTCCCCGACTCCGACGAACCGATGGAATCGAAGATATAGGCTTTAGATTCAAGCTCGCCAAGCAAGCCTTCGCGAACGTCGGTGCTCATTGGCGCGGCACCATTGATTATTCCCCGAACGCTTGAAATGTCATAACTCTGACGTCGAAGCTCATCAAGCAAAGGTCGCCCCATCGCATTGCCGATCGACAGCACAACATGAGCTCGTTCATGCTCGACAATTTCCCAAACCGCACGTGCGTCAAAACTGTCGCCGGCTGGGAACAGCAGTGTTGCGCCCGCTGGCAAGGCGGTGATTGCCATAGAAAGGCCAGCCAGATGCATCATAGGAGGCAGAACTGCGACGCGGTAGTTTACGTTTTCTATCCCTTTCCCAAGTTCGCCAAGGTGCGCAATTCGCTTCCCAGTCGCTGGATTGATGCCTGCAGTCATCGACTGGCAAAGTTCGGCCTGCGACCACAGTACGGCTTTTGGTGCGCCCGTCGTCCCCCCAGTATAAATGATGCAAAGGTCGTCGGGCTTGCTGCGATCTTTAAAGGCAATTTCCAACTGCATGTCTGAGATGATGGTTTCATAAGCGGTTGTTCCAGCCGCTTGAGGTTCCGAATCACCGCCCACTTCGATCAAATACAAAAGGTCAGGTAGGCGGCCGCGTATCGATGCAACCTCGACCCGGAAACACGCTTCATAGACCAGTGCTTTTGCGCCGCTATCGCGAAGAATTTCAACCAGTTCCTCTTCAACATAACGATAGTTAACGTTGACCGGGACAGTTGACGCAGCGAAAGCACCTAAAACCACCTCTACATACTCTGGCCGGTTCCGCATCAGGATCGCCACGTGATCTTGGCCGGAGGCATGAGCGGCCACCTTATTGCGGGGCAAATGTCGGCACAGTCCGCGTCGTCCAAGCCAAGCAGAAAAACGGCGGGCATGATTGGCGATTTCGCCAAAGCTGACACTGTTGGTGCCCCAGATGATTGCAGGGCGTTCAGGTACGGCTGTAGCGGCATAGGAGAAGAGCTGCCATATGCTGGGCGTGCTGGAAAGATCGGAATTGGGCATCATCAGTAATCGTGCAGTTGGGCCCAGCGACCCCGATGGAAAGCAGCATCCCCGAAAAGCATCTCGGAAACGCGGGCGGCTTTAAGATAATGTCCGACCGGGAATTCCTCCGTCATTCCGATGCCGCCATGCATCTGGATGGCCTCATTTGCAATGTGGAGGTAGGCGTCACAGCACATCGCTTTGGCGTGGGAGACAAGTCTAGCGAAAGCCAACGAGTCCCCATCCGCAGCGAGCGCGGCGGCACGGACTGTCGGCCGCGCGAGTGAAAGGGAAGTGAACATGCGCGCCGCCCGGTGCTGAAGCGCCTGGAAAGTACCAATTTTTACGTTAAATTGTTCGCGGGTTCCAAGGTAATCGACGGTCATATCGAATGCGCGCTGCATGCCTCCAATCATTTCGGCGCAAAGATACAAGATGGCGTGGTCAGTTATGCTATTCAGTAGGGCAAGTGCTGCACCTCGTTCGCCGATTATGTCCTCAGCGGAAACTTTGACATTCTGAAACTCAACCACCGCCGATGGACGACCGTCGATCAGTCGCTGTTCGCGGATAGTGACACCGCTCGTCAGTGGACTGACAAGAAATAGCGACGGCCTATCGGTCTCATCTTCGATAACGGCCGATACGATGATGGCATCCGCAAAGGTCGCATCCAGCGCCATTGACTTTGTGCCGCTGATACAAAACCCGTCTTCCATAGCAGTCGCGCGAGCCTTTATCGCGCCTGTTTCAAAGCGCATTCCTGGCTCAAAATGCGCGAGTGAAAGGATAGCGTCACCTTCGATGACCCGAGGAAGCCAAGTCTCTCTCTGGAAGCTATTTCCTGCCCTCTGGAGGATTTGACCACCCAAAAGCACGGTCGATAACATCGGCGTCGGCGCTAACGTCGCGCCGAAAGCCTCGCCGACGATCGCCAGAGACGGCATGCCGAGCGCAACGCCGCCATTGCTTTCATCAAAATCTATACCCAGTAGACCGAGCTCAGAAATTTGCTTCCATAGTCGAACGTCGAGCGAACCAGCATTAGCCGTTCGCATCGCGCTTACGCGATCAAAGGAGAGTTCGGTGACGCAGAAGCTTTGGACGACTTCCGCTAGCATCGTCTCTTCATCGGTGTAGGCTAGACTCATGTAAGGATCACTCATTCATTTCAAAGGTTCAGGATGCGCTTCGCGATTATGTTTAGCTGTATTTCGCTGGTACCGCCTTCAATGCTGTTGGCGCGGGAACGGAGCCAATTTCTGGGCAGTGCAAGTTCATCTTCGCTGAAGCCATCGCCCGACCAGCCGATGCCGGCGGGCCCGGCGATGCGCATGTGCAGTGCTTGCCGCTTTTGATTCAGTTCGGTGCCGGCGAGTTTCAGCGCAGACCCTTCCGGGCCTGCTGCTCGGCCGGCCTTTTGAGACAAGGCCAAAAATTGCATAGCCAATTTAATGCTACGAGCTGTCATCTCGACCTGCGCAATTTCATCGCGCAGCATTGCATCTGCGACGGCCTTTCCATCCAACCCGACGTACTCTTTTGCCATCTCGCCGAGACGGCTCGCCGAGGCGGGTCCGCGTCTGGCCGATCGAATTGCTGCACCGCCGAGCAATGAGCGCGAGCCCATGCTTTCCGATACAGCCTGCCGCTCATAGCCGAGCAGAGTTTTCGCAACACCCCAGCCCTTATCGAGGTCGCCAACCATATTCGCGGCGGGCAACCTAACGTCATCGAAAAACATCTCGCAAAAAGGAGATTCTCCGCTGATGAGAGTGATGGGCCGCACGGTTATCCCAGGTGTCGCTAGATCAATTAGAAGAAAACTAATTCCATCATGTTTCGGCGCTTTGGGATTGGTCCGAACCAAGACAAAAGCCCAGTCCGACTGATCGGCATACGAGGTCCAGACTTTCTGGCCGTTGATTAGAAAATCGCTACCGTCTTGGACGGCACGTGTGCGTAGGGAGGCGAGGTCCGATCCTGCCGACGGTTCCGAATAGCCTTGGCACCAGCGAATTTCGCCGCGCGCTATTTTGGGCAGATGTTCGCGCTTCTGGGCCTCGTTTCCGCATTCGAGCAGCGTTGGTCCAATCATCGCCAGGCCAAGGCCGATAAGAGGCAAGGGCAATTTCAAACGCTCCATCTCCTCGTCGATTACTCGTGCTTCAGCTGTTGAATAGCCGCCTCCGCCGTAGAGCTTCGGCCAAGTTGGAGCGGTCAAGCCCTTTTCCGCAGAAATTTCTAGCCAGCTCCGGTGGTCGTCATCAGCAAAGATGAAATTGCGTCCGCCCCAGTTGCCTGCATAGCCGGATGGTGCCGCTCCACGCAAAGAAGGTGGCGCTGTAGTTTCAAGCCAAGTGCGCAAATCTTGACGAAACAAAGCGAGCTTTTTGGCAGTATCGGTCATAAATTGAACGCCAATTGGTGGCCTGTCGTTTCCCAGGGAACTGACACTAAACGTCCGCTTAACGACAAAGTGATGAAGGCAGTGCGCAGATTCGGCCCGCCAAAGCATATGTTTGTGGTCATCGCGTCGCCCGTTTCGATCAAACTTTGCGTTCCGTCTGTTCGAAAGATTACTATCCCGCCTCCATGACCGGGCGCAGCGATACAAAGGCATCCCGAATTATCGACTGCCATAGAGTCAAGCGCCAGTCCGCTGGTGACCGTCGCGAAATAGTGTCCACCATGCACTGTACGCGTGTTGCGACGCACCTCACCCGGCCCATCAAGGTCCCAGTAAAATACGCGACCACTGTAGGTTTCGGCAATGAAGAGGCGTGATTCATCGGGAGCGATCGCGATGCCATTTGGACCGTCGAGTGGAAACCCTACCTCGACGATGTGTTCGCCATCCGGTCGAGCGTAGTACAATGCACCGAGGTCGCGTGTCCTGCCGCAGGTCTTGCCGAGATCGGTAAACCAGAATCCGCCGTTCTTGTCGAATATCAGATCGTTTGGACCGCGCAACTGCCTACCGCTGCAATGTGTATACAGAGTCTCTACCGCGCCACTGCTTGGGTCAACTCTTTGAATCGACCCAGACTTATAGTCTTCCGCGATTGCTCCCGGAAACCATCTACCCCGACGTTCGATCCATTCGAACCCACCGTTGTTACAAACATACAGTTTGGCGTCGGGTCCGACGGCAAGCCCATTTGGCCCCCCGCCACAGTGAGCGATGATGTTTGTCGCTCCGTCTGGATTAACCCGTATTATGTTCCCACCATGGATATCGACGAGAAGCATATCACCGTTCGAACACCACACGGGCCCTTCGGGAAACCCAAGCCCTTCGGCGCAGATCGTAGGCTTCAAGCTATCCATCGGCAAGCCCTCAATCCATTGTAGCGAGTATAGGACGGACCTTCTCACCAAACAGCCGAACTGTATTGGCCATATCCTCTGCAGCGATGCCCCCGCCTTCGAAGATAAGCGCGATATCAAAGGGATGCTCAAGCAGGCGCCGACGTTCGCGGATCTTCTCGGTCACTTGTTCAGGCGTTCCGTATAGATTTAACTCGACATAAGAGGCTGCGAGAGAATCGTTGCCGGTTTCCTTAACTTTTATGGCTTGTCTGGCATAGGATTCATAGCCCTTCATCTGCGAGAAATGATCGCCGGTCAGTTCGTAGAATTTGCTGACTGTGTAGAAATAATTACTGAAATGTTCGGTGGCAAGTTCGCGCGCGCGTTCTTCATCTTCGTGGACGATCACGAGATCTCCTGTGACGATCGGCGGCGCCTTCTTCCCATGCGTTTCCTCATAGTTATCAAGATAAGGAGCGAGCGAGTTCTTCCGATAAACGTCCCAGGGTGTATTTGAAAAGGACATCAGCCTCGCGCCAAGTTTCGCAGCCTCTAGGACTGAGGCCGGTGACATGCCGACGCAAAAGATACGGTCATCCCAATTAGCGTCATACGGACCTGGACGCAGGTGAGCCCGCTTCTGTGGGAACATAGGTCCGTCTGATTCTATGAAACCCGTCTTTAGCGCATTGATGATCATGCGCGCGCCTTCGTCGAACCGGTCCCGGCTCTCGCCCATATCAAGGCCGAGAAGCTCATATTCTACACGCGCGAGACCGCGGCCGATACCTAGCATCGCACGACCATGACTGAGCTGATCAAGCATTAGCATTTTCGAGGCGCAGCGCAGCGGGTCATTCCATGGCACAATGATCGCACCCGTACCAAGTTTGATCGAGCTGGTCTTGGCGGCGAGGTAGGTCAAAACGTTCGTATTGTCCGGACACATGGAATAATCGGTGAAATGATGTTCGGTCGCGAGGAGGAAATCATAGCCCAGCCCCTCTGCGCCCTCCATGACATCGAGTACATCACCATAAACCTCGGCATCCGTTTTGCGGTTCTCGAAATTCTGAAAGATCGCAAGTAGCCCAAATTTCATTATACTCTCCTAGCTTGTGATAGGACCACCGCCGACGGGATGGCTTTATGTAATCTAGTTATATATAATACATTTATATAAAGCAAGCTGTGATGATCTAGTCGATGTATACGTGGTTTCCGGGAGACGATCCGACAACATTTTCGAACGGGCTCGACGGTTGCTCATGCAGGTAGTCATACAACAGACCATCGAACATCGGCGCTTGCAACACCGCAAGCTTGCCGCTTAATATCAATCAACCAGATGGAACCAATGCTCCGTTAATTTACGCAGCCTTCAGTGCCAAATGTTCTGACGCCGGACACTCAGTCACTGCTTTCATCCATTTTATCGGAGGACATGCGCCATGATAGATGTTTACAAATGCAGTGTCTTGTTAGCCGGTGTATTGATCGTGACCGGTTGCAGCAAAGCCCCCACTCAGTTGGATAAACTGAAACAGAAGTTTGCCGAAATGGAAGCAGCCGCTCTGGCTGAGGAATATTCGGGGATAGTGAATTCTGATGGAAAGACACCAGGCTTGTTTCCGGTCGCCGCCACTGGTGTGGATACGCTGCCGATCATCGAGGCGGCACAAAAATTATTGGCATCGTTGACCAAACAGCAACTGGAGCGAACGACATTCCCGATAAACGACAGCGAATGGCGCAAATGGTCAAATGTCGACAATGGAATTTATGATCGTCAGGGCGTCAGCTTGAAAGAGATGGACCAGCAGCAGCGGAACGCGCTGTTTGCGCTGATGCGGTCCTCGCTGAGCGTAAAAGGAATGACGCTCAGCAGAAACATCATGAAAACCGACCAAACGCTCAAGGAATTGAACGACGACCCGGACAGCTATGATGAGCAGCTATATTTCCTGACTATCATGGGCACTCCGTCTTCTACCGAACCTTGGGGGTGGCAATTTGATGGTCACCACTTGATTATAAACTTCTTCGTTCTGGGTGACCAGGTTGTGATGACGCCGATATTCATGGGCGGTGAACCCATTCAAACGACGAGCGGCAAATATAAGGGCAATGTGATCCTGCAAGAGGAACAAAATGCAGGTCTTGCACTCGCCCAGTCTTTGGACATTGAGCAACGCGTACTAGCTTTATCGTCCCCCAAAAAAGGCGGAACCGATATGGTGGCCTCAGCCAATATGGACAATCTTGTTCTCGATTATACCGGGATTCCTGCCTCGGAACTGAGCGCGACCCAGAGGAGGAACCTGCGCGAGTTGATAGCGTTATATATTGCAAATATGCGCGAACCTTACGCCAAAATAAAAATGACGGATGTGGAAAAACATCTGGATCAGACCTATTTTACTTGGATCGGCGATATGTCGGATGATGGCGTGTTTTATTATCGAATCCATGGGCCAACGGTGCTGATCGAGTTTGACCATCAAGCCCCGGTTGGGGTTCCGGGATCACGAAATCGTGAACAGGCAACCCGCAATCATATCCACACGATAGTGAGGACGCCGAATGGCAATGACTATGGTAAAGACTATTTGCGGCAACATTTGGCAACTCATGCCCATTAAGTTTGGTGCGGTGATCAAGATGTCAGTTGGGGGAAGTTGCCGTGTCGCTTAAAAGCTATTTGAAAAGGCCCTATGTCTTCGCATCTGTTTGGGTTGCAATTTTCACCATCGCTGGTTTCTGGGTGAGCTATTACAGCAGATTGCCATTTGGCGTGTCCGATCACGGTCTGGTCACGCATCTCCACGCAGCTGTTTTTACCGGGTGGCTGGTTCTGCTTATCGTGCAGACAATCTTAGCCGCTCAGGGCAAGATCAAGCAACATATGGCTTTGGGCACGGTTGGCATTTACTGGGGTTGTGCACTGATTATAATGGGTCTGTGGATTGCGTTGCAATCATTCCAGCACAACATCGCAGCGCAAGGAATGGAAGCTGCGAGCAGAACGCTGGCCTTTCCGCTGTTTGACATGCTCCTGTTCACACCCGCCTTTGCACTTGCAATCTCTTTTCGGAAAACGCCCAGGCACCATAAACGGTTGATGCTTGTCGCGGTGACCGTGATGCTTGTTGCACCAGGAGCACGGTTATTAATCGCGCTGGATAAATATTCTGACTCATTGCTGCTAATTATATGGCTGCTGCCACTAGTTTTTGCGCAAATTTCAGATCTGGTGCGACGTAAGGGGTTAAGCCCCATTTATCTCACGGCGATGATCATAATTCCGCTCTCCTATTTCGGACGTCTCGCAATCCGTGAAACCGAGCCGTGGGCGACGTTCACGCAAAGCCTTGCGAAGGTTTTGAGTTAATTGCCTGAGGGAACCACTGATTTCATACAGGGTTTCGATCGGCCAATTGTTTCGAGGCAGTCGCCAGGACTGTTGAGAACCTCACAAGTCTTGGTCAATATTAGCCACTTTGGCGATCTCCGAAATACCCCCTTTCGCGTGCGAAAACGGACATTTGGACCGGTGAGATGGAAAGGCCGGAATTGGGGCGTTAGCCGACTAGCCGCTTTTATTCTCCATCCAAGCAGTTCGAATGACAGAAACTGGGTGGGTTGCTGACCGTCCGCTTTTGGGTATGGAAGCCAATGTGGTTGCCAACGTGTTAATTTCACGCTGCAAGCATTGAAATTAGAGTCTCTGATTATTTCCAATTTTGGAGTGAAACTGCTTTAATGACTTAAGAAGCGTTGAACAGCAGCCAGGAATTCCAGCGATGCAGGCTCATGGCCAAGCAGCAGGTGATTTTCACTATTTATCCCCGTAAATTGTGCATTGGGTATTTGCGCAGCAAGGGCTTGGCCGGTCGCAACCGGAATCCGCATGTCATTGCGGCTGTGGACGACCAGCGTTGGCGCCTTAACGTCTTTCAGCCGATCGCGAACATCGATATCGGCAAATGCATGGAGAAAACGGACGGCATTTTCGGATGATGTGGTAAGCCGCTGAAACTCGTCGAACCACGCCAATTCATCGGACGTTGCGCTTGGCATGAAGGTGCGGGAAAACAAATGCCGATAGGATGGATTTTCCCGCCCCCAGCCCGTTTCGGTCAACACCATGATTGCTTCGCGCTCGCGTGCTTCTTCGGTAGTCGCCATATGCCTCCAGCCGGCAGGATAGCCGCCAAACAGGATCAAGTGCGAGACGCGATCAGGATGACGTGCAGCATATTCAATCGAGACAGCCGCCCCCTGACTGACCCCAAGCAGCGGAAAACGATCGAGCCCAGCCGCATCAACCACCAATTCAAGGTCGGTAACAAAACTTTCAAAGCTGATATCGGGCACATTCCAGTCGGACAGCCCGCATCCGCGTTCATCATAGCGGATGAAGTGGAACGATTGTGCCAGCGAGCGGAACAGGGGACTCCAGATCGGGGCCTCCCAGTCCAGTTCGAGGTGCGACAGCCAATTGGCTGCCTTTACCAGTGGCGGGGATGCTGGATCGCCGACCGAAGCCCAGGCCAGCGAAATATTGTCTTTGGCCTGAACAAACCGGATAGACTGGCTTTGGGGCAATGCAATGTCGTCGAGAGGGCGGCTTTCCGTTTTTGGTTTTGCTGTTGCCGCAATGTCATCCGACCAGATCGGTGGATCGAGCTCCGCCTCGCGGAACGACTGTTCCAGTTCTCGCGCTAGTGTTGTTGCTTCATGTTCTAGCCCCAGCTGGCGCCGGGCCAGAACGGCCTGTTGCGCCGCAGCTGGGTCAAACGGTGCATTAGCAAGCCAGCGCTCAGACCATTTTTCACAATCAACCGGGCTGAGTTCTGGCGAAAGCGCAAGCCTGCGCGACAGCGTAATCCGTAATCGCATCACTTGATTGCGTTGCTGTTCCAGCCACGCCATATAGTTCGGCTGGTTAGGCAATTCGCAATCTTCCAGCAGCATTTGGTTCGACTTCTCCCAAGCGGCATCGATAAATGAAGCATTAGCGTCTTGGTCGTCATTTTCCACAAGTTTACGGAAAGCATGAAAATCGATCTCAATCGATTCAATATTGATGCTGACGCGCTCGCGATCAGCCTGAAGCAGCGTTTCTTGGCCAGTCTTCACGACCGGGCGCAGCTTGCTGAGTGACCAGCGCAATGCACCACGTGGATCATCCGGAATATCCCAGAACAATTCGCACAAGCGCTCGCGCCGCTGCGGTGTGGCGGTGATGATAAGATAGGCCAGCAGCGCGCGTGTCTTGCGCGATGCGGGCAAAGCTGCGGGTTTGTCCCCATGCAAAACCTGCAGGGTGCCGAAAGTATTGATCGAGAGCATGGTTCGGCAAACCTTCCTGAGAATAGCGTATCCATCATAGCGGAATACCAAATCGTGCGATAGCGCCTTCGTCAGGCCGCCTTGGCGATGCGTTTTTTTGGCGCCGCATTGCGCTTGTCTAGCGCTTCGGAGCGCAACAACGCGACGATGTCGCGGCGTTTCTCTCGTATCGCATCATCCATCGGCGTGTTTCCCCAGCGGTCCTTGGGCTGTAGCTCGCATCCTGCTCTGATCAGCAAGTAAGCGGCTTCGACCTGGCCCTCGCAGGCCGCGAGATGCAGCGCCGTCCGGCCGTCATAATCGCTGCGTGATATATCCGCTCCTGTAGCGATCAACCGTCGCAGTTCGCTCAAATCGCCATTGGCTGCGGCAGCGCAAAGATAGCCCGACGCATCGGCTGTCCGTACAGTTTCGCTGACTGTGGGATTGATGAGGGAATGGTCTTCGACAACGTTGGCATAGCTGTGAAAGGCAAATTTCTTGACCAGCCTTTGCGAGAAGCTGACTCCGCGCACCGAATTGCCGCAGCGGTCGAGCCGGGGACTCCAGATCGCGATGCCACAAACACCCGGCACCACCAGCATCAACGCACCCGATACCCCGGATTTTGCGGGGATGCCGACGGTAAAGGCATATTCGCCGGAAAAATCATACATGCCGCATGAATACATCAGCGACAGACAGTCCTTCACCGTCTCCGATCGCAACACGCGCTGGTTGGTCACCGGACAAATTCCGCCATTGGCCAGCGTTGCCGCGATCACCGCCATCTGGCGGACATCGACCGTCATCGAACAACATTGGAAATAGAAATCCAGCGTTTCGGCTAGATTGGTGTTGGGTGGAAAGGCGTTATTTTCCCGCATGAAATAGGCCAGCGCGAAATTGCGATCGGCGGTCGCTTTCTCCGAAAGATAGACGGCATTGTCAAACGCCGGTCTGCGGCCACCAGCCAGTTGCTGCCATTTGTCCATGATGAAATCAAAGCGGTCGGCGAGCGGCGTCTGCGGGTTGATCAGCGAGGAACACATAATCGCTCCGGCATTGATCATCGGATTGTGCGGCAACCCTTGCGGGTTCAGCATCAACTCGTTGAACGACCGGCCCGATGGTTCGCGCCCGACATGATGGTGCACCGTGTCCCGGTCGGCGAGGTCACGGGCCACCGCATAATTGATCGGCTTGCATGTAGACTGCACACAATAATGATCCTGATCGTCGCCGAGCGAGAGCTGCTGCCCGCTGATCGTACAAAGGCCAAGCGCATATTTTTCTTCGTTCACCCGCGCGAGTTGCGGAATATAGGAGGCTACATTGCCGCCCCGTTCTTCCCGACATTCCTCGAACATTTCCCGGACATGGCGGCCAAAGCCTTGGAAGTCGGGAATGACCAGAGCTCCGGAAAGAGCGCGCTGGACCAGCGAAATTTCGTTCGCAGCAATCCTCTCGGCAAAGCTCTCTACGGTGAGATCTTCATCCGGCGGCACCTGGCGGAAATTCAGCAACGTCGACCGAAGGCGCGGATCATCGTCCGGGAAACCAGCCTCTTTGAAACGTTCAATAACATGATGAGCGCGCACCGGCGTGCCTGATTCCGAACCTAAGGAACGATAGAGGCGCTCTATCCAAGCTTGGTTCGGGTCTGGCGAAATAGTCGGGTTGATCGCTTTCATTGCGCTGGCACCTGCCACAGGATTATTGCCCGCCTTCGTTTGCAAGCCCGGCATCCGAATAGACCGGGCCGTCGCCTTTCGCGCAATCGCTCCGCTTTGAGTTGAGCGTAGCATGACGCGGCCCACGGCTGGATATGAGGCAATTTTGCAATACGCTTGCCCGAGTTTCCTGCTGTTTGTCAGTGCATTTTGATGCGCGGATCCGCTTGTGGCCATGATGGGCCGGACCGAAACTGCGAGCAACGCAGGTTTCGTTCTGACCATCGCTGTTGATGGTCGATGCCGATGCATCCATCTTTGATTGCATATCGTAAGGTCCGGCCAATGCTGCGTCTGAATGACCGATGATGAGTGCAGGCGCTAAAAGCGGGGGAAAGATGGATTTGTAGACGTTCATGCTATTAGTCTTTCACATATAAAGGGATGCATCCACTCAGGCGAGAGCGAAGCTGGAGAAAATGAAGGTGATAGTCGCGACGGACGCAGCGAAAGCGACGGCCAACCGGCCGCCCGTTTGCGCAATCAAATCGATAGTGGTCATAGTAAATTTCCTTGAACGAGCATTGTTGTTGGCACGCCATTTGGTGGGCACCCGTTGAAGCCAGCGTTGTTTCTGGCGTGGAAATTAGCGTGGAAACGGCACAAAGCCGATTGATTACGGCCGCGAGAGCGAAATGATCACACGTCAGCGTTTGCTTACTTGCTTTTTTTGAAGCGATCTCTTTCCGGCATTCACCGTCAACTGGAGGCGTGCGAACTGCGCTTGGGGGCTTATTTTTGGCGGCCAAATACCCGCAAATGCGTCGTCTCCTGCCGGGCTGTGCAGCTGGCCGTTAGCCGCTGGAACGTCTACCATTGGGACGATTGTGTTGAAAAACTCGCCTGATGAGCGGTTTGATATTGCTTACGGTATCGATACGAGCGGGATTTGAGGCGGGAGATGTGTGCAGTCAATTGGTCGATATTCAAGGACTAACAAGCAATATAAAATGAAGGAACCAGTTCACTCCACCATTGCGATAAAACTGCCGATGACTTCGATCTGACTGCTTGGCAGTTTGTTGAACGGACTGGTTTGGTTACCAGGGGCACAGAGGTGAATTCGGCCCGCAAGTTCGCTTTGCATTTCAGGCTTTCCTCCCAACTTCTCGGATGGCCTGCAAAGATGATAATCTCCCTCCCCCCAAGGCCCTCTCATTGTTCATCCTCGGATTGCTCCCTGAATTGCGCTTGCTGGATCGCGGCGGAAATCGTCCATTCCTCGAGCGGGCGCATGCCGGGCACAACCAGAACTCCGCCGCCGCCTTGCGGTGATTGACCAACCCCGGCGTCAGCGCGCAGCTTTGCGAGATGGCGGCTGGCTGCAACGTCCCCCTTCGCGGCCTTGCGTTGTATCGACCGCAGCTCGACCTCGGCCATACTCATAGCCCGTCCATTTATCTCGACTTCCTCGTTCGCCACCCGCTCAAGCATGGCGCGCATGTCATTTGCGGGCTTCGGGCGCGGCGGCCGCCCCTTCGGATTGCCAGATTTTCCCTTCTTGAACCGGCTATGTTCAGGGGGCTTTCCGTAGCCAACATCGTATGCCTTGTGCTCGTCTTCCATCATATTCCTTTCTGCTAAAGACGAAGGCATGCAGCTGCGGCCGGTAAAATGCACTCACCACATTTCCGTGGTAATAAGTGTGAGCGGCGCCGGCATGCGCCGACGCCGCCCGTATTCATGCCTCGAGATCTTCCACAAGAGAGGCGAGATCGTCGAAAGACGTCCCCGACCCCGCCAGTGTTGCCGTGCCGCCCGTCGCCTTTTGCCACCGGCGGACCGCCACATCGACGTAACGCGGGTCGAGTTCGATCGCACTCGCCCGTCGTCCGGTTTGCTCCGCAGCCATAATAGTAGTTCCTGATCCCGAAAATACATCGAGAATCACACCACCGCGCCGCGAGCAGTCGCGAATGGCATCCGCCACCATCTCTACCGGTTTGACCGTCGGATGCATCGCCAACTCCTCGGCGCGCCCGGCCTTGAGCGAGTTGACGCCGGCATAGTCCCAGACATTGGTACGGTAGCGGCCGTGCTGGCCCAGGCTGAAATTGTTGATGTGCGGTGCGGTACCATTCTTGAAGACGAAGACGAGTTCATGTTTCGAACGGTAGAAAGCGCCCATGCCGCCATTATCCTTGTTCCACACGACGAGATTCTTGAGCTCGGAATAGGCGCTGCGGCCCGCGGCCAGCAGCTCGCCAATATGCCGCCAATCCATACAGATGTAATGGACAGAACCATCGACGCTGAAAGCGGCAAGGTTCGTCGCAACACGGGAGAGGAAACCGGTAAATTCCGCCTCGCTCATTTCGCCCGAAGCCATGACGAACTCCTCGTGCTGTACCTTGCCGAGCCCGCAGATATGGCCATTGACCGGCACATTATACGGCGGGTCGGTAAAAACCATCTGCGCCTTTTCCTCGCCCAGCAGGCGCGAGTAGACTTCGAGGTCCAGCGCATCGCCGCAAATGATTGCATGTTTGCCGAGCAGCCACATATCGCCAGGCTGCGTCACCACAGGCGCGGCCGTGTCGATGACGACTTCTTCATCTCCAGGCGGCACCTCATCGAGCCCATTGAGCAGGGATTCGATTTCTGCCGGGTCAAATCCTGTCAGCGCCAGCTCGAACTCCGCATCCAGCTCGGCAATTGCCGACAGCTCCAGCGCGAGCAGCTCGTCATCCCAGCCAGCCAGTTCGGCCAGCCGGTTATCCGCAATGACATAGGCCCGCTTTTCAGCTTCCGTCATGTGTTCGAGGCGAAGTACCGGCACATCGGTCATCCCGAGCATCCTGGCTGCCTCGATCCGACCATGCCCGGCGACGACGGAATTCTTGCCGTCGACAAGGATCGGATTGGTAAAGCCGAAGCGCTGGATACTATCGGCAATCTGCTTCAGCTGCTTCTTCGAATGTGTGCGTGCATTGCGGTCGTGGGGCACGAGATCGGTAAGTGCAATTTGCTCGAGCCGTTCGGGCCCGGCAATAGGTAGTTCTGGCATTTCAAGGGACCTTTCCTAGTTGGTGGAGTGGTCCTCATGTCACTGTCGCCAACCAGAAGCCCTCATGCTATTTCTTACCCAATCTCAGTGAGGATAAGAGATTTCGAACACTCTCAGGACTTTTGTAACCCATTCTTCTAGCGGCAATCGCCTGGGCGAGCTCAGTCGAACTCATATCGGACCGTTTGCACTTGGCTCCACGGCTGCGCTCACGATGCTTTCGCTTCTCGATCCGTGGAAGCCAGTAGTTATAGAGATCAACCGTCGCGTAGTTGCGAGCAATCTGACTGAAGGTAGTCTTTGGGCCACGCTTCGCTTTCAGATCCGCCTCGAGGCCTCGCACGATATATTCCCGCAGGATCGCATCTGTGATCAGCTCGGGATTGGCCTTGATTATGCGCACTATATCGGCGCTGAGAATCTCACTCTTGTCTTCATCGCGCCGATGAAGCCAGCCCAGGCTTTCAGGATCATAACGATAGTAAGGAGAATTCTCGTTTGCCATGTCAGACCTGGGTTTCAACTCTGCGCAGCAGCTCGTGCAGCTCGACCCCCAGACCCTTGGCGAACTTCTCGGCGAGTACCAGGGACGGATTTCTGAGACCGCGTTCAACGCCCGACACGTATGTCCGGTCGATACCGGCCGCGAAACCGAACTCCTCCTGCGACAAGCCTTTCTCCAGCCGCAGCCGGCGCACGTTTGTGCCAAAGACTTTTCGAACATCCATAATTCGACATGGGCAGCGATTATGCCAATCCGTCTACGGACGATCAGTCACATTTCTCTCGACTTCCCCATTCTGGCAAGCAATTGGACGGTATGGAGAATGATCAGCCAGACTATTTCAGCTCGTCAGTTCAGGAGAATATTCTCGAACACCAATTCTTGGCGGCACTAACTTCATCGCTGTGGCGCCGCGGATTTCGCGATATCGAGGTGCTTCGTTCGCAAGTCGATGCTTTCGGACATGATCTGGTAGTGGAGGCGGGCGGTGTTGTTCGCCACATACAGCTCAAGGCCAGCGGCAGACATGCCAAGACCGCGCGGGTGAAAATCAATACCAGGCTCTCCCTCAAACCTGCGGGCTGCGTGATCTGGTATCTTTACGATCCTGGCACGCTCGAGCTTGGCCCCTTCCGCTGGTTCGGAAATCGGCCCGGAGCCGGTCTTCCGGACCTTGGCAATCGTGTGGCCAAGCACACGAAGGGCGACGGCGCGGGAAACAAGGCCGAGAGAATGGCCATCCGGGTACTGCCAAAGGCCAGGTTTACCGTGGTCGACACCATCGATGAGATCGCTTCCCTGCTGTTCGGCTACTCATCGGTAAGCCAGATCCAGTTGATCCGCCAGCAACTGGCGCAGTCCGATCTACCTGAGGGTGCACCGGACTGGGTGCACCAGGTTCGCGGCGGCAATCTCGGCGCTGTTCCTGATGCACTGGACTGGAACAATTCGCTACGTTTCGCCCATCTGGTCGACGGATACGGCATCTGCGAAATCCTCGGTCTGGGAGATCCTTTCGAATTCGAAGCCCGGACCCTTGAAAATGCCCGGACCGCCGGAACCTGGACCGGCGGACCAGCGGTGCTCTGGGCCACGCTCTTTCTCGAACACCGGCGTTGGCGAACAGCGCCGATCGACCCCGGCCCCGAGATGGTGGAACTGCTGGACCGCCTGTGCCAGCAATTGGCGGGCTCGCTGAAAGAGGGTCCAAAAGGCCAGGGCCAGCTCATTCCCTGATCGCTGAATCAATATCCCTGTTCCGACCACAATGTTTCCCTGATCTGCCCGATTTAATTCCCTGTTATTGGGAGTAGGGAATTTGCTCTAGAACCCTCGGAAATTCGGGCTTTTCATAGAGCAATTGTGCTGAAAAATCTCCGATTTTGCATAATTTCCCTGTTAATCGAACATTATCAGGGAAATTGACGGTGAGACCTGTTCGCCACAGACTGCGTCGCGCACCACCGATTTTTCCCATCTCCGACAGTCTCTG
>TARA_R110002124_G_scaffold66769_3_pt1 | contig 23374 bp, 19 predicted proteins | sample TARA_R110002124 | Tara Oceans TARA_R110002124 (sample SAMEA4397445) | marine metagenome | biome: Polar Biome; feature: [SRF] surface water layer (ENVO:00010504); material: water (ENVO:00002006), including particulate matter (ENVO:01000060) such as... | depth 5 m
AGGAGCAAAGAGTAGCTTAAATCACGCCAGATCCTGCCCAACAAATGGGGAGTAGCTCAGACATCACGTCCATGCGGGCCGAGGATGTCACCGATACAATCGAACTTGCCCTGAGTGCCTCAGGTTGGGATCAGGCTGGCGTGCCCCACAAGCCGCGCATGCTCAGCGACAACGGGCCCGGCGATCTCGAACGCCAGATCGGGGCCTTTGTCGATTACTACCACCAGCGCTACCACGAGAGTTTAGAAAACGTCACACCCGCTGACGTTTACTCCGGGCGCGATAAAGCCATCCTGCGAGAAAGGGAGAAGATCAAGAAGCTGACAATCCGCCAACGCCCCTTGCAACACCAGAAACTGACGGCATAATCGAGCACGCAAACGAGCCAGAGACTCCGAAACCCAAGCCGTTCGGATGTCCCACTTTAGATGACAACGGGAAAGAAAATCAAAGAGGTAAGTCCGCGCCCTCTGGGAGCGCGGACTTCGTTCACTGGCTATGGAGACCCAGATGGGCCACCCGCCACACGGAATGCGCCATCAATGATGACAAGACGTGTTTAGATCTGATCTCAGGTGCCGGACGTGCTGTCAGCGATGGCGACAACAACGACCACTGCGGCGACACCAGCGACAATAGCCGCCGGGCCAAATGCCGACAGACCAAGACCAGCTTGGGTCGACACGGTTGGTTCAGTAACTTTTGCGTTATTCGCAGATACGCCAGTCGCAGCCATAGCAGCGACGAGCGAGAGAGCAGCAATGCGCTTCATGATAGTCTCCTCGAGTAAAGTTTGTGCATGCAAATTAGAACCTAGAGTAGGCATGACGCTTCGGCAACTAAAGTCTCGCATTTTTCCACTTTGCCCCCGATTTTCGCGGATTGACACGCAGTTTTGGGCAAAATTGCCGCATATCTGCTTTAGATCGCGGTGAATTTGAGGGACGCCTCAGCGAGATCCATTCTCGAATCTACCAAGTTCGCAACAGGCACGATGAGATCGACTGATCCCGACGCTGGTCCAGTGGTAACATCGACTGTGACAGCGTGTGAGGCCGTTTCCAGTGATATTCCGGCAAACCAGACCCGATGTGCTTCACCGGTATCAGGGTGCCCGCTTTGGCCGCCGGGTAAATTCGAGTGGTTCGGTTTCCAAAATGGTCGCACGAAGGCCGTGCCCGGAGCGAAGTTCGCGGGCCGATCCGTACCTGATTTGTCGGTGCCGCCGATATGGTTCGTTCCTCGATACCACTGGTCTGTTGATTGAACGTATATATCGTCGAAAAGGCACATTTTGTGGCCGGTCGTCAGGGCGGTATTTGCGATTCGCGTTCCGACAGGCCAGACGCCGCCGGCATCATCAGGATTTGCGAGTGTGCCAGAGAAGGGGGCGTTCAGCGTGACGCTATGGTCGATCTTGTTGACGTTAACCGAATCGAAAAGGTCGTGCGCCATGATGCGACTGTAATAGTCGAACGTTTGGCCCTCGCTATTCTTGTATCCAAAGAGAATAATCCCCCGCGCCTGCGGTTCAGGCTCACTGTCGTTCCATCCCGAAGCGTCTGTGAGAAAGATAACTGTGTCACCCGGTGCGAGGGGCGCCGCCAATGTGGTCAGGCTATCCGTTCCACCGGATCGGTGGCGCGTGTGAAACTGAGGCTCGATGACGTTGTGTGCGGAATCCAGACAGATCAATCCGAGCCCCTGCCTGTGCCGTTCCGCGTTCGCATATGATGACCAATCACCCGGCAGGCCTTCTTGCCGGATGTAGCAGGACATCTGATAACAAAGATTGGGGTCGACAGGAATCGCTTCGGTCATCGCAATGGGAGGCGACGCGTAGCCGCTGTAACAGAAGGCAGCGGGAAGTCCCGGCGTCACAACTGGATCGCGAAGCAGCGAGGGCGGAAAATTATAGCCCGAACCGAGATGATCTGCGCCGTTACTGACCAACCCGCCTACGCGCGCTGCGACATAGTCGATGGTTGGTACCGCCTCCGAACCAAAAGCGGGGTCGGTCACTCCGTCGACGCCATTGGGGAAATGAACCTTCCCGGTCTCAGAGGTCGTCCGGATCGCGGTCTTGAAATTCGTGCCGTCGCTGCTGACCTTCAGCTCCAGGTCGTCGGACCCGAGAAGACCGATTTCCGCCCGCCCTGACCATGCCGTCTGAAACAGCAGCGCCGACGTCGCGCTCGCGACAGATTTGTTGACTTTGAGCTGGTGTCCGTCTCCGTCGTGGGTGAACAGACTGGCGTCGGCTGAAACCGCCACTCGGTTAACAGGATCCGCTGTTGTGTTGATCCCGATCATGGGTCTGTTTTGTAGCGTGGGTCCTTCAATCCAGGCCGCGCCATCAAAGGTGAGAGAAGTCTCTCGGTCTAAAACCCAGGCCGACCATCCAGCTTTTGGCGTAAGAAAGATCCAGCCGGAGTCTTCGCGGACCGCCAGTTCACCGACTCGTCCGCTCCATTCGCCGGTCGCGGAGAGCGGAATAACGTAGCGATCACCGAGCATTGGCGTGTCGGGAGGGATCGTCTGGTCGGCGCTTGCGATGGATAACTGGACGAGCGCATCGAGCCGTCCAAGGGCCTCGTTGAAGGTGACATGCTTTTGCGCCTGGGAGGGCTGCATATACGGCAGGGACAGGTTGGCGGACCGATCAGTCATGGTGTTCTCTCCGGAAGGACTATCCAGAGAAGGTCGCCGAGACGCCTTTACAAAGACTTAGGCCAACGCGCGTTGCATCCGCCACACAGTGACAGGTCATACCCCCTGCTCTGGGCTAACGGGATGAACTGCCTTCCCGCCAAACCACAGCTATTGTTGCGAGCATAGGTGGAGAGAGAGGATCATTCTGATGGGCTTTGATGATTTAGCCGCCCGCCTGCGTCAAGCCATTCGTCAAACGCCAGAAGAACGACGCCGCGGATGCCGAGGCGATCTGCGAAGCGGCGGCGCGCCCGTCGATGCGCTTCGTGCCGGTGCAGAGCGAAGATGTGCAGGGCGCTGCCATAGTGTTCCGAGTCCGGGAGCTGCTGATCCGCCAGCGCACACAGGCGATCAATTTGCTTCGCGGCCATCTGAGGGAGTTTGGCGAGGTGGTTCCCGAAGGGGCAGCAAACGCAACGCGCCTGAGTGCAATCATAGAGGGACACCGGATATGGCAGGCTAACGTTCAGCGTTCTCTGGCGTCGACACAGGGTGCTGAAATCCGGCACCGCCCAGTCCAGCCCGACGAGCCGCATCAGGCTTTCAATGAACCCGGCCGTTTGCCTCAACGGCATTCCAAACGACACCTTCAAGGTCAGGCACCTCTGGATTGCGGCATCGCTTAAATGGGGCCAACACACCTGGGTGTTCAGTCCCGCCCAAACAACAAATGAACGTCAACAGTCCCTAATCCACCACCCGGCAGGTCAGGTTGATGCGCCCGCCCTTGGGCAGCAACCGGGAAGAGCCAAAGCGGATGCGGTCCACCCCGTGATGGGTCAGTCGCGCCGCGCCGCCCATCACCACCACGTCGCCGGATTCCAACCAGATCGATTCGGTCTTGCCGCCGCGTGTCTCGTTGCCGATGCGGAACAAGCCGTCATCGCCGAGCGAGACAGACAGCACGGGATAGGTGAAATCGGCTTCGTCGCGGTCCTGGTGCAAGCCCATACGCGCGCCCTCTCCGTAGTAGTTTATCAGGCAGCAATCGGGATCGCGGATCAGACCGGTCGTGTCGCGCCAGATCGCTAGCACCTCATCGGGAATCGGTGGCCATGGTTGGCCGTCCGGGTGGCGCGGTTCATAACGATAACCGCGTGCGTCCGAATACCATCCGTATTTCCCCGCGCTGGTCATGCGCACCGACATCTGTTTGCCGAACCGGGTGGTGGGCGCAAAGAGCGGGGCGGCTTTCAGCACGCCGCGCAGGGCCGCGACAAGGTCACGCTGCGCCGTCGGGTCGAGGTAGGACTTGCGAATATCGAATCCGCGCAGGGTGATGCATGTGACCATCGTTTCTCCTCGCGGTCAGCGGATCTTGGTCGTGCCTCCGCTGCGGCGTGTCCTGTAGCAATAAACCGTCGATTTTGCCGATTCCTGTGTCGGGGTCGCCTTGCAGGCCCCCGGACCCCTCCTTATATACCCCGAGAAGCGCGGCGGACAGGTCTCTGGCTGCCGTCTCACAGGCGGTGGCGGATGCCGAACCCGGGTCCGTTGCCCGAACTATCGCCTTAAGTAGAAGGGATCGAAGAAATGTCCAAAGTGATCGGTATCGACCTTGGCACCACCAACTCCTGCGTCGCCATCATGGATGGGGCCCAGCCCAAGGTCATCGAAAACTCCGAAGGTGCGCGCACGACGCCGTCGATCGTCGCCTTCACCGACGAAGAGCGTCTGGTCGGCCAATCCGCAAAGCGGCAGGCTGTCACCAACGCGGCCAACACCATTTTCGGCGTCAAGCGCCTGATCGGTCGTCGCAACGACGATGCGGATCTGGCCAAAGACAAGAAGAACCTGCCGTTCAACGTGATTGACGGCGGCAACGGGGATGCATGGGTCGAGGCCAAGGGTGATAAGTATTCGCCCAGCCAGATTTCCGCGTTCATCCTCGGCAAGATGAAAGAGACCGCCGAGAGCTACCTCGGCGAAGAGGTGTCGCAAGCTGTCATCACGGTTCCGGCGTATTTCAACGACGCCCAGCGTCAGGCGACCAAGGACGCGGGCAAGATTGCCGGCCTCGAAGTGCTGCGGATCATCAACGAACCGACAGCCGCCGCGCTGGCCTATGGCCTCGACAAGAAGGAAACCCAGACGATCGCGGTCTATGACCTCGGCGGCGGTACCTTTGACGTGACCATTCTGGAAATCGACGACGGCTTGTTCGAAGTGAAATCGACCAACGGGGACACGTTCCTCGGCGGCGAAGACTTTGACATGCGTATCGTCAATTATCTGGCGGCGGAGTTCAAAAAGGAACACAACGTCGACCTGACCCAGGACAAGATGGCGTTGCAGCGTCTGAAGGAAGCGGCGGAAAAGGCCAAGATCGAACTGTCGTCCTCGCAGTCGACCGAGATCAACCAGCCGTTCATTTCCATGGGCGCCAACGGTCAGCCGTTGCACATGGTGATGAAGCTGACCCGCTCCAAGCTGGAAACGCTGGTCGGGGATCTGATCAAATCCTCGATGAAGCCCTGTCAGGCCGCGTTGAAAGACGCCGGGCTGAGCACCAGCGATATCGACGAAGTGGTTCTGGTCGGTGGTATGACCCGTATGCCCAAGGTCATCGAAGAGGTGACGAAGTTCTTTGGCAAGGAGCCGCACAAGGGTGTGAACCCTGACGAAGTCGTCGCACTCGGCGCGGCGATTCAGGCCGGTGTTCTTCAGGGCGACGTCAAGGACGTGGTGCTACTGGACGTGACTCCTCTGTCGCTCGGTATCGAGACACTCGGTGGTGTCTTTACCCGGCTGATCGATCGCAACACGACGATCCCGACCAAGAAGAGCCAAGTCTTCTCGACCGCCGAAGACAACCAGAATGCCGTGACGATCCGCTGTTTCCAGGGTGAACGCGAGATGGCTGCCGACAACAAGATGCTCGGTCAGTTCAACCTTGAGGACATCCCCCCGGCGCCGCGTGGCATGCCCCAGATCGAGGTGACGTTCGACATCGACGCCAATGGCATCGTGTCGGTCTCGGCCAAGGACAAAGGCACCGGCAAGGAACAGAAGATCACCATCCAAGCCTCCGGCGGTCTCTCCGACGCCGATATCGACCAGATGGTGAAGGACGCCGAAGCCAACGCGGAATCCGACAAGGAACGCCGCGAGCTGGTCGAAGCGAAGAACCAGGCCGAAAGCCTTGTGCATTCGACCGAGAAATCGGTGGAAGAGCATGGCGACAAGGTCGATCCGACCACCGTCGAAGCGATCGAGCTGGCGATTGCCGCGCTCAAGGATGAACTTGAGACCGACAATGCCGACAAGATCAAATCGGGCATCCAGAACGTGACCGAAGCGGCCATGAAACTGGGTGAGGCGATCTACAAGGCGCAGCAGGATGACGAGTCCGAACCGCCGATGCAGGAAGCTGACGGCGGTCAGGCGGGGGACGATGATATCGTCGACGCCGACTTCGAAGACCTGGATGACAACAAGCGTGCCTGATCACGTTTAACGGGAACCTCTGAGGCCGGTCCAAAAACGGGCCGGCCTTACCCGTTCCCGAGGGGGAGACCACCCATATGGCGAAACGCGATTATTACGACCTGCTGGGCCTGTCAAAGGGCGCTACTGCAGATGAAATCAAGAAGGCCTATCGTCAAAAGGCGAAAGAGCTGCACCCGGACCGTAATTCCGACAATCCCAATGCGGAAGAGCAGTTCAAGGAAGTGAATGAGGCCTACGATGTCCTCAAGGACGGTGAGCGCAAGGCGGCCTATGACCGCTTTGGGCATGCCGCCTTTGAGGGTGGAATGGGCGGTGGCGGCGCGCGCGGCGGGGCACAGCAGGGCGATTTCGCCTCTGCCTTCTCGGACGTGTTCGACGACCTTTTTGGCGACTTCATGGGTCAGCGCGGCGGGCAGGGCGGGGGCCGGCGGCGGGCGACGCGCGGCTCGGACCTGCGCTACAATCTGCGGGTCACACTGGAAGAAGCCTACCATGGCCTGCAAAAGACCATTCAGGTGCCGACCTCCGTGGCCTGTACCGAATGCGACGGTTCGGGGGCCGAAGGTGGCGCGGAACCGGCCACCTGTCCGACCTGTTCGGGCATGGGCAAGGTGCGCGCGCAGCAGGGTTTCTTTACCGTCGAACGCACCTGTCCCACCTGTGCCGGGGCCGGTCAGATCATCAAGAACCCCTGCAAGGCCTGCGGCGGCATGGGCCGGGTGGAGCGTGACCGCTCCCTCTCGGTCAATATCCCGGCCGGCGTGGAAACCGGCACGCGGATCCGCCTTGGCGGTGAGGGCGAAGCGGGCATGCGGGGCGGTCCCGCCGGCGATCTCTACATCTTTATCGAGGTCGCGCCGCACAAGATATTCGAGCGGGATGCCCAGAACCTCTACTGCCGGGTGCCCGTTTCGATGACCACGGCGGCTATGGGCGGCGATATCGAAGTGCCTACGATTGAGGGTGGCCGCTCTCGGGTGAAAATCCCCGAAGGCTCGCAATCCGGTCGCCAGATGCGCCTGCGCGCCAAGGGCATGCCGGCGCTGCGTGGTGGTCCGGCGGGCGACATGATGATCGAACTCGCGGTGGAAACGCCGGTCAACCTCACCTCGCGTCAAAAGGAACTGCTGCGCGAATTCGAGGCGCTGAGCGAGGAAAACAGCCCCGAGAACAAGGATTTCCTGAAATCCGTACGCGGGTTCTGGGATTCCATGAAGGGCTGAGCCTGTATATCTGACGCTCCTGGAAATCCTGTCCGGGAGCGTCCTCCCCAAGCACAGCGAAAATCGACGTCCCACCGAAGTTAACCCAAGCTTAACCTCGCTGTCGCAAAATCTATGACATGTCCCGGTGTCCCTCCCTGCAAGAATCCGCTCTGCCCCTGTTCCAAGGCGACCAGACGGTGCGCGCCGCTCCCCCCTCGCCAAAGCAACCCTCTTACATCGGCGATCATCGCGCGCGCCTGCGCGACCGATTCCTGACGGGCGGTGCCGATGCCATGCCGGATTACGAACTGCTGGAAATGGTCCTGTTCCGCGCCAATGCGCGGCGTGACATGAAACCCGTCGGGCGCGCGCTGCTCGACAGGTTTGCCTCCTTCAACGGGGTCATCACCGCCGCGCCGACGGATCTGCAAAAGGTCGATGGCGTCGGCCCCTCCATCGTCGCCGAACTCAAGCTGATCGAGGCAGCCGCGCAACGTCTGCTGCGCGGCAAGGTCATCAACAAGCCGGTGCTCAGCTCATGGCAGGCCCTTCTCGATTACTGCCAGACCGCCATGGCGCATCGCGAGACAGAGCAGTTTCGCATCCTTTTCCTCGATCGCAAGAATACCCTCATGGCAGATGAACCGCAGGCCAAGGGCACCGTCGATCACGTGCCGGTCTACCCGCGCGAGGTGGTCAAACGCGCGCTGGAACTCAACGCCAGCGCGCTGATCCTGGTTCATAACCACCCCTCGGGCGACCCGACCCCCTCCGCTGCCGATATCGACATGACCCAGCAGATCGTCGAGGCGACAGGCGTGTTCGGCATTCAGGTCCACGACCATCTCGTAATCGGACAGGCCTGCGAATTCAGTTTCCGCGCCGAGGGTTATCTATGAACCGCGCGCCGCTCACTTTGGTTTTACGAAATATCCCGGGGGTGCGGGGGCTGGCCCCCGCCAGACACCCCGAAGAGCGGTCGTTGGCCCCGTTCAGGCGCGCTCAGCCGTTGAACAATTCGCCATAGGTTTCGCGCAGCTCTTTCTTCTGCACCTTACCCATGGTGTTGCGCGGCAGCGCGTCGACAAAGATCACCCGTTTGGGCTGCTTGAATTTTGCCAGCCCACGCGACAGCTCTGTCGTGATCGCGTCCTCGTCCGGCGCGCCCTCGGGGACGACGACAGCCACCACCGCCTCGCCAAAGTCGGGGTGCGGCACGCCGATCACCGCGCTTTCCACCACGTCGGGCAGATCGTCGATCACGCTCTCGATCTCCTTCGGGTAGACGTTGAACCCGCCCGAAATGATCAGATCCTTGGCGCGTCCGACGATGGTGACATAGCCCTCGGCGTCGCGCGTGGCGAGGTCGCCGGTGATGAACCAGCCGTCGTCCCCCAGCTCTTCGGCGGTCTTTTCCGGCATCTGCCAGTAGCCCTGGAAAACGTTCGGCCCACGCACTTCGATCACGCCAATGTCACCGATCGCGACCTCGGCACCGTTCTCGGTCACGCGCAGTTCCACGCCGGGCAGGGGCAGGCCGACGGTGCCCATGCGGCGCTCTCCGTCATAGGGGTTTGAGGTCGACATGTTGGTTTCTGTCATGCCGTAGCGTTCCAGCACGCGATGTCCGGTGCGGGTCAGCCACTTTTCATGCGTATCCACCAGCATGGGGGCTGAGCCGGAGATGAAGAGTCGCATGTTCGCCGCCAGCTCCGGGGTCAATCGCGGATCCTGCAGCAGGCGGGTGTAGAACGTCGGCACGCCCATGATCGCGGTCGCGCTGGGCATTGCCTCGATGATCGTCTCGGGATCGAACCGCGGCAGGAACACGGTCGACGCCCCAGCGAACAGCGCCACATTGGTCGCTACAAATAACCCATGTGTGTGAAAAATCGGCAGGGCATGGATCAATATGTCGTCACGGGTAAAGCGCCAGTACTCGCGCAGGGTTTCGGAATTTGAGGCCAGGTTCGCATGGCTCAGCATCGCGCCCTTGGACCGCCCCGTGGTACCGGAGGTATAAAGGATCGCCGCCAGATCATCTGCGGTGCGCGGCACGGGTTCAAAGCCGGCGACCTCGGGTAAAGCCTCGCTGAGAGAGCCGCTGCCATCGGCGGCGAGCGTCAGGCAATGTGCCTCGCTCAGTCCCGCGATTTCGCCCTCGCGCGCGGGATCGCAAACCACGATGCGCGGTGTCGCATCGCCAAGGAAATAACCCACCTCATTCGCGGTATAGCCGGTGTTCAGCGGCAAGAAGACCCCGCCGGCAAGCACCGTTCCGATGTAGAGCTGGATCGCCGCGATGCTTTTTTCGACCTGCACTGCGACCCGGTCACCCGGCGCCAATCCCTTGGCCACCAGCGCGCTGGCCGTCCGTTCCGCCCCGGCAAACAGCTCGGCGTAGGTGACATCAGAGAGGCCCGGACGATGCGCGAAGACGTGGTCGGGCGTCAGCACGGCATGCCGTGCAAGCAAGGCGCAAAGGTGATTGGATTCGTACATCTGGCGTCTCCGTCCGGCAATAATGGATGCATATGGAAGGCCGTGTCGCCGAATTGCAAGACCGCCTTGGCGATTGACGCCGGTCGGTCGCGGCGGCATGGTCAGCTCGATTTATGAAAGACCGTTCATGCAACCGTTGCGTGGTATCCTGTTTAAGCTGATCGCCGTGATGTGTTTCATCACGATGACCTCTCTGATCAAAGCCGCGTCCCCGCATGTTCCGCCCGGTGAGGCGGTGTTCTTTCGCTCGCTCTTTGCGCTGCCGATCATTCTCAGTTGGCTGGCGATGCGTGGCGATCTGCGGACCGGTCTCAAGGTCGAGGCCCCGATGAACCACATCTGGCGGGGTTTTGCCGGGACTATCTCCATGGGCAGCATATTTGCCGGTCTGGCCTATCTGCCGCTGCCGGAAGTGACGGCGCTGCAATATGCGATGCCTTTGCTGGTTGTGGTCTTTGCGGCGATGTTTCTGAACGAAAAGGTCGGTCTGTTCCGGATAGGGGCGGTGGTTCTGGGCCTGATTGGCGTGCTGATCGTGCTGGCGCCCCGCGTCACGGCCCTGTCCGGTGACACCGTGCAGACCATGGAAGCCGTGGGCGCAATCATCGTGCTGTTCGGTGCGGTTTGCGGGGCGCTGGCGCAGATCTACATCCGCAAGATGGTGCAGGTCGAACAGGTCTCTGCCATCGTGTTCTGGTTCAGTTGCACCTCCACCGTGATGGCATTGATGACCCTGCCGTTCGGTTGGGTGATCCCGAGCCGGGCCGAGACCGTGATGCTGATCACCGCCGGTCTGATCGGGGGGGCGGGGCAAATCTTTTTGACGTCCAGCTATCGGTTTGCCCATGCCAGTCTCGTGGCGCCCTTTGACTACGCCTCCATGCTGTTCGCAATCCTGATCGGCTATTTCATCTTTGCCGAAGTGCCCACGCTTCAGATGCTGGGCGGCGCGACATTGATCATTCTCGCCGGCATCGCCATCATCCTTCGTGAGCGTCATCTGGGCATCCAGCGCAGCAAGGCGCGGCAGGCGAAACTGCCGTACGGCTAGGGATTGCCGGTTGCTCGCGCATCGCGCGCGCGCCGGACCGTACCGCGCTTGGATATCAGGGATGCCGTGATCACCCCGATAGTCACGACCGCGATCATGAGCGTGGATAGTGCGTTGATCTCGGGCGAGACGCCAAGGCGCACGGAGGAGAAAATCTTCATCGGCAGCGTGGTGGCCGACGGCCCGGCGGTGAAGGACGCGATCACCAGATCGTCCAGCGACAGGGTGAAGGCCAGCAACCAGCCCGAAATCACGGCAGGCGCGATATTTGGCAGGGTAATCAGGCGAAAGGTCGTGAACGGCGTCGCGCCCAGATCCATCGCCGCTTCTTCCAGCGATTGGTCAAAGGCGATCAGGCGCGACGACACCACCACGCAGACAAAGCACATGGCAAAGGTCGTATGCGCGAGCACGATCGTCAGCACACCGCGCTCGATGTCCAACCCGATGAACAGCAGCAAGAGCGAGAGGCCCAGGATCACGTCGGGCATGACCAGCGGCGCATAGACCATCCCGGAAAACAAAGTCCGCCCCGGAAAGCGGTGGATGCGGACCAGCACATAGGCCGCGCAGGTCCCCAAAATCGTCGCCAGGGTCGAAGTCATCAGTGCGACCTTGAGCGTGACCAGCGCCGCATCGAGGAAAGCCTCATTTCCCATCAACTCGCCGTACCACTTGGTCGAGAAGCCTGCCCAGACCGTCACCAGTTTGGATTCGTTGAACGAATAAACGATGAGGATGACCATCGGCAGGTAGAGGAAGGCAAACCCCAGGGTCAGCGATATCACGTTGAAGGCAGAGAGCTTTCTCATCCCGCGGCCTCACGCTGTTTGGCGACGTTGCGCTGAAAGAGCATGATCGGCACAACGAGGACCAGCAGCAGGACCACCGCGACCGCCGAGGCGACCGGCCAGTCGCGATTGGAAAAGAACTCCTCAAACAGCACTTTGCCGATCATCAGGGTCTCTGATCCGCCCAGCAGCGAGGGGATGACGAATTCCCCCATGGCCGGGATGAAGACGAGGAAACATCCCGCGATCACGCCCTGTTTCGCCAGCGGCAGCGTCACCAGCCAGAAGGCGGAGGTGCGCGAACAGCCGAGGTCTTGGGCCGCCTCCAGCAGTGAGGCGTCCATCCTTTCCAGCGAGGCATAGACCGGCAGGATCATGAAGGGCAGGTAGGTGTAGATGATGCCGATATAGACCGCCGTGTCGGTGTTGAGGATCGTCAGCGGCTGGTCGATCAGACCGAGCCACAGCAGGAACGTATTTAGCAAACCGCCCGGACTGAGGATCCCCATCCAGGCATAAACCCGGATCAGAAAGCTGGTCCAGAATGGCAGGATCACCAGCAGCAAGAGCGTCGGGCGCCACACCTGTGGTGCGCGCGCCATGGCATAGGCAATCGGAAAACCGACGAGCAGCGTGCCGAAGGTAGAGATCAGCGCGATCTTGAGCGAGGAGAGGTAGGCCTTCCAATAAAGGTCATCCGTCGTGAGGAAAGTGAACGCCTCAAAATCCAGCGCGCCAAAGAACGCCTTGATTTCCGGCCAGCCAAGCGACCAGTCCCAGTGGGGAAAGTAGGGGGGACGGGCCAGCGCGGTGTCGGAGAGCGAGATTTTGACCACGATCACAAAGGGGATCAGGAACAGCGCCAGCAGCCACAGATAGGGGATCGCGATCAGGATCAGCCGACGCATGGCGTGCCTTTCGCGGGTCGGGCCAAGGGTCGAACCGCAAGCTGCCCCCTCGGTTCGTGCGCCGCGTTATCCTTGGTCCTCTTCATGCCTCCAGTACCACGGCGGCGGTGTCGGACCAGCTGATCCAGACCTCGTCCTCCCAGGTGAATTCGCGCCGGGCGATACGGCGGGTGTTGGCCTGCTGGGCCTTGACGACATGGCCGGTCGGCAGTTGGACATGATAGGTCGAGACGTTCCCGAGATAGGCGATATCGACGATCTTGCCCTGCAGCACGTTTGCGCCCTGTGGCCGCTCTGCGGAGATCTCTACCTTTTCGGGCCGGATCGCGATGTAACAGGTCTGGCGCATGTCGTAGTTCTTGTCGGTCTGGGCGGAAAGGGCGGGCTGCCCCTCCGCCCAGTCGATCTGTAGCCGCGTCCCGGCCTGATGCGCCTGGCCTTCGATGATGTTCACGTCGCCGATGAATTTCGCGACATAGACCGAGTTCGGATTTTCATAGAGCCGGTCGGGCGTCGCGACCTGCGCCAGCCGCCCCTCGTCCATGACTGCGACGCGGCTGGCGACGGTCATCGCTTCTTCCTGGTCGTGGGTGACGATGACAAAGGTGGTGCCGGTCTTTTCCTGAATATCCACAAGCTCGAACTGCGTTTCCTCGCGCAGTTTGCGATCCAATGCAGCGAGAGGTTCGTCCAGCAGCAGCAACTTTGGCGCCTTGGCGAGCGACCGGGCCAGTGCCACGCGTTGACGCTGACCGCCGGAGATTTGGTGCGGTTTGCGACCAGCGAGCTTGTGCAGTCGTGTCAGTTTGAGCATGTCTTCGACGCGGGCCGCGATATCCTCGCGGCTGCGCTTCTCGCGGCGCAGGCCAAAGGCGATGTTGTCCCAGACCGTCAGATGCGGAAACAGCGCGTAGCTTTGAAACATCATGTTCACCGCGCGCTTGTTCGGGGGCACCGGGGCGATGTCCTCCCCGGCGAGCAGGATCGCGCCCTCGCTCGGCGTCTCAAAGCCCGCGAGCATCCGCATCAGGGTGGTCTTGCCACAGCCCGACGGCCCCAGCAGCGCAAAGAATTCGCCCCCGTAGATCTCCAGGTCGATGGCCTCGATCGCGGTGACGTCGCCGAAGCGCTTGGTCACGCTCCGAAATTGGATCAACGGCTGTTCTGTCGGATCGTCCCAGGGTGCGAAAACGTTCTTTTGCATGGAGCCTCGGGGTTTAGAGAAACCCGCGCAAGGGTGCGGGCCGTTTTTCAGATCAGGTACCGGACTTGATCCTGGTCCAGAGGCGGGTCAGGGACCGTTGCTGTTTGGCATTGAACGGCGTCACCGTATATAGGTTATCGAGCGTCGCAGCATCCGGGTAGATCGCCCTGTCGCCTTTGACTGCCTCATCAAGGTAGTCCTGTGAGGCCTTGTTGCCATTGGCATAGAACACATAGTTCGACGCCGCTGCCATGTTTTGCGCATCCATGATGAAATTCAGGAATTTGTGCGCGCCCTCGGGGTTCGGCGCGTCGACCGGGATCGCCAGTTGGTCGAACCACATCAGCGCGCCCTCCCGAGGGATCTCGTAGGTGATGGTAACGCCATTGGCCGCCTCGGCGGCGCGGTCGCGGGCTTGCAGGATGTCACCGGACCAGCCGAGCGCGACACAGATATCACCGTTGGCCAGCGCGTTGATATATTCGGAACTGTGGAATTTCCGGACGTAGGGGCGAATGGCCAGCAGAACCTCTTCGGCCTTGGCGAGCGCCTCTGCCGACTTGTCGTCCGGGTTGTCCCAGCCGGCGTAGGTCAGCGCGGCGGGGATAACCTCGGTCGGGGCGTCCAGCAGGTGGATGCCGCAAGCGGTCAGCTTTTCCGCATTTGCCGGATCAAAGATCAGTGACAGACTGTTGAGCGGAGCGTCCTCGCCCAGCACCTCTTTCACCTTGTCGACATTGGCGCCGATCCCGGTGGTGCCCCACATGTAGTTAACGGAGTATTGACCGTCTGGATCGTAGGTGTCGGTGCGCGCCTCGATCACGTCCCACATGTTAGCGGCATTGGGTAATTTGGAGGTGTCGAGCTTTTGAAATGAACCAGCGGTGATCTGGCGTTGCAGGAACGGTGCCGTGGGCACAACGACGTCATAGCCCGACCCGCCCGCCAGCATCTTGGTTTCCAGCAGTTCGTTGCTGTCAAAAACGTCGTAGATCAGATCTATCCCTGTCTCGGCTTCGAACTTGTTCAGCAGGTCTTCGTCGATGTAGTCGGACCAATTATAGACGCGCACCTCATCGGCCAGGGCGGCGGATCCGACGGTCAGGGCAGTGGTGAGGAGGATGGAAAGCTTGATCATGATGTTCTCCGGTTGGACGCCCTATCGTGCTGGAATGGTAGCGTCCTCGGGAGTTGATCCAATCAACAAATTCGCGCCGTTGCAATATGGCGTTTCGGGACAGCGCGGCGTAGCGTCGGGCCAAATCAAACGCCGGGGAGAATCCCATGCCGCAAATCACCAACCATCTACCGACCGCAGAGCTTCAGGCGCTGGATGCGGCGCATCATATGCACCCCTTTTCGACGCAGGCGGATTTTCAGAAGCGTGGCGCGCGGGTCATCACCTCGGCCAGCGGCGTGATGCTGCGCGACAGTGAGGGCGAAGAGATCCTCGATGCCATGGCCGGTCTGTGGTGCGTGAACATCGGGTACGGACGCGACGAACTGGCCGAGGCCGCCGCCCGCCAGATTCGCGAATTGCCGTTTTATAACACCTTTTTCCAGACCACCCACGTCCCGGTGATCGCCCTCTCCGCCCGTCTGGCAGAGCTGGCCCCCGGTTCGCTGAACCACGTCTTTTTCGCAAGCTCTGGGTCCGAAGCGAACGATACCAACCTGCGGATGGTGCGCACCTACTGGGCCGAAAAGGGCAGGCCGAACAAGCAGATCGTGATCTCGCGCTGGAATGCCTACCACGGATCCTCGGTCGGCTCCGGCTCTCTGGGTGGGATGAAGGGGATCCATGCGCAGGGCGGTCTGCCGATTCCGGGAATCGAACATATCGACCAGCCCAACTGGTGGGCAGAGGGCGGCGATCTCTCGCCCGAGGCGTTCGGGCTGGAACGTGCCCGCCAACTCGAAGCCAAGATCGACGAGCTGGGCGAGGAGAATATCGCCGCCTTCATCGCCGAACCCGTGCAGGGCGCGGGCGGCGTCATCATCGCGCCTGACAGCTATTGGCCCGAGGTCATGCGCATCTGCCGCGAGCGCGACATCCTGTTCATCGCGGACGAGGTGATTTGCGGGTTCGGTCGCACCGGCAACTGGTTCGGATCGCAGACGCTGGACCTTACGCCGGATATCATGACGATCGCCAAGGGCCTGTCCTCGGGCTACCAGCCGATCGGCGGGTCGATTGTCAGCGACGAAATCGCCGCTGTCATCGGGGCCTGTGAATTCAATCACGGCTACACCTATTCCGGGCATCCCGTGGCCTGCGCGGTCGCGCTGGAAAATCTGCGTATCCTCGATGAGGAAAAGATCGTTGAGCGAGTGCGCGACGACACAGGCCCCTATCTGCAGGAAAAATTCCGCAGCCTTGCGGATCACCCGATGGTGGGCGAGGCCTCGATCATCGGGATGATGGGGTCGCTGGCGCTGACGCCCGATGTCTCGGCCCGCGCGCCCTTTGCCGCGGATGCCGGAACCGTGGGCTACATGGTCCGCGAGAGATGCTTTGCCAATAACCTCATCATGCGGCACGTCGCGGACCGGATGATCATCTCACCGCCGCTGGTCATCACCCGCGGCGAAATCGACGTGCTGATCGAACGGGCGTGGAAATCGCTGGACCAAGGGATGGCGGATGTGAAGGACGCGGGGCTCTGGGTCCCCGGGTGACGTAATGTATATGATTGTCGGTCAGGGTCGCGCGACCATGGTGATGCAGCGTCAGGTGCCTTGACCCGGCGGTGCCGGGCAGGACTGCCGAGGGCCGTGGTCTGCAATCGCGCGTCAGTTACCGCGACGAACAGAGGGGGCGGCGCGCGCAGGTTTTGATGCGTGCCTGCCCCTGCCGCTCGCGCCCTCAGGCGGCGAGCGTGATTTGATCAACCAACCTGTCCAGCATGTCGAGACAGGCCGCCAGCTGCGACACCTCTATATACTCGTCGGGCTTATGCGCCTGCGCGATGGAACCGGGGCCGCAGATCACCGCCGACATCCCGATCTCCTGAAACAAACCGGCCTCCGTGCCAAAGGAGACGAGGTCCGTACCGTTCGCGCCGGTCAGGCGGGCGACCAGATCGCGGGCGGCGTTGTCCTCCATCGGCTCCAGCCCGACAATTTCGCCGACGACCTGCAGGATGACCTCGGCCTCGGGATGGGTGCGGCGCATCTCGGGCAGCAGGGTCTTGGCGACATAGGCGTCGATCTCGGACCGGACAAAGGCGCGGTCGGCGTCCTGAACCGGGCGCACCTCCCAGTCGACCTCGGCCAGACCGGGGATGACGTTATGCGCGTGACCGCCCGACAGGCGGCCGATGTTGATCGTGCTCCACGGCGGTTCAAAGGCCGAACCCGGCGGCGCGCGATGGCGCAGACGTTCGCGCAGGTTCATCAGGCGGGTAACGTAGCGCACCGCGTATTCCACCGCGTTGATGCCCAACTCGGGACGCGATCCATGCCCTTCGAGGCCGGTAAAACGAGTGGTGTATTCGCAGCAGCCCTTGTGACCCTCGATGATGCGCATTTCGGTCGGCTCACCGATGATCGCCAGCGAAGGGCGGGTTTCCCGGTCGCGCAGGATTTCGGAGAGGTTGCGCGCACCGAGGCAGCCGACCTCTTCGTCATGGGTAAAGGCAAAGGTCACGGGACGCCGCAGATCGGCGGAGGCAAGCCGGGGCGCCATGGCCACGGCGGCGGCGATGAACCCCTTCATGTCACAGGTGCCGCGCCCGAACAGCCGACCGTCCGCCTCGCGCATGACAAAGGGGTCGGTGGTCCAGTCCTGATCCGTGACAGGCACAACGTCGGTATGCCCCGACAGCATGATGCCGCCGGGTTCGTCAGGGCCGATGCGGGCGAAGAGGTTCGCCTTGGTCCCGGTCTCGTCGGCGTGGATTTCAACATCCGCGCCCATGTCGCCCAGCCGATTGGCGAGCAGGACGATCATTTCGAGGTTGCTGTCCGACGACACGGTCGGCAGCGCGATCAACTCGCCCAGCAGGGATTGGGTGGTGGCCAGATCACTCATCTTTTGACGAACATTTCGCGGGGGCGGTTGCAAAAGACTTCGGGCGGCCCGTCTCCGGTGATGCGGATGGATTCGGTGATCTCAAGGCCCCAGTTCGCCATCCAGAGGCCGGGCATGAAGTGGAAGGTCATGTTCGGCTCCAACACGGTTTCGTCCTCGGCGCGGAGGGAGATCGTCCGCTCACCCCAGTCCGGCGGGTAGGAAATGCCGATCGGATAGCCACAGCGCGCGCCCCGCGTGATCCCGGCGAGTTCCAGCGGCGCGGCCAGCGCTTCGGCGATGTCGCAGGCGCGGTTGCCGGCGCGCGCGACCTCCAATCCGGCTTCCAGCCCCTCGACCAACGCGTTCTCGGCGGCGAGGAACAGATCTGGCGGATCACCCAGAAAGACGGTCCGGCAGAACGGCACATGATAGCGGCGATAGCACCCGGCGATCTCAAAGAACGTCGCCTCACCCTGCTGAAAGGGGCGGCCATCCCATGTCAGATGCGGCGCGGCGGCGTCGGTTCCCGACGGCAGCAGCGGCACGATGGAGGCATAATCCCCCCAGGCATCGTCCACGCCCAGAACCGCGTCGCGCATGATTTCGGCGACGACCGTGTTCTTGGCGACGCCGGGTTCGACACGCGCCAGCCAGCCATCGACGATCTTTTCCGAGATCCGGGCGGCACGGCGCATGAACACCAACTCTTCCTCGGATTTCACGGCACGGCACCAGTTCACCAACGCGGTGCAATCGACCAGCGTGGCGTCGGACAGCTCGTGGCTCAACACGGCATGGGCGCGGGCGGTGTAGTAGTAGTTCTCCATCTCCACCCCGACGCGCCCGGTCGCGACACCCATGGCACGCATCTGCGCGGCGAGTTCCTGCATCGGGTGACGTTCGGTGGATTGCACGAAGTGGTCGGCGTAGCCGTAGCACCGGCTGTCCTCCATCCAGACGGTGCGGATCGCGCCGTTGCGGTCCTGCGACCGGCCCCACCAGAACGGGTCACGATCCAGAAAGACGACGACGCCCTGATGAACGTAAAAGCTCCACCCGTCATAGCCGGTGAGCCAGGCCATGTTCGCCGGGTCGGTCACGCAGAGCACGTCGATTCCGGCCGCTTCCATCGCGGTGCGGGTCTTGGTCAATCGGCGTTCGTATTCCTCCGGCGAGAACGGGATCGTCTTGGGAATCATCTATGGTATGTCCTTCATCTGCCTGTCCTGCATGGCAAATTCGCAGGCGGCGGGTCGGTCCAGAAACGAACATTGCATGTCATTTCCGTCAAGCGCCATCGGCGTGGCACGATTTTGCGGTGTCTGGTGGTGCTCTGCCCGTCCTTCGCACAAGGTTCGGGCAAATCTGTCGTCTTTCGCCCTGCAGGGTGACGGCAAAAGCCTGTGGGTTGCAAGTGGACTTCAACCTGTTGCAGACATATGGCGAAGGGTGATGCGACCGGACCATTACGGCGCAGACCACCCAGCCGGAAGACCGGGCATCCAGCAAGCGAACCCTGCGCCGCCGGAGACCCACAAGACGACGTTTGGCCATTGCCTGTCCCGACAGCGGGGCGGGATCACAACAAGTTACCAAGTCGGGGCCGCATGGCCTGACCAAAGGAGGCGACATGCTGCGCAACGATCAACTCGACCAATGGGACCGCGACGCGTTGTTCCACCCTTCCACGCATCTCGCGCAGCACGCACGGGGCGAGTCGGTCAACCGGGTGATCCGTACTGCCAAGGGATGCCATATCGAAGATCGCGACGGCACCAAGCTGCTCGACGCCTTTGCCGGCCTCTACTGCGTCAACGTCGGCTATGGACGCCCCGAGATCGCCGACGCCATCGCCGCGCAGGCCAAGGAACTGGCCTATTACCACGCCTATGTCGGTCACGGCACCGAGGCCTCGATCACGCTGGCCCATATGGTGCTGGAACGCGCGCCCGCGGGGATGAGCAAGGTCTACTTTGGTCTTGGCGGGTCGGACGCGAATGAGACCAACGTCAAACTTATTTGGTATTACAACAACATCCTTGGTCGCCCCGAGAAAAAGAAGATCATCTCGCGCTGGCGTGGCTACCACGGGTCCGGCCTGATGACAGGTTCGCTGACCGGGCTGGAGCTGTTTCACAAGAAATTCGACCTGCCTCTGGCACAGGTCGTGCATACGGAGGCCGCCTATTACCTGCGCCGCCCCGAGGCCGACATGAGCGAGGCGGCCTATGTCGATCACCTCGTCGGTGAGCTGGAAGCGCTGATCGAACGTGAGGGCGCGGACACCATCGCCGCCTTCATCGGAGAGCCGCTGATGGGCACTGGCGGGATCGTCCCGCCGCCCGAAGGCTACTGGCCCGCGATCCAGAAGGTCCTGGACAAGCACGACATCCTGCTGGTCGCGGATGAGGTGGTCACGGGGTTCGGACGTCTCGGCAGCATGTTCGGCTCCGACCACTACGGGATGCGCCCGGACCTTATCACCATCGCCAAGGGGCTGACGTCGGCCTATGCTCCTCTGTCCGGTTCGATCGTCGGGGACAAGATGTGGAAGGTTCTGGAGCAGGGCACGGACGAAAACGGCCCGATCGGCCATGGCTGGACCTATTCCGCGCATCCGATCGGCGCGGCGGCTGGGATCGCCAACCTCAAGTTGATCGACGATCTGAAGCTGGTGGAAAACGCCGGTCGCGTCGGGGCGATCCTGAATGCGGCCCTCACCGATGCGGTGGGCGGGCATGCCCATGTCGCCGAAGTGCGCGGCGAGGGGATGATCGCGGCCGTTGAGTTCCAGAAGGACGTCGAGGGGCGCGAATTCTTTGATCCCTCAGAGAAGGTCGGCGCGCGGGTTTCGGCGGCGCTGCTCGAAGAGGGCGTGATCGGGCGGGCGATGCCACAGGGCGATATTCTGGGCTTTGCCCCGCCGTTTTGCCTGACTGAGTCGGAGGTCGAAGAGATCGCCAGCAAGACCGCCAAGGCTGTGAAATCCGTTCTGGGTTAAGTCGAATATTCGGGAAAACCGCCTGTTTTCAAGGCTATTCCGGGAGGTTTACGTCGCATAACGCGCGAAAGATGCCGTGTATTGGTTGCAAGACCATGCCTTGGCAGGCTTTACTGATGTCAGAACAGCGGCAAAAGCCGCGAGAAATACAACGGGGAGCCTTTAGTGGCTGATGTTACAACCAGCGATGCGTTCGTAGAGTTCGACCGTGTTCAGAAAAGCTATGACGGCGAAAATCTGGTCGTCAAAGATCTGAACCTGAGCATGCCCAAGGGCGAATTCCTGACCATGCTCGGGCCATCGGGATCGGGCAAGACCACCTGTCTGATGATGCTCGCCGGGTTTGAAACCGCCACCCACGGCGACATCAGGCTGGACGGCAAACCGATCAACAACATTCCTCCGCACAAACGCGGCATCGGAATGGTGTTTCAGAACTACGCGCTGTTTCCGCATATGACGGTCGCTGAAAACCTCGCTTTCCCGCTGGAGGTCCGCCGTATCGGCAAGTCCGACCGCGAGGCCAAGGTGCAGCGCGCGCTCGACATGGTGCAGATGGGCGAATTTGGCGGGCGGCGTCCGGCGCAGCTTTCGGGTGGTCAACAACAACGGGTCGCGCTGGCGCGGGCGCTGGTCTTCGAACCCGAACTGGTGCTGATGGATGAACCGCTCGGCGCGCTCGACAAGCAGTTGCGCGAGCACATGCAGTTCGAGATCACCTCGATCGCGCATAACCTCGGCATCACAACGGTCTACGTGACCCACGACCAGACCGAAGCCTTGACGATGTCGGATCGTGTCGCGGTGTTCGATGATGGGCGTATCCAGCAGCTGGCGCCGCCGGATGAGCTGTATGAAAGCCCCAAGAACAGCTTTGTCGCGCAGTTCATCGGTGAAAACAACACGCTCGAAGGCACGGTGACCGAGATCAAGGGCAACACCTGCGTCGTGCAGCTGGAGGATGGATCGCTGATCGATGCGGTTCCGGTGAACGTCACACAGCCCGGCGAAAAGACCCTGGTGTCGATCCGCCCCGAGCGGGTCGAAATGAACAAGGAACGGCTGAGCCCCGATGCGCATACGCTGAAGGCCGAAGTTCTCGAATTCATTTACATGGGCGATATTTTCCGCACGCGGCTTCGCGTGGCGGGCAAGGACAATTTCATCATCAAGACGCGGAACGCGTTGGATCAGCGCAGGCTGAAACCCGGCGAGCAGATCGAGATCGGCTGGATGGCCGAGGACTGCCGCGCACTTGATGCATGATCTGACAGGCTACTTTCGGGTAGTTAGAGTTTCGGCGCCGACATGCGCCGATCACGGTAGCCCCCGCGTCCCACCCGTGACGTGCGGCACACCAGAATCCGACAAACGGGCAGACCAACCAGGGAGACCAGTATGAAACTGACCAAGACCCTTCTGGCAACGACGGCCCTGACCGTTGCAGCCGGCACCGCAATTGCTGAAAGCCACGCCATGGACATGGCGAACGACATGACCCTCGTGTCATGGGGTGGCGCATATCAGTCCTCCCAACAGCAGGCCTATGTTGAGCCCTACCAGGAGATGCATCCCGACGTGAACATCGTCTGGGACGAATCCTCGGCCGAGGCCGTGGCCAAGCTGCGCGCGATGAACGAAGCCGACAACATTACCTGGGATCTGGTCGATGTCGTCGCGGCGGACGCGATCCGTCTGTGCGACGAAGGTCTGGCGATGGAAGTCGATTTTGACGAGATGCTGGCGGAAGGCGACGACGGCTCCACCGCCTCGGACGACTTCGGCGAGATGCTGGTCAGCGATTGCTACATCCCGCAGATCGTTTATTCGACCACCTTCGGCTATCGCACCGACATGGTCCCCGAGGGCGCCGATGCGCCGGACGAGATCTGCGATGTCTTTGACACCGAAACCTATCCCGGCAAGCGGTCGCTGGAAAAGCGTCCGATCAACAACATGGAATGGGCGCTGCTCTGCGACGGCGTGGCCAAGGACGAAGTCTATGACGTTCTGGCGACACCCGAAGGTCAGGATCAGGCTCTGGCCAAGCTCGACACCATCAAGGACGAAGTAATCTGGTGGTCTGCCGGTGCGGATACGCCGCAGCTGCTGGCGGATGGCGAAATCTTCATGGGTTCGACCTACAACGGTCGCCTCTTTTCGGTCATCGAAGAGCAGGATCAGCCGGTTGCCATGATGTGGGACGCGCAGGTCTATGACCTTGACGGCTGGATCATCCCGACGGGTCTGTCCGAAGAGCGTCTGGCGCGTGTGAAACACTTTGTGAAGTTCGCGACGGACACGCAGCGTCTGGCGGATCAGGCCAAGTACATCTCCTACGGCCCGGCGCGTCAGTCCTCGGCCCCGAAGGTGCCTGAAGAGATGAAGCAGCATATGCCGACTGATCCGGCCAACGCTGGCAACACGTTCCTCTACAACTACGAGTTCTGGGCCGACTATCGCGACGACATCGACGCGAAGTTCCAGGCGTGGTTGGCGCAGTAATGTGCCTGGCGTGGCGGGCCGCGTGTCCGC
>TARA_R110002124_G_scaffold49060_12_pt1 | contig 23308 bp, 19 predicted proteins | sample TARA_R110002124 | Tara Oceans TARA_R110002124 (sample SAMEA4397445) | marine metagenome | biome: Polar Biome; feature: [SRF] surface water layer (ENVO:00010504); material: water (ENVO:00002006), including particulate matter (ENVO:01000060) such as... | depth 5 m
CCCAACGGAATGGCCGGAAGCTGCACATCCGGCTCGTTGCGGCGCACCGTGTCAGCATCTGTTGCAAACAGCGGCAGGCGCTCTTCGCTGGTGAGAGGATCCAGGGCCTTGGCCGCCCACAGCGCGGCGCGGCGATCCATGCCAAGAGAGCGCAGACAATCCGCTTCCGCCAGCCGTTCCAGAGTTGATTTTGGCAGGCCGGACCGCAGCCATATGTCACGCATACTGTCATATCCCTGGCCGCGATGGGTGATCAGTTGCCCGGCATGGTCTTTGTTCAGGCCCTTGACCCGGCTCAGGCCAAGGCGCACGGCAAACTGATTTTGCGCCAGACCGGCCATCTCACGATGCTGTGGCGCGATTGTCTGTGCAGTGGCACCGGCCTCCAGACTTGTCTCCCATTGAGAATGATTAATGTCGGGGGGGCGCAATTCCACACCATGTTCTCTGGCATCGCGCACAAGCTGGGCCGGGGCATAGAAGCCCATCGGCTGCGAGTTCAAGATAGCGGCGCAGAACACGTCGGGATAATAGCATTTCAGCCAGCAGGACACATAGACCAGCAGCGCGAAACTGGCTGCATGGCTTTCCGGAAAACCGTAATCGCCAAAGCCTTCAATCTGCTTGAAACAATGTTCGGCAAACTCCCGCTCATAGCCATTGGCGACCATACCTCCCACCATTTTTCGCTGGAAACTGCCAATCGTGCCGACACGGCGAAACGTGGCCATGGCGCGGCGCAGCTTGTCAGCCTCAGACGGGGTGAAATTGGCCGCGACAATGGCGATATTCATGGCCTGTTCCTGAAACAGCGGAACGCCCAGCGTTTTCTCCAGAACCTGTCGCAATTCGTCCTTGGGAAAACTGACCTTTTCCTTGCCCTGGCGGCGGCGCAGATAGGGATGCACCATATCTCCCTGAATCGGTCCGGGCCGGACAATGGCGACCTCGATGACAAGATCATAATAATTTCTCGGCCGCAGCCGCGGCAGCATCGACATCTGCGCCCGGCTTTCAATCTGAAACACGCCCAGCGTATCGGCCCGGCAGATCATGTCGTAGGTGGCCTTATCTTCCTGGGGCAGGGAAGACAGGGTTTCGTGACGGCCATAATGACATTTGAGAAGATCAAAGGCCTTGCGGATGCAGGTCAGCATACCCAGCGCCAGCACATCGATTTTCAGCATGCCGAGACTTTCCAGATCATCCTTGTCCCACTCGACAATGGTGCGATTATCCATGGCGGCATTTTCAATCGGGATGAGCGACGACAGACGGTCACGGGTGATGACAAAGCCGCCGACATGCTGGGACAGATGACGCGGAAACCCGATGATCTGATTGGCCAGATCAAGCAATTGTTTCAAATGCTTGTCCTGCGGGTCGAGGCCGCCGCGCCGGGCTTCCTCATCACTGATGGCAGCTGATCCGCTGCCCCATCTGGTGCCGGAAATCGCGCTGATTGCATCATCAGACAGGCCGAACACCTTGCCCACATCCCGGATGGCCGAACGCGAGCGGTAGGTGATAACGGTGGCGGCAAGGCCGGCCTTTTCCCGTCCGTATTTATGGTAGATATACTGGATCACTTCTTCGCGCCGCTCATGCTCGAAATCCACATCGATATCCGGCGGCTCATTGCGCTCTTCAGAGATAAAGCGTTCAAACAGAAGATCGACTTTGACCGGGTCAACCTCGGTAACGCCCAGACAGTAGCAGATGCTGGAATTGGCAGCAGAACCGCGTCCCTGGCACAGGATACCCCGGCTGCGGGCAAAGCGCACAATGTCATAAACAGTCAGAAAATAGGAGGCATAATCAAGCTTCCTGATCAGGCGCATTTCATGACGCAAAGCCGCCTGCACCTTGGTCGGAACGCCGTCCGGAAAGCGCGCTTTGGCCCCGCGCGCGGTCAATTGTTCCAGCGCGATCTGAGGGGGGATGGGTTGCCCGCCAAGCTCTTCAAACACCGGGTCATCGGGATATTGATAGCGCAGTTCATCAAGCGAAAACTGCAGCCGGTTGAACACCGCGACAGAGGCGGTGACCGCAGTCTCATAGCCTTTGAAAAGCCGTGCCATCTCCGCGCCGGCTTTTAAATGCCGCTCGGCATTGGGTTCCAGCATTGTGCCGATAGTGGCCAGTGTCCGGCCTTCGCGGATGCAGCTGAGAACATCCTGCAGGGGCCGCCGCCCAGGCGTGTGATACAACACATCCCCCACTGCCAGAAGTGGCACTTTGTAAGTCTCGGAGATGCGCGCCAGCCGTTTCAGGCGCTGGTCATCATGAACGCCGTAAGTGCGGGTCAGGGCCAGATAGACATTGCCGCCAAACCGGCTGGTCACTTGCCGCAGAAAAGCCCCGGTCTTTTCCGTAAACCGTGCGGGCAGGACAGGGGCCATTATAAGTTGGTCGCCTAACTCCAGAAGATCATCGAGCTGCAGATAGCAGGCTCCCTTGGGTGCGCGTCTTTTACCGCGTGTCAGCAATTCGCATAAATTGCCCCAGCCCTGGCGGTTGACCGGCCAGACCAGACTGTCCGGCGTCGCATCGGTGAACACCAGCCGGCAGCCCGGCGCAAAAGGCAGGCCCGCCTCTTTCGCCGCCATATGGGCGCGCACCACACCGGCGAGGGAATTGCGGTCGGTGATGGCCAGCCCGCAGAGGCCCAGCCTGGCGGCCTCAAAAACCATTTCCTCGCCGTGGGAGGCACCGCGCAGAAAGGAAAAATTTGTGCCGGCGGCAAGTTCGACATAGGGCAGGCCGGATGGTTGCGCACTCATGGAAAAAGCCCGTGCATATACCAGTGCGGGCGACCGCTTTCGCGTTGATACAACCCCTGACGGAACAGCCAGAAGCGGCGGCCCTCACGATCCTCGGTCTTGAAATAATCCCGTGTCAGCGCCTGGCGGCCATCGCGCCACCATTCGCAGGCAATCCGTTCCGGCCCTTCACTGGCGGCAACTTCGTAGAGCACCCTGCGCCAGCGGAAGCGCTGCGGCAACCCTTCCGGTATTTCCGCCATCACCTCTACGGGCTCGGGCCGGTTCAGCAACAGAACCGGCCGGGTGAGCGGTATGTCGAATGCCTGCATCTGCGAAGGCTCTGCAAGCGACAAATCATCCTCTCCCGGCATCCGCTCGGTTTTTGAGCTGTTTTGCGTGCTGGGCCGCATACTGGCCCGCATATTGGGTTGGTGAATCGAAGGCATCGTCGCGAAACTGCGCTCCGGAATATGGCTGTCATTCACGGCAAAGCGCTGAACGCGGTCAGTGCCAAGCCGCGCGCCGAGCCTGTTGATCAGGGCATTATAGCCATCCTGCATCGGCACTTTGGCAACAAAATCGGCCTGTTGCTGCACCATGGGTTCCGCTGCCCCGACTTCCAGGCGGATCAGATCATAACCGAAACCGGCGTCCAGGGGGCTGTGCAGACTGGCCAGCCGGTCCTCAAACAATTGGCCGATATGGGCCGGTTCGCGCTCGGGATTGGCTGTGACAACGCTGAGCATGCGCCGTTCCCCATCGACCCGGAACAGTTTCAGAACCAGAACCCGCGCTCCGACGGCGCGCTTTTCCAGGGCAGGTTTCAGATTTCCGGCAAGGGACAGGATGGTGCGGCTGATATCATCCTGCAAGGAAACCGGATCGACGAATTGCCGTTCCGACACCAGCTCCGCCACAGCGATGCGCGGCGAAATGGTTTCCTCCTCCCGGGCCAGCGCCTGATCGAGCCGGCGCAGCAATGTCCGGCCAAAGCGCAGGGACAGCGGCCCGCGCGGCAAATCCATGATGCAGCCGATGGTTTTCAGGCCGACCCGTTTCAGCTCTTCAATGGTGTTCGGCTCCGTGCGCAACGCCTCCAGGGGCAGGGGGGCGAGCCTTTCCTTTTCCGCACCAGGAGCAACAAGTCGGGACGCGGCCGGGTTACCATAGCGCGCCATGCCCCAGGCCGCCCCCGGCGTGGAGGCGACGGCGATATTGGCGGCAAATCCCTGGGCCGTCAGTCTGGAAATCATATCCTGACGCAAACTCTCCTCACCCTTGAACAGATGCGCGCAACCGGTAATGTTCAGCATCAGACCGGGCAGGCCATGGATCGTGTCCACCGCCAGCAAAGGCGTATAGCGCTCGCACCAGTCTGCAAGGGCGTCCAGCAGCGCAGCATCGGCAGCGTCATCGGCCTGATGACACTCCAAAGCCGGCAAAATGGCGCGGGCATCTGCCAGGGCCTGGTATCTATACAGTCCCGCCTTTCTGGCCGCCGGGTTGAGCGCGCTCAGGCGCAAGGCGTTTTTGACAGAAGCGATAACGCCAAGCGGCGGACACTCAGCCTGGCCGTTCCAGTGCTGTCTGAAGCGCCACGATCTGCCCCAGAGCTGGCGGCTGATCCGGTCGGTCGCAAGGTCCGGGAGAGCGATGCTGAGGTACCGTTGCGGGCGGTCCGGCGTGGTCTGTGGTTTGAATTCGGACATGGCTGAATTTTCTGATTTGGTGGTTCCAGGTGATAGAGGCACTGCCGGTTGCACCCTGCCGGTTGCGTTCCAGATGAGCCAAAAGCGCTGTATGGCCAATGGGCTCGCCCAATAGGGCCGGCAGATGCGGCTGCGCCTCGCGGGATAGGCGCGGGCTGACACACCACCGTGTGGTGGCGGCACCAGCTTCCTCTTCGCTGCTCTGGCGCAGAACAACAACCGGTGTGCCGCTGTCCCCGGCACGCAGATTGAGGCGCCGCGTCGCTGTCATGTCCAAAGCTTTGGGATGGCCCTGAACATGCAGGATGACGGCTGCCAGATCGGTGCATCTGGCAGCTTCATCAGCAGCCCATAAGGCGTGTTTGACAGAAAGCGGTGTGACCATGACAAGCCGCTGCGGATTAAAACCCAACTCGGCCAGCCCCTGCGGAAAAAGTGTCATATTGGCGGTATCGGCAAAGGGGGCCGATATCCACAGCACCGGCTTTGACGCGCGTGTGGTCATGCGGCTGAGCAGGGCAAATACAAACCCTGTCAAAGCCCCGGCGTCCCGGCTTTGCGCGCAGCGCACTTCATGCAGGCTGCCGGGCGGCAGACCGGTTTCAAAGAAGGCGGCCAATTCATCCTCTGCCGCAGCCGGACTGTCCGGCAGCAGACGGCTGGCAGGCATTAATTGTGCGTTCAGCGCAGCAGGCAATTGAGCCCGATTCCCCCTCTCAGCCCCAGTAGTCTCAGCCCAAGCTTGGGCCCCAGCCTGAGTCCGGCCTCCGATTTGATCACGCGTATGCAAATGATCTATCAGCGCTGTCGCAGAGCCGTGCCGCACATCTTTCCCCGTTAATGTTCCTGATTTGTTCTATTTAACAGGAGAGCTGACGAAAGAGTCAAGCGGAAGATTTCCACAGCAAATTCTGCAGGAATTTATCACCGAGTCGGTTCCACTGCAGATTGCAAGACGCGTACATGCACCAGATGGGCAGGCTTTGTTCAATGCTGATGCAGCGATCTGACAGCAGCGGCTGTATCCTGATCCCGATGGCCCTCGGACTGCTCATGGCCGACCACACTGGGCTGGGTGCAGGCATGGCGGCAGCATTCGGTTTCAAGGATCGTGTGGGAAATTCCAAACTCGGTCACAAGTGTCTGCTTGACCGCTGTCTTGATGGCATCAGCGCGTCCCCACTGGCCTTCGGTAATAATCAGATGCGCATTGATGGCAGGTTCATGCTCCTGCATCTGCCAGACATGCAGATGATGCACACCGTCAACCCCGTTGGTGGCGCGCATTTTTGCCAGAATAGCGCTGATATCCGTATCCGGCGGACTGCCAAGCATCAGGATGCGGATAACAGGTCCGATTTCAACGAAGGACTGCCAGAGAATATATCCGGCAATCATCAGGGTGACGATCGGGTCCACCAGCCGCCAGTCATACAAAAGGATCAATGTCCCGGCGAAAATCACTGCAACAGACCCCAGCGCATCGGCCACATTGTGCAGAAAGGCCGCGCGGATATTCATGCTCTGCTTGGACAGCGAATAGGTCAGCAGCGCGGTGGCAATATCAACCACCAGGGCAATGCTTGCGATAATGATCACCAGCCAGCCATCGACACCCTGCGGATCAAAAAACCGCAGCACGGCCTCGTAAATCAGATACAGCCCGATCACGATCAGGGTGGTGTAATTCACCAGCGCCGCAACAATCTCGGCCCGGCCATAGCCGAAGGTCATGTTTTCATCGGCCGGGCGGCGCGCAATCTTGCGCGCGAGAAATGCGATGATCAGCGAAATGGCATCGGAAAAATTATGCAGCGCATCGGCCAGCAGGGCCAGACTGCCGGACAGAATCCCGCCGATGATCTGCGCAACCGTCAGCCCCAGATTGACCACCACCGCCCAGAAAACCCGCGCATCCCCCGCATCCGGGTCCATATGATGATGATGTCCTGCCACGTCTCAGCCTCGCAAATTTTTTCCGTCTATAGCAGGTGAGATATGATCTCTCAATTGTGTCAGGATGGGGGGTTGAACGGAGAATCTGATCCCCGGTGATGCTTTTCTTAGAGCGAAGCTTCGCGCGTTGGAATTCGCAGGCGGCTATTGATGCCCGAGGATTTCACCCAGGAACGCTTTGGCGCGCTCGTGTTTCGGCTTGCTGAAAAACGCGTGCGGCGTCGCCTCTTCAAGGATTTCCCCGTCGGCCATGAACAATACACGGTCCGCAACCTTGCGCGCAAAACCCATCTCGTGGGTAACGCAGATCATCGTCATTCCGTCCTTCGCAAGTTCGATCATTGTGTCGAGGACCTCCTTTACCATTTCAGGGTCAAGGGCAGATGTAGGCTCATCAAAGAGCATGACCTTTGGTTCCATGCACAAGGCACGGGCAATGGCGACGCGCTGTTGCTGGCCGCCGGAAAGCTGGGCTGGATATTTTTCGGCCTGTTCGAGTATGTGAACTCTGTCGAGATACTTTCGCGCAATTTTCTCCGCGTCCACCCGCGGCATTTTTTTGACGCGGCGCAGTGCCAGCGTACAATTGTCAATAATGGGCAGGTGTGGAAACAAATTGAAGCTCTGGAATACCATGCCGACGTCGCGACGAACCGCCTCGACGGATCTGGCCGCATTGTCTATGACGCGGCCGTCAACGATGACCGTGCCGCTCTGTGCCTTCTCAAGGTGATTGATGCAGCGGATCAGCGTCGACTTGCCTGAACCGGACGGTCCGCACAGGACGATCCTTTCGCCGCTGCGGACCGAAAGGCTTATGTCCTTGAGCGCATGGAAGCCGCCATACCATTTATCTATGTTCTTGAGTTCGATGAGTGCTTCGCCTTCGAACACAGGCAATTCAGGTTTTGCGGACATGACGGCTTCCAATTTATCGCTGTTCGGAGCTATTCGACGGTGAAGGACACGCCTTCGACCGGTGCTTCGAACTTCGGCTGGCCCAGCTTGAACCACTTTTGATACAGCTCTTCTATTGTACCGTTGGCTTTCAGGTCCTCCAGAAAGGCGTTGACCGTAGCGTTGATTTCCTTGTCACCAAGAATGGTGCCAACGCCCTTGTAGTTCGTTGCCAGTACGATCTTTTCTTCGAACTTGCCCGGCGCTGTTTCTTCGATGCGGCCAATGGCGAACTGGGTGGTTCCGATCGCGTCAACCTGGCCTGACAGCAGCGCCTGAATCGTCGCCGAGTCATCGTCAAAACTCAACATGTTGGCACCGGCGGCAACATTAGGCAGCGTGTTTTCCTGGGTGCTGCCTTTGGGAACGCCAACAGTCATTCCATCGAGATCTTTGAAGCTCGCAATTTTTGTTCCGATTGGCGCTATGACAGGCATGCTGTCTTCGGCGTAAGGGATGCTGTATTGCAACGACTTTGCGCGTTCCGCACTAATGCCAAGGGTCGCAAACAATGCGTCGACTTTGCCAGTTTGCAAGGCGGCGATGCGGTTTTGATTGGTAACGACAACCAGTTCAAGATCGACACCAAGATGTTTGGCAAACAGGCGTGCCAAATCGGCGTCGTAGCCATCGTTCTTTCCGGTGGAATCAAGGAAGCCGAAAGGCGGATTATCTCCCTGGATTCCGATGATGATTTTGCCGCGGGCCTTGACGTTGTCGAGCGTATCAGCATTTGCCGGACTTGTCCCAAGCAGCCCCAACATGGCTAAAGTGGCCATCGAAGCGCCGAATGCACGGCGCGAAATATTGAACATTCTCATTTTAGTCTCCTCTGTTTTGTTATAGACTGCAGCCTTTGCTGCTTTTCACTGTTTGGAGCCCAAACAGGATCGGGTGTAGCGCGGCTCTCAGTCCGCCGCTCTGGAAGCCAGTGCTAGTTTTCTCTCCATCGCGCTTCCAAAAAGCGACATGGGCCAGCAAATGAAAAAGTAGATGATACCGACGATGCCGTAGACCAGCAGCGGCTGAAAAAGCAGGTTCGAAACGATCTGTCCGGCACGCGCCAGTTCTACAAAGCCTACGATTGCAGCCAGTGACGTTCCTTTGGTCAGCTGCACGGCAAACCCAATCGTCGCAGGCAGCGAAATCTTGAGCGCCTGCGGAAGAATGACGTCCCGCATGCGCGAAACATAACCAATGGCAAGCGCGTTCGAGGCTTCGGTCTGACCTGGCGGAATCGACTGGATCGTCCCACGCCAAATATCCCCCAGAAAGGCACTGGCATGAGCGGTGTAGGCAAGAGATACAGCCACCCACGCGTCGATGTTGAATTGCAACAGGGCCAGGCCATAGTAGACAACGAAGAGTTGCATCAGCAAAGGCGTGCCCTGGAAGAGGGCTATGTAGGCCGCCGCGATCCGTCGCACGATGGCAATCGGGCTGACCCGGGCAAGGGCGATGGCAAGTCCAATGATACCGCCGCCAACAAAGCTGATGATCGTCAGCAGAACCGTCCACTTCAATCCCTGGAGCAGAAAAAACATTTCGGGGAGGGCAAACTCGCGCATCGCTTCCCCTCACTGATTGGGATAGTTGAAAAGACGCTGGCCCAGCATCGAGAGCATGCTCATAATCAGCCAGGAAATCAGCAGGTAGAGGCCAGTGATGGTGAAATACACCTCGAAGCTGCGAAACGTTTCAGACTCGATCCTTTGCGCATAATATGTCAGCTCGTTTGCAGAAATCGACGAGCACACCGACGACGTTAGCGTAAGCAGAATGAATTGGGACGAGAGCGCCGGGTAGATCGCGCGGAGCGCCGGTATCATCACGATATCGCGCAAAATCTGAAGCTGGGACAGACCCAGTGCCGCTCCGGCCTCAATCTGGCCGCGCGGAATCGACTCCACTCCGCCTCTGATAATCTCGATGGAATAGGCACCGCCATTGATAGCCAGAGCGATGAGTGCAGTTGTCGTCGGGCTCATGCGAAGGCCAAGGAATGGCAGCGCAAAGAACAAGAAGAAAATCTGCACCAGAAATGGTGTGTTGCGAATGGCCTCCACGAAGATGCGAACCGGCACGCGAAAGACCGGTCGCGACGACCGCTGCAGCGCCGCGCCTGCTATGCCGATACACAGCGCCAGAAAGATCGCAGCCGTGGACAGCGCAAGCGTGAATCCGACGCCATACATCAGATCGGTCCAGCGATTCAGGACGACGCTAAAGTCCAGTTTGTACAACGCTTTGTCCTTTCGATGAACTGCTGTCATCTGCTCGGTACGTTGCTTCGTTGGCTGAAGCTGAGCTTTCCCTATTTGCAATCGGATGAGACATCATCGGTTCATTCAAACAGCTGCTTGAACAGGCCTATGGACTGCCGGAAGCCATCCTCAAAATTCCCGTTGCCAGGGTGGTAGACACTCTCAAAGGAAATGACGCCGTCATATTTGTCGGACCGCAATGCGTTGGCCAACGGTTGGAACTGGTCAGCCAATTGTCCCTTGCCCATACGCCGCACTTCCAGGGTCGCTCGCGGAGTATCGACCTTCACATCCTTGATGTGGATATGTCCCAGATAGCCGTCTTTTACTTCGTCGTAGCCATCGGGAAAGGCGCGTTCGTGACACCAGCAGTTGTTCGCTGGGTCCCACAGGACTTTCAGCGTGTCTTTGGCATCCAGATCGTCAATCAGTTTGCGCGCAGTGTAGTTGGAATTTACCATTGTTCCGTTGCCGGTCTCTACAACCAGCGTCAAGCCTTCAGTTCGTGCCAACTCGACGGCCGGGGCAATCATTGGCGGCATCGTGTCCCAGGCACCGTGAGCTACGTTCCATTTTTCGGCTCCGTTGCTGCCCCACAGGATTTGCTCTTTCTTCTGGGTCATGATCCGGACCAGTGGCGCGCTTAACTCATGCGCCATGTCCATGACCCGTTTGAGGGCATCCATATGTTTGACGTGAAGTTCGTCGCCGGGCCGGTTCGCGGTCGTCATGCCGGCAAAGACATGGCGTGAGAGACAGGAAACCGGCTTGCCATGCGTTTCGAGCAGGGCTTTTATTTCGGATATCTCCTGTTTGGAGTGGTCGCCCACCTCCTTGTCGCCGACAAATTGCAGTTCGGCATATTCCAGCCCAAACTCATCCATCACATCAAGGGCATGAGAAAGATCGCGGCTTACTCCGTCGCAGATCAGACCAAGTTTCATTGCGATATTCCTCTTTCGCGGTGCAGTTCTGCGCCGACGATTTCTTCCATGATCCTGGTGCATACCCAATTGTCGCCCTGGGGATATCGGGTCTTTCCCTGGTGAAAGATCTGCATTGCGGTTGATGCCATGAACATCGGCACACCAAGTTCTTCGGCCATTCCAAGTGATATTGTCAGATCCTTGTGCATCGTCCCGATGCCCGAGCCAGTGCCCTCAAATTTTCGGTCAATGATGTTGGCCAGTGCGGTGTTGGCAACGCCGCATCCCGCGCCACTGGTCGAAAACACGTCAAACAGTTTCTGACCGGAGACACCCGCCTTGGCTGCCAGTGCTGCAGCCTCGAATGTTGCACCGAAAATGGAGCCTATTAAGGTTTGCAGGCAGGACTTCATGACCTGGCCCTCGCCGGCGTGTTCACCCACACGATGAATAGTCTTGGAGACCGCTTCCATGACCGGCCTGAACTCGTCGAGGGCATCAGAATTGCCCGCCGCCATCATGGTCAGCGATCCGTTCTGCGCACCGGGAAACCCTCCCGAGACAGGGCTGTCGATTAAAGCGATGCCCGAACCTTCAATCGCGTCGCCTATTTCACGCGCTTCACTTGGCTTGATGGTTGCGGTCAGAATCACCGCGCCGCCGCGTGACATGTGGCTAACGAGCCCTTCTGAGCCAAGGATAACGGCTTTGGCCTGACTGCCATTCATGACCATAACGAAGACCGCATCGCTGTCGGAACCTAGCTGAGCAACGCTGTTCGCCGGCTTGCCGCCCATCTCCAGAAAGGCGGCCATTCGCGCGGCGTCCACATCCAGACCCGTCGTCTCAAAACCATTCTTGATCAGATTCTTTGCAAGACCGCTGCCCATGTCACCGAGCCCCACCACGCCTACTCTTTTCATACAAATCTCCGCTTCCGCCTAATATAACGCCCCATTTGATGGCTTGGGTATAATGATAATTCATCATACTGTCAATTATTCATCAAATGAGCACTGTTTTGATGCGTCATTGACATATTTCCCTCATCTTGCTAGAGCGATTTATTGCCTGCGCGCAGGAGGGGATAGCTGGGGGATGCTGAAATTAAACGAGTTTACCGGCCCTTGACGCCTGGATAAAAATCACTTGTAGATTGCCCATTTGAAGGCTCTTTGATGAGACAAAACAACAGACCTCGCGCGCTTGACATCGCACTGAAAGCCGGGCTCAGCACATCCACAGTGGATCGGGTGTTGAATGGGCGCGGGCGAGTGAGTACGAAGGCGGTTCGGTTGGTAATGGAAGCCAGATCGGAGCTTGAGCAACAAGTCAGCCCAGTTTCGTCACTGACTGACCAGATCGAAGTCATTCTTCCGGAAAATGCAGGCAATTCAACGCGCTATTTAGGCGCCTTTTTTCGCCTTGCAGGTCATCGAAGCGGTGTCGCGATAAAAGTAAACTGGGTTGATCGGATGAACCCTGCCGCGTTAAGCGCCGCCCTGCTGGGAACATTGGAGCGCCGCCCACAGGGCGTTGCGTTCCAGGCACTGGACCATCCGCTGGTACACGAAGCGGTCGCCAAACTGCGCTCGGAAGGCATGCGGCTGACGACAATCGTCTCCGACTTGACTGGTGAGGGTGTCGGTTATGTTGGTATGGACAACCGAGCGGCCGGGCGCACCGCAGCGCTTCTGATGGGCAATTATTGCATCGGCAGCGGCTCAGTCGCCATCGTTTGGAGTGGGCAGCTGTCGCGCGCGCACGAGGAACGGGAATCCGGATTTCGCGCCCTTATGCGTGCCGAATTTCCTGATATGATGGTGAAAGACATCAATAGCGGCAACGACCAGCCTGAGGAAAATTTCCGTCTGATTCAGGAGCTGCTGGAAAGCGACAAATCCGTGGCGGGAATTTACTGCGTCGGTGCAGGACCATCAGCGATTGTTGACGCCGTCAAGGCCGCCAAACAGATCAACCGGATAAAAATCTTTGCGCACAATCTCACCCACGTGACCCGTGCTCATCTGCTTGCTTCAGAGATCGATATCGTCATCCACCAGAGCATGCAGGAGATCGCGGACCGGGCACTGGCTGAAATAATGTCCGGCAAGCCGATCAGCCGGCATTCAGTCGCCACACAGGTCATTACACGAGAAAACGCGCTTCATCATCTTGATCTGAATGCAATCAGCGACTGGTTGGATTGATGATAGCGAAAACTCCTTTCGCGGGGCGGTCGAGACAAACCGCGATTCAGCTTTGACGCACCAAATGATGAATTGGGTGTGCCGGTAATGACAGATTTGCCAGCATAGTTTGCGGCAACGGAGTTCCAGAAACTGCTTGCTCGGCTTCCCTCAAAATAAGCGGTAACGGTCCATGACCCAGCACGATGCCGGAAAACCACACAGAATACCCTTTGCTATGATCGGCGGCGGCTTTGGTTCGGCCGTTGGTGTCAGTCACCGGGATGCGGCCCAGATGGGAGGGGTCTTCGAGCTTCAGGCAGGCGTGTTCTCGGCAGACCCCAAGCGCGGCCGTGAGTTTGGCGAAACAGTCGGTGTCGCTCCACAGCGTTGCTACGGAACTGTCGAGGAGCTCGTGGAGCGTGAATCCAGCAGGAAAGACGGGATCCGCCTTGCAACGATCGTCACGCCTAACGCCCTGCATGCCCCTGCCGCGCGAACGCTCCTGGAGGGCGGGATCCATGTCATGTGCGAAAAACCGATGGCCATTTCTCGCGCCGAGGCAGTGGAGCTACGGTCAATTGCAGGCCAACGGGGATTGGTGTTTGGATTGGCGCATGCATATTCTGGATATGCCATGGTGCACGAGGCTCGCGCGCTCGTCGCACAAGGTGCGATCGGCCGGGTCGTCATGCTTCAGGCTCAATATGCCTCCGGATGGGCCAGTCTTCCCATCGGTAAGGATGCAAGGCGCGGAGCGCTCTGGCGGACTGACCCGGCACAAGCCGGCCCGTCAACCGTCCTTGGCGATCTTGGCACCCATATTCATCATCTCACCCGCTTTATTACCGGACTTGAGATCACGGCGGTCGCGGCCGAACTGACCTCGATAGTTCCGGGCCGCACCGTCGACGATACGGCTGAAATCCTGTTGCGGTTCGACAATGGCGCATGCGGAATGATGTGGGTCACCATGGCCGCTGCCGGCAATGGAAACGAACTTGGTATAAAAGTTTTCGGCGAAAGGGGTCAGATAGCATGGGAGCAGGAAACACCCGACCTTCTGACCATTCGGCATGTGGATGGAACAGTCGAATTGCGTCGGCGCGCCATTGTGGCCAATACAATGTCTGCCGCGATGGCACGTCGACGGCCAGGACAGCCTGAGGGCTTTGTCGACGCGTTCGCAAATCTTTATCGCAACGTGGCACGCCACCTGGATAGCGCGACCACAGCCTCTACGGACGACCTGCCGGTCATTCCCGATGCCCGTGATGGAGTCCTCGGCATGGCATTCATCGAGGCAGCTGTGGCATCCTCCAGCAATGGCGCTGCCTGGACGAAAATTCAAGGAGATTGACTATGAGTGGCAGCTTGGGCATTGCCGTGATCGGCGCGGGTTTTATTGGAAACGTGCATTCAAAATGCATTCACGAAAATCCACGTACACGGATTTCCTCCGTTTACGACATCGATCCAGAAGCCGCACAGCGGCTCGCGGTCAAATATTCGGCCAGGCATGCCAAATCATTGGATGACGCCCTCGCAGAGGCCGACTTGGCAATCATCGGTACGCCAACGATCACCCATGGCGATATCGCTCGGCTCTGCATCGAGAAAAGGACGCCATTCCTTTGTGAGAAACCGCTCGATATTGATTTGCAGTCCGCAATGCTCACGGCCCGGTTGGCGGCACAAGCAGGCGTGTTCGCTGGAATGGGATTGAACCGCAGATACGATGGCCAGTATCAAGCACTTCACAAGGCCATAGGGAACGGTGATCTGGGGAAGGTAGAGATCATCCTGATGACATCGCGTACCCAGTCTCTTCCGCCAGTCGAATATATTGCCAAATCGGGCGGGCAACTTCGCGACAAGGGTGCCCACTGGTTCGACATGCTTTGCTGGCTGACGCGTGAACGTCCAAAGGAGATTTTTGTGCATGGCAACTGCCTGATTGACAAGCGATTTGCTGATCATGGCGACGTGGATACAGCGACAATATCCATTGAAATGGAAAGCGGTGCCCTTTGCCAGATGAATTTCAGTCGGCGCACCGCCTATGGATATGACGAGCGGGTCGAGATTGCCGGATCAGCTGGCATGATGCAGGCCAGTCCTCCTATTCCAATCAACGTGCAACATTTCCATGGCGACAAGATCACACAATGTGGCCTGCATCCGGATTGGTATTCACGCATCGAGGGGACCTATCCCGCCCAGCTCGATGCCCTGATCGATGCTGTGGAGGGAAAGGGGGAATTCCCGACCTTGATCGACGGACTTGTCGCCGAAACCATTGCGATGGCTGGCAACAAGTCGTTGGAGCAGCGAAGGCCTGTCTCCATTCTATACGATTTTGACATTTAGAAATAGAATCTGAGAACCACAAAAGGTGTCAGGGCACATATTGAGTTGATCGCAAAGCGCAAATCAGTTGGATCGAGCACTGCTTGAGGCAGCGCTATAAATAGCCTCTCAGAAGACGCTGTCACGTCGCTGGGTGGTCGAGCGGACCTGGGCATGACCGCAGAACCGGTCGACACCGGCCCCGTTAACCGCCATAGAGAAACGCCATTCTGTTCGACACTCTCGGAGCATATATTGATGACCAGGCGGACAGCCACCAGCATCGGCTTCACCGCAGTTCTGATGTGGGCGCTGCTGGCCCTGTTCACCGCAGCCAGCGGAGCCGTGCCGCCGCTTCAGCTGACTGCCATGGCGTTTGCCATCGGTGGCACCATCGGCGCGGTCAGCTGGTGGCTGCGTGGCGGCAGGCTTGCGGTGTTTCGTCAGTCGCCGCTGATCTGGCTGTTCGGCACCGGGTCGCTGTTCGGCTATCACTTTCTCTATTTTACTGCCCTAAGGTCGGCCCCTGCGGCAGAGGCCAGTCTGATCGCCTATCTCTGGCCGCTGCTGATTGTGGTGTTTTCCGGCCTGCTGCCGGGGGAAAAACTGCGCTCCCATCACATTTTCGGGGCTGTTCTTGGCTTTCTCGGCGCGGCCCTGATCATCACCGATGGCGGCTCCTTTGCCGTCAGATCTGACTATCTGCCCGGTTATCTGGCAGCCATCATGGCAGCGCTGATATGGTCAGGCTACTCGGTCATATCGCGCCGTCTCGGCCATGTTCCGACAGATGTCGTCACCGGATTTTGTCTGGCCACCGCAGTGCTGTCCGCCTTGGCTCATCTGGCTCTGGAGCAGACCGTCTGGCCGGACGGGGCCTTGCAGTGGCTTGCGGTGCTGGGTCTGGGACTGGGTCCTGTCGGGCTGGCATTTTTCGCCTGGGATTACGGCATCAAACGCGGCGATATTCAGGTTCTGGGGGCATCCAGCTATGCTGCGCCGCTGCTGTCGACACTGGTTCTGGTGGTGGCGGGCTTTCAGGCAGCAACCTGGATCATCGCCGCTGCCTGTCTGCTCATCACAGCGGGTGCGGTGCTGGCGGGCAAGGATCTTCTGTTCCGCAGAGCTTCGTGAGCCTGGCGAACTCTACCCACCTTTCCCGCCTTGCCTTTGCTGGCGCGCTGGTGCCAAACTCGCTTGAACAGATGTCCAGGACCGCGCCATGACGACACACCGCACCGCCGCGCCTGCTCAGTCGGAAGGCGAAGTCAACACATCGGCGCGCCGCAACCGATGGGCTGCCGCAAATCATGATGCCGAAACCCGAAAGATGCTCGATGAGGATGCGCGTTATTTCCTGCATCAGGCGGTCTCCACCCCCTGCCTGTCGGTCATCACCAAAGCGGAAGGGGCCTATATTGAAGATGCCCAGGGACGGCGCTATCTCGATTTTCACGGCAATAATGTCCATCATATCGGCTACGGCCATCCCCGCCTGAAGCAGGCCATTGCCCGGCAGATGGACGAATTGCCCTTCGCCCCGCGCCGGTTCGCCTGCGCTCCGGCCACCGCACTGGCGCGAAAACTGGCCGACATTGCGCCGGGTGATCTGTCCAGGGTGCTGTTCACAACCGGCGGCTCGGATGCGGTGGAAGTGGCGCTGAAAATCGCCCGCGCCGTCACCGGCCGCCATAAGACGATTTCGTTCTGGGATTCGTTTCACGGCGCCGGCTTCGGCGCGGCCTCCGTCGGCGGAGAACAATTGTTCCGCTCCGGCGTTGCCGGGCCGTTGCTGAGCGGCACCGAACATGTCGCACCCTTTGCCTGTTACCGCTGCCCTTATGGCTATCCTGACGATCATGGCGCTCCGCAACTCGATCTGTGCAAATTGACTTGCGCCAATTTCGTCCGCTACGTGCTGGAAAAAGAGGGCGATGTTGCTGCCGTCATTGCCGAACCGGCCCGGGCCGTGCCCTATATTCCACCGCCCGGCTTCTGGGCGGAAGTGCGCAAGGCCTGCAACGCGGCAGGGGCCTTGCTGATTTTTGACGAAATTCCCACCGGACTTGGTAAAACCGGCAAAATGTTCGCCTGCGAGCATGATGATGTGGTGCCGGATATTCTGGTGATGGGCAAAGCTCTGGGCGGCGGCATTCTGCCGATTGCTGCCGTTCTGGCACGGCCGCATCTGGATGTAGCCGGCGGTTACGCATTTGGCCATTACACCCATGAGAAAAACCCGGTCACCACCTGCGCCGCCCTGACGACGATCCAGATCATCGAGGACGAAGGCCTGGTCGAGGCTGCGGCAACTCTGGGAGCCTATGCTCTGGAGCGGTTGCGCGAGATGCAGCACAAACACCGCACTATCGGTGATGTGCGCGGCAGGGGCTTCCTGTTCGGCGCTGAACTGGTGCTCGACCGCGACAGCAAGGAAGCCGCAAATGATTTGGCCGAGGATGTGCTTTACCGCTGCCTCGACAAGGGCCTGTCCTTCAAATTGTCGATGGGCAACAATCTCACCCTGACACCACCGCTGATCCTGACCCGCCAGCAGCTTGATACTGCGCTGAGCATCGTTGATGAAGCCCTGTCCGAGGCTGAAACCAGCTTTGGCCTGGCCTGACGGGAACAGGCGTCCCATCATGCATGGCTTGATTCAGCAAGGCACCAGCCATACAAACATCCGCTCCAGACCGGACCCTTGTAGCGCGCAAAGAGGCAGATTTTGGCAAAACTGATCGTTTATTATGCCCATCCGGGGCAGCGTCATTCGCACGCCAACCGGGAAATGTCGAGGGTGGCGCGGGAGATCGCCAGCATCACCTTTGTCGATCTTTACGCAGAATATCCACGCAGTGATATCGACATTGACCGGGAACAGCAGCGCCTGCTCGACCATGAGGTGATCCTGTTTCAGTTTCCGCTGTTCTGGTACTCCACGCCCTCCTTGATCAAGGAATGGCAGGATCTTGTGTTGGAACACGGATTTGCCTATGGCAGCGGCGGCGACCGGCTGAAAGGCAAGCGCATGATGCTGGCGATTTCCGCAGCAGGGCCGCAGGATGCCTACGCGAAATCCGGCTATCAGCGCTTTCCCCTGCGCACCTTTCTGACACCGCTGGAGCAGACCGCAATTCTGTGCGAGATGGAATTTACGCCGCCCTATGTGCTTTATGCCTCGCTGCGCGCCCCCGGCGATGGCCGCGTCACGCCGCACGCAGAGGCGTACCGGACGCTGCTGGAAGCGGTGCGCGATGACCGGTTCGATTTTGCCGCCGCTGCGGCGCAGGATGTGCCGACCTTCGAGACGCTGCCCGTCCGCCAGAAGGCACTCTAGCGATGGAAGGTTTTCTGGCTCTGTCCTTCGTGCTGCTGATCGCCGGTATCATCGCCGTTCCCATTGCCGCCCGGCTTGGCCTCGGATCCGTACTCGGCTACCTGATCGCCGGCATTATCATTTCCCCCCTGCTGCAAAGATTGGGAGTTGATGTGGTCAGTCTGCAGCATTTTGCCGAATTTGGCGTTGTGATGATGCTGTTTCTGGTCGGTCTGGAACTGGAACCGCGGCTGCTGTGGCAGATGAAAGCCAAATTGCTCGGCCTAGGTGGACTTCAGGTCGGCTTGACCACTCTCTGCGTCATGGCAATTGCCATGTTGTTCGGTCTGGTCTGGACTGTTTCATTGGCAATCGGACTGGTCTTTGCCCTGTCGTCTACCGCCATTGTGCTGCAGACGCTGAATGAAAAAGGTCTGCTGAAATCCGATGGCGGGCAGGCCGGTTTTGCCGTGTTGCTGTTTCAGGACATTGCCGTAATCCCGATGCTGGCATTTATTCCCCTGCTGGCGCTTCCAGACCTGGCCGGAATTGAAAATCTCGCCCCGGGCGCGGATGTCTCCAGCCATGGCGCCGCCGCTAACGGCGCTGAAGCCGTTGGCGGGTTCAGTCTGGTCGATGGCCTGCCTGCCTGGCAGCAAGCGCTGGTGACCCTGGCCGCGATTGCCGCCGTTATTGTCGGCGGCTCATTTCTGACACGGCCGGTGTTCCGCTTTATCGCCATGGCCAAATTGCGCGAATTGTTTACTGCCACCGCGCTGATGATGGTGATCGGCATTGCGTTGCTGATGACACTGGTCGGTCTTTCGCCCGCTCTTGGCACGTTTCTCGCCGGGGTTGTTCTGGCCAACAGCGAATACCGCCACGAATTGGAAAGTGACATCGATCCCTTCAAGGGTCTGTTGCTTGGCCTGTTTTTCATCACCGTCGGTGCGGGGATCAATTTCGGTCTGCTGTTCGCAAATCTCGGCGCGATTGTCGCGATGACCATCGGCCTGATGCTGCTGAAGGGCGCCATCCTTCTGGCGCTGTCCTTTGTGTTCAGACTTGGCGGTGCTGACCGCTGGCTGTTGACCCTCGGTCTGGCGCAGGCCGGCGAGTTTGGTTTTGTGCTGCTGTCCTTTACCGTTGCCAACAAGGTCATTCCCGCCGCCATCGCCGACCAGCTGCTGCTCGTCGTTGCCCTGTCCATGCTGCTGACCCCGGCTTTCTTCATTCTCTATGACAAAATCATCGCGCCGCGTTATGCGGCGGCTCAGACCAGAGAGCCCGACCCCATCGATGAAAACGGCACGATCATTATTGTCGGCCATGGCCGCTTTGGCGGCATCGTCAATCGCATTTTGTTGGGTGCCGGTTTCAACACTGTGGTGCTGGACCACAATTCCGCCCAGCTGGATCTGTTGCGGACCTTTGGCGTCAAGGTATTTTACGGCGACGGCACGCGCCCCGATCTGCTCCATGCCGCCGGAATTGACGAAGCAAAGATACTGGTCATTGCCATTGATGATGAACACCAGGCTACGGAACTGGTGCAGTATGTCACCAAGAACCATCCCCATATTTACATCGTGGTGCGGGCGCGGGACCGCAATCATGTCTACCGGCTTTATGCCGCTGGCGCGCGCGATATCATTCGCGAAACATTTGATGGTTCGGTGCGCGCCGGCCGTTCAGCTTTGGAAGCGCTCGGCTTTCATCCTTATGATGCAGAGCGCCAGGTGCGCGGTTTTGTCACCGGCGACAAGGAGGTCGTGCGTCAACTGGCGCAATTATACGATCCGGAAATTCCAATCCATCAGAACGAGGCCTATGTCGCCCGAGCCAGGGAACTCTCGGCGGAGCAAGAGGCGGCCATGCGCGGCAAGTCAACCGCCTTTGCCAGCCGCGCCGATCGCGGCTGGGTGCCACCCTCTGAAGCCGATATCGCGGCGGAAGCGAAGCAGGCCAAAAGCTGAAAGCCTATTTCACGGGCTTTTCCGGTTTCAGCTCCGTGCCACTCAGCCGGCCGACATATTCCGGCAGCATCGGCACATAATCTTCCGGGCCGTCGCCGCCTGCAGCGTAGGCAGCGGCAAACAGGTTTTTCACTGCATTGCCGACCGGATTCACCATGCCGGCGGCATCGGCCATTGACTCCAGATAGCGCAGATCCTTGAAGGCGTTTGACAGGGTGAATTTATGCGCCTCGCGATTGCCATCGATGATGTAGCCCATGAAGGTCTGATAGAAACCGCAATCCATGCGGCTGCCGCGAATGACACTGTCGAATTTGGTTGGCGACAGGCCCACCTTGTTCGCCAGTGCCAGCGCTTCTGAATAAATCGCGCCATAGCCGAGCGAGAGAAAATTGTTCAGCAGTTTCATGCGGTGCCCGTCACCGACCCCGCCGATATGCACAATATTTGCCGCCCAGGCTTCGATCACTGGCCTGATGCGTTCAAAAACCGCATCATCGGCACCGACCATTGCGCTCAGTTTGCCCTCTTCGGCCTGCACCGGGGTGCCACCGAGCGGCGCATCCGCCATGGCAATGTCAGCTTCTGCCAGTTGCTCCGACAGATTGGCGGTTGAAGTGGGATCGGACGTGGAGCAGTCAACGATGATCGAGCCGGGCTTGAGACCTGTTTTCAAGTCCCGCACAATCGCTTCCACCTGCGGCGAGCCGGGCGCACAGATGAAGACAATCGATGATCTGGCTCCCAGATCCTTCAGCGAAGCAGCTTCGCTCGCGCCGCGTTTGACAAGGTCCTCAACCGGTTCGCGGTTGCGGTGCCCGATGACGCTCAGCGCAAATCCCTTTTCAACGATATTCTTCGCCATGCCATGGCCCATCAGGCCGACGCCGACAAAACCGATGGTTTCCTGTGACGTGCTCATAAACTGATTCCCTGTGCTGTGTTACGCGCTCTGTCTGCGTGTATAGCGCTGCTGAGGCCGTGTGCCTACCGCTCTCCGTGGCGAATGAAACAGGAGGGTTTGACCACGCGCTTGCTTCCTTGGTTTGTTCGCCGCCAGGGGGTTTGACCAGGGCTTTGACCAGGGGCTTTGACTTGGCACGAAAAACCTGTCTGTTTAGGTCCGGCTGAACCAGCAGGAGTCGCGCGTCTCGTGAACATCATTCCATCCCATGCGGTATTTTCGGCAGGGCGGCGAGCCTGCCGCCGCCAACGCTCCTTGCGAGACGGCTCATGAGTCTTGCGCCCGAAGCCGTGCCCCCTTTGCAACGCGCGGTCGGTGTCGGGCGCCTCTCCGTGCGACAACTGGACGGCAGGACACGGCTCAATCGCCTCTATCAGGAAGGTTGCGCCAAAATCCGCATCCCGAAAACCTATCACGGTACTGCGCTCGAAGCCGTTGTCATCAACACTTCAGGCGGGGTTACCGGTGGGGACCGCATGAACTGGCGGTTTGACGCCGGTCCCGGCACGCATCTGATGCTGACCACCCAGGCCTGCGAGAAAGTCTATAAATCGTCCGGCGGCGTGGCTGAAAATACAATCGCGCTGTCAGTCGAGGCCGGGGCGCGGCTGGCCTGGCTGCCGCAGGAAACCATACTGTTTGAGCGCGCCGGCCTGTCCCGCAGCATCACCGCCGATCTGGCCGCAGATGCGGAAGCCCTGTTTCTGGAACCGATTGTGCTTGGCCGCCGCTCGATGGGTGAACATCTCGAACATGCAGATTTGCACGACCGATGGCGCATTTTTAGAGACGGCAGGCTGCTTCATGCGGAAGATTTCCGCCTCTGCGGCCCGATCAGGCCGGTGTTGCCGCAAAGCGCAGTCACCTCGGGCCGCTCTGCCTTTGCCACATTGTTGTTTGTCTCACTCCGCGCTGAGGGCTTCGTCAATGAGGCGCGCCAACTGATTGGACCTGATGGCGGGGTTTCCTGCTGGAATGGCAAGCTTCTTGCTAGGGTGACAGCAGAAGACAGTTTTGAACTGCGCAAAATCCTTTTGCCGCTGGTGTCGTTGATGAATTTTGGGGCGGAGCTGCCTAAAGTTTGGTCACTTTAACAACCAGACACGGAAAACCGAGGGAACAGACATGAATTTAACCCCGCGTGAAAAAGACAAGCTGCTGATTTCGATGGCCGCCGAAGTTGCCCGCAAGCGCCTCGCCCGCGGCGTCGTGCTGAACCATCCCGAGGCAATCGCCCTGATCACCGATTTCGTCGTCGAAGGCGCACGCGATGGCAAGAGCGTTGCCGATCTGATGGAGCAGGGCGCCCACGTGCTCAGCCGCGCCCAGGTCATGGAAGGCATCCCGGAGATGATCCACGACATCCAGGTCGAAGCCACCTTTCCCGACGGCACCAAACTGGTGACGGTGCATGAACCGATACGCTAACTGAGGCTGGATCCCCGGAACAAGTCCGGGGATGACGGGAAAGAGGTGGCATTTCATTCGTTACAACAGGGCGCACTCCTTCCAACCCGTCATCCCCGGACTTGTTCCGGGGATCCAGTGTAACAAAGGACTTGCAACGGATCACATGAACCCCTGCGTCTACATGATGGCCTCAAAGCGCAATGGCACGCTCTACACCGGCGTGACGTCCGATCTGCCGAAGCGTGTCTTTGACCATCGCGAAGGCCTGTCGCCGGGATTCACCAGCAGATATGGCTGCAAAACACTGGTCTGGTACGAAGCCCACGACACCATGGCGCTGGCGATCCAGCACGAGAAAACCATCAAGCGCTATCCGCGCCAATGGAAGCTGAACCTGATTGAAGGACTGAACCCGGACTGGGATGATTTATACGAGACGTTGAATGGATAGCTGAAAAGAGCTGGATCCCCGGGACAAGCCCACTACTGTCCGGTTAAGCTTTTTGAGGCTGCACTCAAGTAAC
>TARA_R110002124_G_scaffold6858_3_pt1 | contig 23297 bp, 22 predicted proteins | sample TARA_R110002124 | Tara Oceans TARA_R110002124 (sample SAMEA4397445) | marine metagenome | biome: Polar Biome; feature: [SRF] surface water layer (ENVO:00010504); material: water (ENVO:00002006), including particulate matter (ENVO:01000060) such as... | depth 5 m
ACTCTTGCTCATCGCTAAAGTTTTGCCAAATTGTTTTTTCAGGATCTATATTAGAATGCTTTTGATCTACATAGGCAATCTTTGCAGTTTCACCAACTTTGAATTCACCTTTATCTGGTGTTTCCTCTCCCATTATCATTCTAAAAATTGTCGTTTTACCAGCACCATTAGGTCCAATAACACCAACTATTCCAGCTTGTGGAAGATTAAAGTTTAAATCGTCATATAACAATTTATCATCATAGCCTTTAGCTACACCAATAGCTTCAATGACATTTGTTCCTAAACGTGGACCATTTGGTATATATATTTCTAGCTTCTCATCTAGCTGCTTTTGATCTTGACTCATTAACTTGTCATAGTTCTTTAAACGTGCTTTTTGCTTTGTCTGTCGACCTTTAGCTCCTTGACGTACCCAATCTAACTCCCGCTCTAATGTTTTCTGACGTTTAGAAGCTACTTTGCTTTCTTGTGCCATACGCTTAGATTTTTGATCTAACCAAGACGAATAGTTTCCTTTCCAAGGAATACCTTCACCTCTATCTAACTCTAATATCCAGCCAGCAACATTATCTAAGAAATATCTATCGTGTGTTACTGCAATCACAGTTCCTTTATATTGTGCTAAATGATGCTCTAACCAATGTACAGATTCTGCATCTAAGTGGTTAGTTGGCTCATCTAATAATAGCACATCTGGTTCTTGTAATAATAAGCGACATAAAGCAACACGACGACGTTCACCACCAGAAAGTACACCTATCTTTTTATCACCATCAGGTGTTCTAAGCGCATCCATAGCTATTTCTAGCTTGGTGTCTAACTCCCACGCACCTGCAGCATCTATCTGATCTTGTAGCTCAGCCTGACGATTCATAAGCTTTTCCATCTTATCAGCATCAGAATAGACTTCTTCTAATCCAAATTGGTCATTTATACTGTTGTACTCATCAAGAATCGCAACTGTTTCTGCAGCTCCTTCTCTAACGATTTCCATAACTGTTTTCTCATCATCTAATTTTGGCTCTTGCTCTAAGTAACCTACAGAATAGTCTTGCAGGAAAGTAACATCACCTTGAAAATTTTTATCAACACCAGCAATAATCTTCAGTAAAGTAGATTTACCAGAACCATTAAGACCTAAAATTCCAATCTTAGCTCCATAGAAAAAACTTAGGTATATATTCTTTAATACAGGTGTATTAGCTCCTTGAAAGGTCTTTGTAAGACCAGACATTGAAAAAATTACTTTTTTATCGTCACTCATTATACACGTCCTTTTAAAGCGTTAAACACCCAAGCAACAGCAAAAAAACCAATGCCAACAGCCGCAAAGCCCCAACCTGCAACTTCGTTATATCTAAAAGCACCTAAGCAAATTAATCCAAGTCCTACAATAATCATAATTGTGGTAGCCCAAGCCAACACAGTATTTTTATTCATTGCCATAATCTTATTCTATTTAGTTTTGATAGTTAGTCGAAACACAAATATCGCCATTTTAAATAAAAAAAGCATCCTATATATGGATGCTTTTCGCTATTAATCAATTATAATATAATCTAGCTCATAGGAACTTCTACTATAATCAATTCTGAATTCTTACTTGATTCTATTGAAATAGTATCCGTTTCATAAACACCTATGGCGTCTCTTTTTGAAAGGGAGTTATCCTCAATTTTTATTTCTCCATCAACAACGAAAATGTATAGCCCATTGTTTTCGGACTTTAAACTTAAATCTATAGAATGATTTGAATCTAAATTTGTTTTATAGATATAAGCTTGTTGACTAATTGGCAAGGCATCACCTTCTAATTTATCTTTTGGTGCTACAATTGTTTGCAATGCATTTTTTTTGACTTCTGCCTTAAATGAACGTTGCTCGTAATTTGGCTTAACATTCATTTTCTCTGGTATTATCCATAACTGAAGAAAGTTAACCTCATCTGTTTTGCTGTCGTTAAATTCTGAATGTGACAAACCTGTACCTGCACTCATCACTTGCACTTCTCCTACTTCTATAGCGCGCTTGTTTCCCATATTATCTTTATGAGAAAGAGATCCTTTTAACGGGATGGAGATGATTTCCATGTTTTGGTGTGGATGTGTACCAAACCCCATTTTTGCCTGTACGACATCGTCATTTAGCACTCTTAGCATCCCAAAATTCATTCGTTCTGGATCTTGATAACTCGCAAAACTGAATGTATGATTAGATTTTAACCAGCCATGATCTGCGTAGCCTCTTGTGTCTGCTTTGTGAATTATTGTTTTCATAAAAAAAATGTTTTTTATTAATTTTAATAGACCTGCTAGGTTTAAAAAAACCTAACAGGTCTTTAGATATTTTAACTCGCTGGAAGAAAACCCATTTTACCCATCTGGTAATCACGCATTGCTTCCATTATTTCTGTTTGTGTATTCATTACATACGGTCCATAAGTAGAAACTGGCTCGTTAAATGGTTCACCAGATAAGAATAGCAACAGGCTCTTTTCATCAGCCTCAATTGTAAAATGATCGCCATCCTGATTAAACTGAATCATTTGGTTTTTATTTAGCTCTAAGGTTCTTGCTCCATTCACTTTCACTTTCCCTTTTAAAAGATATAACATCCCTTGATGCGAATCTGGAAAAGATATGGTTTGCTCACCACCTTCTTTTGCTTCAATCATAAAAGTATTAACTGGTGTTTGAGTCGCAATTTTTCCGTAAATCTGATTTAATTCACCAGCTATGATTCTAGTTTCTACTTTACCATCTTCTGAAGTTACAATTCTAAAATCCTCGTACTTAGAATGCTGATAATTAGCTTCAATCATTTTCTTTTTAGCTGGAAGATTTAACCATAATTGAATTCCTTCAATCGTTCCTCCCTTTTTTACAAAATCCTTTGTTGGACCTTCTGCATGAATAATTCCTCTGCCAGCAGTTGTCCATTGCACATCACCAGCTTTTACAACACTATTATTACCTAATGAATCACGATGCAATTGTTCTCCTTGAACCAAAAATGTAATAGGCTCAAAACCTCTGTGTGGATGTGGCCCTAAATCGAACGGATTACTTTTTTCATTGATTTCATAAGGTCCATAGTGATGTAATAGTATAAATGGATCTACCATTTCTATCTGTTGAGTTGGCAATGGTTGACGTAATCTTATTGGTCCCATATTTACCATGTCACTCCGTCCTACTCTTTTTATTGTATTTAGTTTCATATTTTTATTCTTTCATTACAATACTTTCCATGGAAAGTATTTGATTAAAAAAATACGCTTGTATTCCTCTTATTGAGATTCCTGGTTTTGCAGGAATTTATTAACGCATTTTATCAAGCAGGTTACTTAATTCTTCTGCTTCTTGCTCATTTAAATTTTTAAGCAAGTCTTTATTCAAATTCTTAGGAATAGACTTTAATAAATCTTTTCCTTGTTTAGTAATTGCAATCTTAACAACGCGCCTATCATGTTCAGAAGGTAAACGTTCTATATAGTTTTTTGCACAAAGTTTATCCATTAATCGTGTGGCATTTGGAGAACGCTCTAACATTCTGTCTTTAATAGTCTGAACATTTAATGCTTCACCTGCGCCATTTAATATTCTTAGAATATTATACTGCTGTGGAGAAATTCCGAAGTCTTTAAAGAATTCATTTTGACAACTCGTAATCCAGTTGGCTGTATAAATAATGTTTAACAGCGCTTTTACTCTATTGTTTTCAAACTTCGAATTAATATCTTTTTCTAAATCACCCATATTAAAGACTTTCTGTAAACTGTTCTACTTCTTCTAATAATTGATTATTTAATTCTTCGTTAGTAATCTTTCCATCAGAAAAATTATCATCAAAAGATGGTAAACTAAAACTGCCAACTATATTTCCACCCATATATCCAAAACGGCCTTGAGCAATTTCTAAAACTGTTGCTCCACCTCTAGCTCCTGGCGATGTTGCCATTAATAACATGGGTTTATCATTCCATAGTTTTCCGTCTATACGAGACATCCAATCAAATAAGTTTTTAAATACTGTTGCATAGGCACCATTATGTTCTGCTAATGACAATACAATACCATCAGTCGATTTCACTATATCTAAAAACTTCTGTGCATTATCTGGAATGCCATCCGAAAGCTCCAAATCCATACCATATAATGGTAGTTTAAAATCATTTAGATCTAAAACAGTGACTTCTACTCCACTTACTAATGATGCTGCATAAGCTGCTAACTGTTTATTTATTGAAGTACTACTGTTACTTCCTGCAAATGCTATTATATGTTTCATATTTAAGTTCTTTTTATTATTTGTTAAAACAAATATAAGATAAAAATATTTATATTCCAAGGAATATATTTCCATGTAATTAATATTTAACGTTTCATTAAGTTTTATTGCCTAAATTGTAATTAGAAACTTTCGTAAATTCGTGCAAAACAAAAATTAAGTTGTAATCATAAAAGATACCCACTTTCGGGCAATGCATATGGATATCAAATTCAATAAAAACGAAGATCACAATAAACTCCTACTCTCTGACTTGAAGAAGCGCCTAATAAAAGTAAAACTTGGTGGTGGCGAAAAGAGCATGGAAAAACATCGTGGTAAAGGTAAAATGACTGCACGTGAACGTATCGACTATTTACTTGACAATAAGGCCAAGTCAATTGAAATCGGTGCTTTTGCAGGAGATGGTATGTATGAGCAATATGGTGGATGTCCTTCAGGTGGTGTTGTTATAAAAATTGGTTATATAAAAGGTAAACAATGTATAGTTGTTGCAAACGATGCAACCGTGAAAGCTGGCGCATGGTTTCCTATAACAGGAAAAAAGAATCTTAGAGCTCAAGAAATAGCTATTGAAAATCGATTACCTATTATCTATCTTGTAGATAGTGCTGGTGTATTTTTGCCTATGCAAGATGAAATCTTTCCTGACAAAGAACATTTTGGTCGCATTTTTAGAAACAATGCAGTAATGAGTAGTATGGGAATTACCCAAATCGCTGCCGTTATGGGAAGTTGTGTTGCAGGCGGAGCCTACTTACCTATTATGAGTGATGAAGCTTTAATCGTTGACAAAACAGGAAGTATTTTCTTAGCAGGAAGCTATTTAGTAAAAGCTGCTATTGGAGAATCTATAGACAACGAAACTTTAGGTGGAGCAACAACGCATTGCGAAATTTCTGGTGTTACAGATTATAAGGCAAAAGACGATAAAGATGCATTAGACCGTATCAAAAATATAGTTGACAAGATTGGTGATTTTGATAAAGCTGGATACAATAGAGCAAAAGCTTTAAAGCCTAAAGAAAACCCAGAAGACATCTATGGCATACTTCCGAAAAGTAGGGCTGACCAATATGATATGAAGGAAATTATTAAACGAATAGTTGATAATTCTGAATTTGATGAGTACAAAGAAGATTACGGAAAAACCATTATTACAGCTTATGCTCGCATTGATGGTTGGGCTGTTGGTATTGTTGCAAATCAACGTCAATTAGTGAAAACTGCAAAAGGTGAAATGCAATTTGGTGGAGTGATTTATAATGACTCTGCTGATAAGGCAACTCGCTTTATTGCCAATTGTAATCAGAAAAAAATTCCTTTAGTGTTCTTACAAGATGTAACTGGCTTTATGGTTGGAAGTAAATCTGAACATAGTGGTATTATTAAAGATGGTGCGAAAATGGTAAATGCGGTTAGTAATTCTGTGGTTCCAAAATTCACTATTATATTAGGAAACAGTTATGGTGCAGGAAATTATGCGATGTGTGGCAAAGCTTATGATCCTAGACTAATTGCAGCTTGGCCAAGTGCTGAATTGGCTGTAATGAGCGGAAATTCTGCTGCCAAAGTGTTGTTGCAAATTGAAACTGCTTCACTTAAAAAGAAAGGTGAGACCATCACTAAAGAGAAAGAGGAAGAATTATTTAATAAAATAAAAGACAGATACGATAACCAAGTCTCACCATATTATGCTGCATCTCGAATTTGGACAGACGGTGTCATTGATCCCTTAGATACAAGAACTTGGATTAGTATGGGAATAGAAGCAGCGAACCACGCTCCTATCGAAAAACCTTTTAATTTAGGCGTGTTACAAGTGTAACCTCAAAATATTACATATAATTATGTCTCTTTTTTACTCATATTTCAATATAAAATAGAAACGTAACTAAGACTATGTTTAGATTTTCTATTTCATCTGAACAAAAAATAATTCAAATTATTCATGCAACATTTTAAAATTATATTGGTGTAGTATGCAACAAGAACAAACGAAAAAACAGCCGCTTTATGTTATAATATTACTCTTATTAGCAGCAGAGGCTGTTTTTATTTTACCTTTTGTATTACCACGCATTTTTAGAACTACTTTTTTAGAATCTTTTTCTATTAGTCAAACCGAATTAGGAAGTTGTGGTTCTGTTTATGGAATTGTCGCTCTAGTCTCTTATTTCTTTGGAGGCCCTCTTGCTGATCGGTTTAAACCGAATTTATTAATGTCAGTAGCATTGGTTCTCACAGGTCTAGGTGGCTTATACTTAGCGACTTACCCTAATCTTGTAAGCCTTCATATACTATATGGGTTTTGGGGTTTTACAACTATTTTTCTGTTTTGGGCAGCAATGATAAAAGCAACAAGAATTTGGGGAGGAACAAATAAACAAGGTATTGCCTTTGGCTTTTTAGATGGTGGTCGTGGTTTGGTAGCTGCACTTTTTGGTTCTGTTGGAGTTCTTATTTTCTCACTATTTATTACAAAAGACATCGAACTGACTTCGGTTGAAGAACGACGTATTGCTTTTAGGGAAGTTATCACTTACACTTCTATTGCGGTTATTACAATAGGGATTATTGTGTTTTTCTTTTTGAAATTGAATATAGAAAAAGCTATTAAAACAGAAAAGACTTCAAAACTTATTACAATTGAAAATTTTAAAATAGTCATGAAGTTTAAGGCCGTTTGGTTACTAATGATTATTATTCTTTGCGCATATTATGGGTACAAAATGACTAACCTTTTTAGTCAATATGCTGAACAAGTGATGGGTTATGATAAAATAGAAGCCGCCAAAGTTGGGACGTATCTATTGTATATGAGACCCGTTATTGGTGTTGTCATAGGTCTATTAGCAGATAGAACAAAAGCTAGTCTCTGGATTATTGTAGGATTCTTTTTAATGGCAGTTACAAGTTTAGTTTTTGCTCTTGGCATTATAAACGATTCTACTCCCTTATTATTTATTTTATCTATAGGTACAATGGCTATAGGTGTTTACTCTGCAAGAGTGCTATATTTTGCTACTTTAGAAGAGGCAAAAATACCTTTGGCAGTTACAGGAACTGCAGTAGGATTTATTTCTGTTATTGGCTATACACCAGATATCTTCACAGGTCTAATAAATGGTTATTTTTTAGATGCTTACAATAAAGAAACTGGGCATCAAATTGTTTTTGCAATCATGTGTGGCTTTGCTTTAATTGGATTAATAGCATCATACAAATTGTATAGACATTCTAAAAATAAAGCATAAAAAAAAGAGCGCAAATTGCGCTCTTCAATATATATTAAAAACTAACGAGCTAATAATTAAGCACGCTTAGCTTTCTTCTCTTCTCTTATTTCTTTAAAACGCTCAATAGCCGAACCAAAAATCCAATAAGGAACTACAAATGTTATAAGGAATATCATTAACCAAAACCCAATAGTTAATATGGCTAAAAATGCTAAAAATCCTAAATATTGGTCAAAATCGAACATAGTTTTGTTTTATTTACGTTTTAGATACTGCAAAGATATAACCAATTAATAAGTTTTACAATAGGAAACCTAGTTTTATTAACACGAAATAAACATTATAAGCTCTTTACATGGTATTCAACTAATCCATCAATTGGTCTTCTTACAAAATTACCAACTTTAAATCCGTACTCTGCAGCGATTTCTTTAATTTCATCCTGGGCAAAATAGGCGATTGAACCTGCAAAATGTACTATAGTACCTTTATCTAATTCATCCTTAAATTGAAGAATCATATTTTCTGTAAATAAGCGAATACCTTTCTTTATAACTTCTCTAATATATTCTGAATCCTTGTTTAAAAACATAAATTCGGCATGATCTGCTAGGTAAGCACTAGCATTAGGTTGTTTATAAAGGTTATGTTTAATAAAGTCGGCTTCTAAATTATGCTTATGTTCAAATGCTAACTTTATAGTTTCAGGCATTTTATTAAAATAGTAGTCTCTTATTAGTTGTTTACCAAAATAATTACCGCTTGCATCATCCATTAATAAAAACCCTAAACTATCAACACGTTGATGCAAATCTTTGCCGTCAAAATAACTACAGTTAGATCCTGTTCCTAAAATACAGACTACTGCAGCCTCATTGTTAGAATTAATACATGCTCTTACTGCTGCAAAAGTATCTTCTCTTACTTCTACTAATGCCTTCGGAAAATAGGTTTCTAACACAGACTTTAATAACAATCTAGGTTTCTGTGTACCACAGCCAGCTCCATAAAAGAAAACGTGAGTTATCTCATTTGCTAAAGCCATAAGTTCTTCACTTTTACGGACAATTTTTTTTAGCTTTTTTTCTTCTATGATTGCAGGATTTAATCCCTTTGTTCTTATTTTTTCAACAGCTTGAGTACCATCTTTAGCAATAGCTATCCAATCGCACTTTGTTGAACCTCCATCTGTTATTAAAATCATAATAGTTAAAAATTAAAAACTCTATTGGTATGAGAAAATCAAAACTTCACGGAATTTTGAATTAGTTTTATTTCTTATAAGTTGTTTACTTTCTGAGCTAAATCTACAAGTTTGTTAGAATAACCGAACTCGTTATCGTACCAAGATATTAATTTAAAGAATTTAGAATTCAACTCTATAGAAGCATCAGCATCAAAAACACTTATTCTTTCTTCACTCACAAAATCTTGAGATACTACAGCATCCTCAGTATAACCTAAAACACCATTCATTGAGCCATTCGCTGCTTTTTTCATAGCTGCTTTAATTTCTTCTAACGAAGTATCTTTATTAGTCTTAACAGTTAAATCTACTACAGATACATCTGCTGTAGGTACTCTAAAGGCCATACCAGTTAATTTTCCGTCTAATTCTGGAATTACTTTTCCTACTGCTTTTGCCGCACCAGTTGATGATGGAATAATATTTACAATTGCAGAACGACCCAAACGGTAATTTTTACGCGAAGGAGCATCTACTGTAAATTGAGTAGAAGTAGCTGCATGTATTGTTGTCATTAAGGCTTCGTCGATACCAAAATTATCTTCGATTACTTTAGCTATAGGTGCCAAACAGTTAGTAGTACAAGATGCATTAGATACTATTGTATGGTTTGAAGTTAAAGCGCCATCATTAACTCCCATTACAAACATAGGTGCATCTTTACTTGGTGCAGAAATTACTACTTTTTTTGCGCCACCATCAATATGATATTGTGCCGTTTCTAACGTTGTAAAAATACCTGTACATTCTGCAACTACGTCAGCTCCTGCTTCGTCCCACTTTAAGTTTTTTGGATCTCTTTCTGCAGTCACTCTGATTATTTTTCCATCTACTACTAAATTTCCATCTTTAATTTCGATTGTACCATCGAATCTTCCATGTACAGAATCGTACTTTAAAAGGTAGGCTAAATGCTCTACATCTAACAAATCGTTAATCGCTACAACATTAACATCACTACGTTTTACTGTTGCTCTAAAAACTATTCTTCCTATTCTACCGAATCCGTTGATTCCTAATTTTAAATCTGACATATCTCTACTATTAATTAATTTTTCGTTTGTTATTAAATTGACATTATTTCCGAAACTCTAAGGAGTTCCATGTTAATTTTTGATTTTCCTTTTACTGCTTGATCAAATGGAGTTAAATCTATAATATCGTTTTTAAGACCAACCATGAAATTGCTTTTACCTGTGATTAAACTTTCTACAGCTTTTACTCCCATTCTACTTGCTAACACGCGATCAAAACAAGATGGTGCTCCTCCTCGTTGCATGTGGCCAAGAACAGAAACTCTTACTTCATATTCAGACATGTTTTCATCAATATAATCCTTAAGTTCAAAAACACTCTTTCCTATTTTATCTCCCTCTGCAACAACCACAATACTTGAAGATTTACCTGATTGTTTACTTCGTCGTAAAGATTCTACTAATCTGTCTAAACCTAAATCTTCTTCGGGTATTAAAATCTCTTCTGCACCAGCACCAATACCAACGTTTAAGGCAATATGACCAACATCGCGTCCCATTACTTCTATAAAGAATAAGCGATTATGAGAACTTGCTGTATCTCTAATTTTATCGATAACTTCTACAACTGTATTTAATGCTGTATCGTAACCTAAAGTATGTGTAGTTCCGAAAATATCATTATCTATAGTGCCAGGAATTCCCATTACAGGAAAGTTATACTCCTGATTAAAAATCATAGCACCAGTAAAGCTACCATCACCACCAATAACCACAAAAGCATCTATACTTGCTTTTAATAATTGCTCGTGTGCTTTTGCTCTTCCTTCTTTTGTTCTGAATTCTTTAGAACGTGCAGATTTTAAAATTGTACCTCCTTTATTGATTATGCCTTTTACACTACGTGCATCCATTGAAACAAAATCTCCATCAATCATGCCTTCGTAGCCTCTATAAATACCAATACATTCTATATTATGAAAAGCACATGCTCTTACTACAGATCTAACGGCAGCATTCATCCCTGGAGAATCACCTCCTGAGGTCATAACACCTATTTTTTTAATTGTATGTAACATTTATATAACAATTTTGAGTAAAATTACTAAACTATATAAACAAAAAAGTGACTATTATCATAAAAGAATGAGCGAAAAAAGAATTCAAACGTTTTCGTTAATAAGTATTTTAATAAACATGAAAAAACTGAAGTTCTAAGACTTAGATTTTGTCTTTTTTTTCTTCATTGTCATATATTCTGGCATCATTTCATCATCTACTTTCTCTTTTTTTTCTGCCTTTTTAATTGCACTTTTATCTTTTTTGTTTTTCCCTGAAAAGATAATTTGTAGTAATTCTTTAAAAGTATCAAACTCTACATTATAAGATAAACCAACGCCTTGAGTGTAACCTATTTCTTCACCAAAGTTTCTAATGGTGTTTTCTCTATTAAATACTTTTGCTCTTAATGTACCATCTTCATTAAGTAACAAATCGATTTGAACATCTCCAGTTACTATAGTTTGAGTTTCACTGCTTCCAAATGGTACTCCTAATTTACCATTAACTAAAATCTTATCACTGATTTTTGTTTGAAGGGTAACACCTACTCTATTGTCAGATTGTAACTCTGGTGTGTCTTGACCCAATTCAAAATCAAACCCTATATCCAAATTGCCATTTTCACTTCCTAATAGGTTATTAATAATACCAGTTAATCGTTCTGATATTGTACCTGTAAAATTTGCACCTCTTACACCAGTAGAAAATCCTCCTGTGGCTAAAAATATTAAGGCTTGGTTGTCTCGTTCTTCTTTTGATGACAATCTATAATCTAATTCTGATTTTACAGTAGAGCTTACACCTGGAAATCTAAAATTAAATTCGGGTTCTGGTTGCTCCAACTGACCTGTTAAACTAATTTCTACTTCAACATCTATACTTTGACTTATCGGATTATCTAATAACACAGAGGGATTGGCACTACCTTTATATACTGCGTTAAGGTTAATCTGTGCTTTCATAGGATCTCCTTCCCAAACAATATTTCCTCCTTGTTCGACATCAAATTTCTTTTCAGCAATAGCACCATACTTAAAATTGTAAGTTCCTTCAAATACAGAAAAATCTCCCCACATATTAAAAGTGCCATTAGTGTTAATTAGGAAGTTTAAGTTTCCTTCTCCTTTACCTTTTATGGTACTTCCAGAATCTTTATCAATTACAATCTCTATAGTCGCATTCTGGTTAACATTTAAATCGAAATCTAAAACCAAACCTTGTATTTCAATCTGCTCAGAAATTTCACCATTAACCCTTGCAATTTTTTCTTCTGGACTTAAAAAATGGATGAACGAATTGTCACCAAAACTTTCAGAATCATTGAGAGGAATATAAAATTCTGTGCCAGATTCTGTTTTTCCGTCTTTTACTTCAATGATTAACTGATCTGTAGGTCCTCTAATTTCTGCTGTACCAGAAATAAAGCCTGTGCCATAATATAACTCTTCTTCAGATTCTTTGGTATTTAAAACTAATAGCCTATCTGTTGTTAATTTTAAACCTAATTTCCAATCCGAAAAATTATTATGCTCAATATACCCATTGAGATTGCCCTTAGAGAAGTATTTAGAATCGGTCATTACAACATTATTAAAAATAAATTGCTGACCTCGAAGTGAAACTTTAGAATCGAAATCGAAACCATAATCTATATTAAGATACGGTATGGACAATCCGGCTCTATCCAATAACAATTCTCCATCGATACTTGGTTTATTAAGACTTCCTGTCACTTTTGCTTTACCAGAAACTAATCCTCTAATATTATTAATTACCCCTTCTCCTAAAGGGTTTAAAGGGTCTAACAAAAATTCTTCGAATTCTACATCTAAATTTATAGTTGGGTTACGCTTAGCCACATCAATAGTTCCATGTGCCGCTAGTGATTTTAGGTTATCATTGATAAGAGATACATCTACTTTATAATTGGTAATAGAATTATCTCCCTCAACTTTTGCTGTAAGTTCACCTAAATCGTAATCATTAACAAATAGACTACTTAATACAATATTAGATTTTGGCAAGTAAACACCATTATTTTGAATTAAATCTAATTTTCCATTTACAACACCTCTTAAGGATAAACTATCTATACGTGGTGTAATTTTTACGAGTTCTACATCTTTAAAATCTAAATTTATATTTTTATTTATAGAATCTCTTATTACACCAGATAGTAAAATTTCTTCATTACCATTACTTATCTTAATTGGAGATATATCGAAATACTTAAATGCTCTATCGAAACGTATTTTATTTAATGTATCCTTCTGCGAATTTACTAACCACTCATAGCTCTTAAATCGAATATTCGATTTTCTAAACCCAACGACAGATTTATTTTCTTTATCAATGGTATGAAATAAATTAAGATTGTAATTATCTTGATTATTTTTACCTCCTTTAAATTCAGACTTAATCAATAAAGTATCGTTCTTAGTTACATTAATAAGACTAAAGTGTGATGCATTATATATACCTGCACTTAGGCTATCTATTTCAATAAACGTATTAAATAATGGATTGCGATTATCTACACTAACATTAATATTATTAGCAAAATAATCTCGAAACTTAATTTCGGGTGAATTAAATGTTAACTCAAAACCTCTTTCATCAGTTTCAATTCTTCCTTCAATAAATGTTTTTTTACCAAGAGATAAATCTTTAAAAAAAACAGCAGCAATTTTGGAATATATGTTGAATCTAAAATTTAAATATTGCCCTTCATCAACTGTATTTGGTATATAGTTAGTATAAATACTCTCTACCGAATTCTGTACCAATTTTAAAATATCTTTAGCTTTAAACTGACCCGTTATTTTACCTTTTATAATATCTGGTGAGTTTATTGCAATAGTACGTTCTGCGCCTTTAAATGAAGATACAATATCAAAATCTTGAAACTTGTAACGACTATCTTGATTCTTGTACGTTGTATTCTTAATATTAATTGCACCACTTGCATTGTCGTAGGTAGATCCTGTGGCTGTCATATTTACCAAACCTCTAAACTCAGAAATACTATCTCGTGTAACAAAGTTTAAAACCTTAAGATTAGCATAACCAACTTTAGCTTTAAAATCGAATTTTTTAAGCTCACTAGAAAAATCTACTAATCCATTAAAATCGAGCTGCAAATTAGGATCATCAGCTTTCAATATTCCGTTAAAAATTTTATTGCCTAAATCACCAGAAATATTTATGTTTTCATAAGAATATCCATTATAATCCAAAACATAGACATCACCTTTTACATCTGTTCTTAAATTATCTATGGTAAACCCTTTACCATCAACATCTACATTTAAAGAAGTGCTTTTAGCCAAAGGATCATTAATTAATTCACCAATATTAAATTCATCTAGCACTATGTTTCCTATGTAATTGGCATTATCGATATCATCAATATTTGTAAGTTCTAAGTCTGACTTTATAAAACCTAATTCGGTATTAATTTCAATATTAGCATCTACATGTTTGGCTGTAATATGTGATGTTCCACTGACTCTAAAATTACCAACTTTAGAAAACACAGTTGGAATAGACTTGCCAAGTATTTTAGGAAGTAATGCTGTTAAATCGTTATAGTTTGAAGCTAAATTTTGAAATCGTCCGTCTAATGCAAAACTATCCTCTTCATTACTAAATAAGTTTTTAAAAGTTATATCACCGATAATTCTGGTGTTTCTGGCAGAGGCTACATTAAGGTTATCCACGACTAAATCGTTGAGAGTTCCTGATAAATCGGCATTAAGTGTAGCACGTTGGTTTACACCAAACTCATCAAAAAACACATTAAGTTCTGTAAGAAGTATATCTGAATCCTTAAAGCTTGCAACCACATTTACCTTGTCTGTAAAATCTTTTAAATCTTCGCGCTTATAATTAAACCTTAAATCTCCTTTTAATTCTGATTGTTCGGTTTTAATATTTAGACCACCAAAAGTCATGTGATCTAGAGCATATTCGAAATTTGCCATTAAATTCTTAACCGCTATTCCTCTACTATCTTTAAAACTAAACGTATTTATTCGCGAACTAACTTCTGGGCCATTAATTAAAAAGTTAGTGGTATTAGCATTTAATTCGCTAAACTCAAAAATCTTTGGTGTTTCTAGGTTTACATCAATTAATCTAAATATACCATTCTCAATAGAGACATCACTCGATGAAAACAGAAACTCGCTTGGTCCTACTCTAGGATTATCATCATCAAACTTAGCAACAAAAATATCTAGATTTGTATCTTCTTCACCTTTATAAGTTTTTAGATTAAACACTAAATTTTGAATATCTATATCGCCAAAATTCAGTTTACTGTTATATAAATTTCTAAAGCTAATAACAGAACTATTAAGCTCACCAATACTGATTAGTGTATCTTTTTTATAATCTCTAATTAATATGTCTTTAAGTTCGACATCACCATTGAGTTGAAGACCAACGCGACCAATATTAATATCGGTTTTATAATCTTTGTTTAATCTATCTGTAGCGTATTTCCCTAACTTAGTTTGAACCGCTGGAATGGATAATACCAAAAACAAAATAAAAAACAAGAGCAATATAATTGCTGCTATTTTCCCTATTATTTTGAGTATCCGTTTGATAGAAATTATGCGTTTTAAAATATGAAATCTTCACTACCTTTGTCCTTACAATACGTTGTTATGTATAACATTGGACTATATCCGTCAAAATTAACAATTATTGTGCCTAATATCGACTATGGAAAAAGAAAATATTTATATCCTTGGTATTGAATCTTCTTGCGATGATACTTCTGCCGCTATACTTTGTAACGACAGCATTTTAAGTAATGTTGTTGCTAACCAAAAAGTACACGCAGAATATGGTGGTGTTGTGCCAGAATTAGCTTCGCGTGCACATCAGCAGAATATTGTTCCTGTGGTACATCAAGCTATTGAAAAGGCTAGAATAACCAAAGAGCAATTAAGTGCTATTGCGTTTACAAGAGGTCCTGGTTTAATGGGTTCTTTGTTAGTAGGCACCTCATTTGCAAAGTCTTTAGCTTATGGATTAAATATTCCTTTGATAGATGTTAACCATATGCAAGCACATATTTTAGCACATTTTATTGCTGAAGATGAGCACAAAAAACCACCTTTTCCATTTTTGGCGATGACCATTTCTGGTGGTCATACTCAGATTGTAAAAGTAACTGGTCATTTTGAAATGGAAGTCTTGGGTGAAACCATTGATGATGCTGTTGGAGAAGCTTATGATAAAAGCGGAAAAGTATTAGGCTTGGGTTATCCTGCAGGACCAGAAATTGATAGACGCGCACAACTTGGTAACCCAAAAGCTTATAAATTTACTAAACCTAGAGTTGATGGTTTAAATTTTAGTTTTTCTGGTCTTAAAACTGCTATTCTTTATTTTGTACAACGCGAAGTAAAAGCGAATCCAAATTTTATTGAAGAACACCTTAATGACATTTGTGCTTCTATTCAATATACCATTATTGGTATTTTAATGGATAAGTTAAGACTCGCTGTAAAGCAAACTGGTATTAATCACATTGCAATTGGTGGTGGAGTTTCTGCAAATTCTGGTATTAGAGGAGCATTAAAAAATGCTGAACAAAAATTTGGATGGACTAGCTATATTCCAAAATTTGAATATACCACAGACAATGCAGCTATGATTGCTATTGTTGGGTATTTAAAGTATCTGAAAAAAGATTTTTCGGATTTAGATGTTATGGCTACTGCACGATTGAAGTTATAAATTGTTAAAACATCTGTTGATAAGCTAAATCATTTTACCTCTATTGCATTTTAAAATTTAGTTGTTTTGTAATTAACCCAAACTAAATCCTATCAAAATGAAAACATTTTTAAGACTTCTATTATTCGTTCCTATTCTATGTTTTTCACAAGAATCTTTAGAACAAGAATTAGACAGTATCTCAACACCAGAAGATGCTAAATCATTTGCTAAGTCTAATAAAAAAACTAATAAAAGTAAACTCTTTACATTTAATAAAGAAAAGCATAAAACCAGATTAGCAGATGATCTTTTTAAGCTTTCTAAAGGTGGTAAAAAAGTTATAGAAACAGATTTTAAAAAAACCTATTATAAAATTATTGATAAAGCCAACGTCTTACACCATCGCGTAAGCTATATTTATTTTGATGGAAACAAAATGACTTTAGAAGAAATTAATAATCAGAGATCTAAAATAATTGCACAATATAAAGACGGTTATAAATTTGAAGCACTAGCTAAAATACACTCTATGGATATAAATGCAAAAAAAGGTGGTGATCTAGGTTGGTTTCAAAAGGGCCTAATGCATACGGATTTTGAAAATGCAGTGAAAACCCATGAATTTGGTGATATATTTACACTAGATATAAAAGATAAAAAATGGTACTACATAATTTTAAAAACCTTTAAACCAAAACTAATTGAAGAAATTAGAATCTTAAAATTTACAGAAGCTATAGACTAATGCAATTATTTTACAACCCAAACATTTCTGAAAGCGATACTAGCTTTAATTTCGATAAAGAAGAAAGCCGCCATATTGTAAAAGTCCTTCGTAAAAAAACTGGAGACAAGCTACATATCACTAATGGAAATGGTTGGTTATTTGAAGCCAAATTAACTTTAGCTGGCATAAAGCATTGTTCAGTAGATATAATCTCAAAATCTTTACAACCTAAACGAAATTACAATCTGCATTTAGCTGTAGCACCAACAAAAATAAACGATCGTTATGAATGGTTTATAGAAAAAGCTACAGAAATAGGTGTCGAGACTATTACTCCTATTATCTGTGACCATAGCGAACGAAAAGTTATAAAGAAAGAACGTTTTGAAAAAATCATTCAGTCTGCTATGAAACAGTCACTACAATGTTATTTACCCAAACTTAATACTCCAATAACATTAAAAGATTTTATGAATCAAGAATTTTCTGAACTGTCTTTTATTGCTCATTGTGAGGAAACCGATAAGAAAGCTTTAAAATCGCTATTAAAAAAAAATCAAGATTGTTTAATTTTAATTGGTCCAGAAGGTGATTTTAGCGTTAAAGAAATTGAAATAGCTTTGCAACACAATTTTATTCCTGTAACTTTGGGTGAGACACGATTGCGAACCGAAACAGCAGCTATTGCAGCATGTCATTCAGTAGCTTTTGTAAATGAATAAACATGAAAATATTTTTCTCTCTTTTCTTTTCTCTCTTTACTTTTATCCTTTTTTCCCAAGATGTTGCCATATTGAAATACAAAGGTGGTGGAGATTGGTATAGTAATCCTACTGCGTTACCAAATTTGGTAAAATACTGTAATGATAATATTGATACTAATATCAATGAAAACATTAAGACTGTTGAAACTGGTAGCACTGATATTTTTCAGTTTCCATTGTTACATATGACAGGTCATGGTAATGTTTTCTTTAGTGATGATGATGCTAAGAATTTAAGAAATTATTTAATCTCTGGTGGTTTTCTTCATATAGATGACAATTATGGTATGGAGCCTTATGTTACAAAAGAATTAAAGAAAGTGTTTCCTAATAGCGAGTTGATAGAGATTACAAAAGATCACAAAATTTTTAGCACTGCGTATAATTTCCCAAATGGTTTGCCTAAAATCCACGAACACGATGGCAAAGCTCCACAAGCCTTTGGTATATTTTATGAAAGCAGATTAGTATTGCTATTTACTTTTGAAAGCGATTTAGGTGATGGTTGGGAAGACCAAGAAGTACACAATGATCCTGAAGAAGTGAGAGAAAAGGCTTTAAAAATGGGTGCTAACATTGTTAAGTATGCTTTTGAGAATTAAGCTTTAGAGAAAAGAACAAAGAGCCAAGAAGAAAGACTCAAACGACATGAAATTTAAACTAATTTTCACTTTTTTATTCTTTTCTTTAATGAATATAGCTCAAAAAGGAGAATTGAATGGTCAGTTAGTTTTAGATGTTCCTGAAGATTATAAAAATGTTGCTAATAAGACTAAAGTATTTATTGAAATTGATAAGAAAATTGATTCAACCTTTGTAAATGATAGTTTACAGTTCTCATTCAAAAATTTAGATTTTGGCAAGGCAAATATATCTTTTGAACCTAATAGTATACCTGATAGAATTTACATAATCGAAATAAAAAGAAAGAACGTTAAAAAAATAGCTAAACTATCATATTCCTTAACATGTAAATATGATAAGTCTAAAGAGATTAAGACATGTCCTATATGTAATAAGGAGGATCATGTTTTACCTATATATTATGGATTGATAATGGATAAACCAATCTTTTTTAAAGATAAAAAGGACTTAAGGCAGAAAAAAAGGGAAAGAAAAAAGCAAAGAAAATCTTTATTCGAGGCGGTTGTGTCACTACAAATTGCGACCCAAATTGGTATTGTGAAAGGGATGATTTAGAATTTTAAGGATATGAAATTAAGTTACCGTTGTCGTTCTTGTAAAAAGGACAATACAATAAAAACAAAAGCTTCTGATAGACATGGTCTATTAATGGAACGTGGAAGTAATGAATTTAATGAACGTTGCAAGCATTGTGGTCATTTTACAAAAAAACATATTAATAGATTGTATGCTGAAGGTGATTACACATTAGTATTTATTGGATTTGTCGTTGCAGCCATAGCAACAATGTTGCTCTGGGATTTTGGTTATATTTCTACATTAACCTTTTCTATACCTATTTGGCTTTTTACTGAAATGAAGAAAAAATCGAGTATGTTTAATCGAACAATGGTAAAATAATTTGAGTCAACTCACCCACTACAACTCCAACTTCAAAAAGCAAAAACACCCAATCACTCTAGTTTGCGATAATATTACTAATGCACCAAACATTGGTAGTTTACTCAGAATTGCTGATGCCTTTTTCATAGAAGAGCTAATTTTCTGTGGCGAGAATGTTTTATTAGGAAAACGCATATCTAAAACATCGCGTTCTACTGAAAAATATGTTAATCATAAAATAGTAGAGGATGTTGATGTTGTTATAGACAATTTAAAGAAAAACAATTATTACTTAATTGCTTTAGAAATTACAGAAACCAGCGAAGTACTAAGCGAATTCAAATTAAACACAGAACAACCTATTGCATTAATCCTAGGTGATGAAAATTTTGGAGTATCAGAATCTATCTTAGAACAAATGGATGCAGTTGTTCATATTAATATGTATGGTAATAACAGTAGTATGAATGTTGTCCAAGCCACAAGTATTACACTTTATGAAATTACCAAACAACTTAATTTTTAAATTTGTCTTGCTGTACTGATAGTTATCGGGATATTTCAGCATCTTTAGTTATATTTAACACATGAATTCAAAAACTATAGCAAACGGTATTTTAAGAGCACTAGGCATTCTGTTAGCAGTTGCATTGGTATTATTCTTTTTATATAAGATTCAATCCGTTATTGTTTACGTTGCCGTTGCAGCAGTGACCTCATTAATTGGCAGACCTATTGTTTTATTCTTAAGAAGAAAACTTAAATTTAGTAATACAATTGCCGTTATAACAACCATGGTTTTACTTATTGGATTATTGGTTGGTTTAGTTGGTATGTTTATTCCATTAGTAGCAGAACAAGGTCATAATTTAGCATTACTAAATATTGAACAGCTACAAACAAATGTTGAAGATTTGTACAATGAAATCGTAACCTATTTTAAGTTTAACAATATCGATGTTGAGCAATCTATAAAAGATTCTAACTTGCTTTCTAAATTAGATTTTGCGATTATTCCAGATTTTTTAAATAGTTTTATTAGTGGTTTAGGCAGTTTTAGTATTGGTTTATTTTCAGTTTTATTTATTTCATTCTTCTTTTTAAAAGACAGCAAGTTATTTGAAGAAGGGATTATGACATTGGTTCCAAAAGGAAACGAAACACGCTCTAAGCGTTCTTTTACAAAGATTAAAGACCTACTGTCGCGTTATTTTGTTGGCCTTATTTTTCAGATATTAATTTTATTCGTCTTATACACCATAACCTTGCTTATTTTCAGAATTGATAACGCAGTAGTCATTGCCTTCTTATGTGCATTATTAAATCTAGTGCCTTATGTAGGTCCTTTGGTTAGCGGATTCTTAATGCTATTGTTAAGTATGTCTAGTAACTTAGGTGAAAGTTTTAGTGAGGTGATATTACCAAAAACGACTTATGTAATGATTGGTTTTATTATAGCCCAATTGGTAGATAATTTCTTTAGTCAGCCTTTTATCTTTTCTAAAAGTGTTAAATCTCATCCTCTAGAAATTTTCTTAATTATAATAATTGCAGGCATTTTATTTGGCATCATGGGCATGATAGTCGCTATACCAGCTTACACTGCTATTAAAGTAATACTTAAAGAATTTTTATCGGAATACAAAGTGGTTAGCAAACTTACTAAAGGCTTATAATTTTAGTGTGATTACAGACATTCTAAATATAGAAACTCAAGACTTTATAAACTCTAACTTAGACTCAGATATCACTAGTTTGTTACTAAAAGGCATACCTTTTAAAGGTGTTGACCCAAAGTGTATAATAGAACAAATAGAAGCAAAAAAACGTTCTAAAAGAAAGTTACCGACCTGGTTTAATTCTGAAAATATTTATTATCCAAACAAACTAAATATAGAACAAACTTCATCAGAGATTACCGCAAAATACAAAGCGGATTTAGTTTCTGGGAAATCTCTAATTGACCTTACAGGTGGCTTTGGTGTTGACGTTTATTACTTTTCTAAACAATTAGATCTGGCAATACATTGCGAAATCAACACTAAACTTTCTAAAATTGTAAAGCATAACTACGCATCGCTTGGTGTTTCAAATGTTGATTGCTATTCTAAAAATGGGATAGAAGTTCTTAAACGTTTAGACAAACCATTTGATTGGATATATATTGATCCTTCGAGGCGTGATAATAGTAAACAAAAAGTGTTTCTGCTCTCAGATTGTGCTCCAAACATAAAAACGTTTCAAAATTTATTCTTAAAATATGCTTGCAATGTGATGATTAAAACATCACCACTATTAGATTTAACCGCAACACTTTCTGATTTAAAGCATGTAAAAGAAGTACATATAATAGCTGTTAATAATGAAATGAAAGAATTACTATGGATTTTAGAACGTAATTATGACAGACAAGTAGTTATAAAAACTGTAAATCTGCAAAAGGATATTATTCAAAAATTTGAATTCATCTTTAAAGAAGAACCTATTGCAAAAGTCGAATATAGTGAACCTCTCACCTATTTGTACGAACCCAATTCAGCAATTTTAAAAGCTGGTGCTTTTAACTCTATTAGTGATATATTTAATATTCCAAAATTACATAAGCATTCTCACCTCTATACATCAGAAGATTTAATAGACTTTTCCGGAAGATCTTTCAAGATTGAAAAACATTTACTATTCAATAAAAAATTATTTTCTAAAGAAAGGATTACAAAAGGGAATATTACTACACGGAATTTTCCATTATCTGTAAATGATATTCGTAAAAAATTTAATATAAATGATGGTGGTAATATCTATCTGTTCTTTACAACAGACTTAAATAATAAAAAGATAATTTTGATTTGCTCTAAGACCAGCTAATAACTAAAGAAATCCTTTTTGTGCAATAACCATATCACTTCCCCAAAGCTGTACGAGGTAAGAAATATCAATAGGAAAAAATGATGATGAGCCATCACTGTTATATAAAACAGGACACTCAATACGATTATCATCAACTATCTCGCATTTATTCTTCCCATTATCTGAAATAAAGATGGCATTAGAATCTAACTTTTCATAAACCTTTTTCAAATCGATTATAGCATATTTAATAAAGCCTTTAGCATTCTTATATTCTAATTTAGAACTATCAATAATCCCGTAAGTAAAATAATGGGCTTTCATTTTATAATATTCAGACTCATGACGCTCTTCAATTTTATTAGTATCCCTTCTATAACGGATTGTAAAATCTGAAAAGTCTCTATATTGTACTTCTCTAAAACGTTCTTGCACACTCATAATATAATCTTTATTTCTAAAGACATAGTCTATACCATCCATCATATCAATAAACTTTGCATAATCTTTTCTTAGCTGCACTTCAGTCCATTGCATGGATTTGTATATCAAAGGAACTGCCAAATGTTTGTGTATGTAATCAGAAAATGATCTATCCTCTTGATATTTAGACATTATAATAAATTATAAAATAAGATGATTAATAACATTTAAAAATAACTAAAATGAATCTAATAGGTAAAATAGATCTCAAAAATTAAAAAATTTATACTACAATACTCATAGATTAAATAAGAAGCAATTTTATTGTAAAAAACTCAAAAAAAATGTTGCGTTCTTTAATATGAAAAGCTACATTTGCATCCGCATTTTTATTGAAATACGTTCATTTATTACTGGAGAGGTGCCTGAGTGGCCGAAAGGAACGGTTTGCTAAATCGT
>TARA_R110002124_G_scaffold213962_1_pt1 | contig 23263 bp, 25 predicted proteins | sample TARA_R110002124 | Tara Oceans TARA_R110002124 (sample SAMEA4397445) | marine metagenome | biome: Polar Biome; feature: [SRF] surface water layer (ENVO:00010504); material: water (ENVO:00002006), including particulate matter (ENVO:01000060) such as... | depth 5 m
AGCAGCAGCGCGGGTAATCTCGCCCAGGGCATGGGCGTGAAGGCTGTCGGCGGTCGCAAGGGCTGCTGCTCCCTTCGCCGCCTGCCATTGCCAACCGGCAGCGAAGCCCCCGCCCAATAACGCAGCCACCAACGCCATAGCGACGCCGATCTGAAGGGCTAATTTGTACTTAGTGAACATGGCTCACCTCTTCCATCGCCTCGGCATACAGCGGCGCCCAAGTCTTCTCGTGCGGCTTGCCGGGCCGCCAGTTGCGCAGGTAGTACTGCCATGCGGCTTTCACATCGCCGATTGCAGGTAGCGGGCGCGGATCTGTCCAGAGCAGAAGGCGTGCAAAGCCAGCAGCCAGAATGTCGTCGTGCTCGAGCGCAGCAAACGCAGCCGAAGCACTGGGCGGAACGCCGCGTGCAGCACATAAGCCACGCGCATAGTCACGGCTGGAAGCATGGGTAAGCACGCCACGAACACCGCCACCAAGCTCAAATTGCCACCATCCATGCGCCGGCCCGCCTATCTGGTGCCGATGCTCAAAACGCGATTCCTGCAACCCGATTGCGAGCATCATCACCTCAGCTTCCGGCGACGTCATACGATCAGGCAGCAGCGAGAGCGCAGCCGCTATAGGGCCGCGTCTTACTTCATCCAAGGACATATAAACTCCAGGCAATAAAAAACCGCCTCAAGGGCGGTATGTGAATTAGTCAGCATTTTGGGTAATACGGTGATGACAGGCAGGGCTGGTACCGGCAACCTACCCGGCTACTTGCAAAGCGCGTAGCACTCAGATGGCAACACGCCGCACAGGTGCAACTCGCAGCGGATCGAAGTTTTTACGATATCCCCCAATAACCTCACTATCAAGCATAGCGACGCCCCTTGCTCTGCCCGGATCAGTCGAGACCGTGGTAGATGACCAGTGCAGATTTGATGGCAGCTCTTGAGCGCCGCCAACTTCAAATTCCGTTGGGGGAGAAGCTTGTGCGCTATTGAACACATTACTGATTATTATGAGTTCGTTTTCCGCTGGCAAATACCAGTCGGAGTATCCACCCCCGGCCGCGCTAACTGACAGCTGAGCGGCTGGGTGTAGTGCCGCCCCGACTGCGATCATGGCAGCAGTATTCGCGAACCCGTCGTCAATGGAGTAGGTGCCCGCTGTTGCGGTAGCGGTGGTCCGCCACTGCAAAACACTCGACGACCTGTATACCTTTTCGGCTAGCACTAAATGGAAACTACGCCCGTCCCCGTAGGTCACCACGCCAGCATAATAGCCCCCCTCACTCGGCCAAAAGGACCCCACGCTAGGGGGTGGGGTCGCGCCGCCGCCAGCGTTTGCGCTCGATGCGACTATGCCCAGAATCATGCGGCCACCACTGAGCCGATAAGATCCGCTTCTGCAGCACCAACTATTTTCAGTGTAAAGCTGCCTCCCTCCGCAACGGCCAGCGTACCGCCTGCCGGAGGGTTTATCACAAAGCTGCCGGCCTCCGTGATAGTCAAGGCACCCGCCCCAGCATTGCGCCCGTGATATTCAGCACCCACTGTGTAGGACTCAGCGCTGTCAAATGAATATGTCTTTGCAGACGCGTTCGTAAAGCGTGTGTAGTTTCCTGCGTTTGCGCTAGTCGCGGTCAATGTCACGCCTGACTCAGTAACTACAGAGGCGGGACCGGTTAACGCTGCTAGCCTTGCGTTGTCTGGAATATCGCTTTCGGCTTCACCGATGTCAGCGGTCGCTGCCGACCCAAGCTCCAAAGCTGTCCGACCGGTCTCCGCATCAGCCGCGGCGACCAAGGATCTGCCAAACACAGTAGACACTCCCTCCCACCAGGCAGCTATCGCCTGGCGTACTCGCAGTGACGACCACTTGCGCGCCGTGGTCGCCTCACCGGTCTCGGCTTCGGGCTGGCTTATTTCGGTTGCTGTCCAGTCGCGGGCGTCCGACAGTCGGGCATCACCGTCATCGACCTTCCCCGCCAGCTGTGTCGATAGACCAGCAACTGATGCAATTGATTGGGTGCCTGTATGATTGGCTCGGTTGAGTAGGTAGGCGTCGGTCTGGTTAGCCGTTGCGTTGTCAGCGACTCCCGTTAGCTTGCTTTTTTCAGCGTCGCCATAAGCGTTGGTATCAGGGTTGCTCTCATACAGCGTTTTGACTTGCGCGGCGGTAACCGGTGCCACTTCGCCAGTTTGCGGCGTCCACTGGCTATCGTCATCGTCCCAAATGTACCGGACCACATCTATGCCTACGCCGCCGTCTACGTCTGCATAGTCACCCGCAACAGCATCTGTAATGCCAGACTCAACGGCCGCTAACGTCAGAAAAGTACCGCGGTAGTGTGACGATTCCAGGCCAGCCAACTTGTCGCGCAGGCTGTCTGAGAAGTCGTTAGTCGAAAGCTGCTTGCCTGTCACCTTATCGACTTTCGTTTCTAACTCCGCGCTAATGCCTGACGGGTCGAAGTTCTCCAGGTCACCTAGCTTAGCCTTGTCCACATTGGTGTAGTCGTTAGAACTAAGCACCTTGCCCACTTCAAGGCCCACGTAGAGGGCGTCGGCACGCTCTTCATTCAAGTATTGCGTATGCGGGTCAGCCTCGGCTTTATGCCCGATTACCGCCCCGCTGGCCGAGCCCGCCGCATCATAGCGAGCGTCCGACTCTGTCTTGGTATACCGGCTGGCCAGCGCGCTATTAACGCCGATAACAAAGGCGTCATAGCTGGCCTGATCCACCTTTAGCCCAAGCCGCTCTATCAGGTCGAGCTGGGCGGTAATGTCGCCAGCAATAGCGCCCCACACCCCACCACCAGTACCACCGCCACCAATAAATCCAGCGTCTATCTCAGTGCCGTTTTCCAGGGTGATAATCAGGTGGCCGCTTTCGTTTACCGTTGCGCTAGTGATGGTAGGGCCTGCCGGGCCGCGATCACCGCCAATCACTGCATATCCGCTGCATACCTGCCCGGCGCTTGCCCCTGCCAGCTCGACTGTAACCGTGCCCGCAAAGGCGCGCAGCACTTCGCCGCTGGCAAGGGTGATGTCTAGCACGTAGTCACGAGCGGCCCAGCCGAGCGCAGCCGTTTCTGCTGCAGCAAGGTCAACATCCACCCAGCCGCCGGCGTTAACGGTAACGGGCAGTGTGCCCGCATCTGCGCCATCGTCCAGCAGCTGCAGCACAGCAGTGGCGCCGGTCAGGTCAAGCGGTGCCTGGTACACCAGCTGGCCGCCCTTGGCGTTGGTGCCGGCGGCGTTGATAGTATTGATTTCCAGCGTGCTGGCATCGATCACGCTGGCCATGTGCGGGGTTGTGCGCAACGGGGCGCGGTTAAGCGCTTGCAGCTGCTGGGCCTGCTCTACCCACACCGGCCAGTCAGTCGGCAGTTCGTGCGCTACAGTGAGCCGCACCGGGGCCGTGGCTGCAATGGCGGTGATGGCTTTATAAATCAGGCTGGGCTGCATGATGCGCAGCACAGCACGGAAGGTGGCGCCTTTATCGACGCGCAGGTCTAGACGGGCCGGCTGCATTGGCGGCTATCTCCAGTAGGGTGTTGAGGGGTTAAATCAGGGAAGCGCTAAGGGCGTTTAAGTCTCAAAGCATGGGTTAGCTGGGTGTGAGGGTTACTGTGACCGGGCCGTCTGGCCAGAGCTGGCCCGACTCGACCGGCCCCGCAATAATGCCGAAACTGGGCTCTCCGGGCACTTGCTCTACGACGACGGAAACACCCTCAAAGCCAGGCGCATCCAGCGTGAACTGCAGGCCGCCAATATCACCACTAGCAGTGCCGGTGATCCCCAGTCCAGCGTCGCCCTCAAACGCTTCGACCGCAATCGCGTCGAAAGACACCGCTACACCGCCCAGCTCCGATGGAGCAGAAACCAAAGATCCCGCCGCGCCATCAATCCACCCACTGATTGTGTCAGAATAGGGAGGGACGCCGGACACAATCTCAAAAGTCAGGCGCCCAGAAAGAATGGCCTCCAGCTCGTCAACACGCGTACCAAGTTCATCAATGCGGCTAAAAAGCGTCTGAAGTATCCCTGCCGTGACCGTGCAATAGACAACACTTCCAGCCCCCCAGTCAGAATCGTCCGTACCCTCTTGAGCGCGCAGCAGCTGCGCAGCCCCCGCGACGACATTAGCGGTTACGATCTCCCACCGCGTAGCGCTGGTCTCGCTATCAGCCAGCGTTAACACGTATTGCCCGTCAGGCAGGTCAAGTGACGCGATCGTCTCGCCCGCCGCAAGGGTTATCGGCCTGAGCCAGTTATTCACAAATTGCATTTGGATTCCTCAAGTAAACCGAACGGGGTTTCGCTCAGCGATCAGCACTTCCCCGGTAACCGGCTGATATGCGCCGTACTTATTAGTAACCGGGTGAGTGCCCGCCGCGCCTTTTTTGCCACCAGGGGTCAGCACTCGAGATACACCAATCTCGTTTGAGCTGGCCCGGCATACAACACCAAAGGCCTTGTCGCACCATCGCATCAGCGTTGGAAATGAGTCCAGACCGCATTCGTACGCGGCTGCTGACGAATCGCTCGCGGCGGCTGGCAGACCATTTGGCGCACTGGCACTACCGAGCTGCTGCGTTGTTGGCCCTTCCTGACTATGCCCGGCCGGGTTATCCAGCTCTACGGTGTAAGTAACCGTTAATGCACCTGCCGCACTGGGTGGCGGGAAATAGCCATCTTTGGCTTGATAGTGCCAGTCGTATTGGACTGTGCGGGTGTGCGTGCATTGCTCGACCAGCGCATGGCCAGCCCAAGAAACCTCAATCTGATCAATATTGATCTCGACGACAGTGCGGGTCGCTTCCCCATCTGCACTGCCTTCGTAAGTGGTGGCACCCTCGCTGTCGATCACCATAACCAGACTGTTGTCCACTATCTGCTCGCTGTAGCTGCTGGATCTTTCGCGCGTAGCCACGCGATTTATCACCACCGGCGCAGGCTCACCCTGATCGTCAAACCAGTATCCAACCACTTTCCCAAGAAGCCTCCGCGTCTCAACGCCAATTTCTTCGGTCGTGGAAAATGACCTTGATACAATCGGCAAAGGGGTGCTTGAAGGCTCCGGGTAAGGGCCGGGAGGCGAATCAATCCTGAAGCCCTGCAGGTCGTTGGGCGAATACACGTTGACCGTGACTGAGCCTGTCGGCATCGGCGTATAATTAACACTACCCAAGCATGCAGTGCGTGTTGCGAGCTCTGTTGCTTGCAGATCAAAATCAAGGCCGCCTGCAAACGGGCTGCCGGCGACCTCAAGCAGCCAGAAGCCGAGGGCTGTGACATCATTCACCGTCATCGAGTCTGAGCGCTCGCGGAGGCTACGGTTAAGTGCGTTGTATACCCCGATGATTATTTTGCTGCCGTCTGCTACCGCATCAACGATGCAGTAGCGTAGCCCTGAGTTCTGCCAGCCAACGCGGCTGAACTCGGCGGTTTGCTCGGCGCTCAACCGAACCGTTTTATCAAAGCCAGGCCATGGTTTGAGTACGAATCCCGATGGTTCTGCGCTCACTGTCAGATCATACGTCTCGCAGTCGAACGCATTGATTGAGTCGATACGCCTGACTGAGAGATTTAACTTCCACGGCCAGCTCATAGTCGCGTCCCAATAGAACCAAGCCAGGTTACCCAGGCGCTTGCCGTGCACCTCCGACTGGAACCCTCCAGACACAAGCGCGTAATTACGCCAATCCATGCCATCTGCAGCTTGCTCGTCAGACGTTTCAGTGCTTTTCGCAGCTCCCGGCAGGCGCTGCATAAATACGGTTCCGTGGTGCGCAATGTTGGATCGGTAGATATCGGAGCTCTGCGGCCACGGCATTTCTGCCCCGCTGGGCAGCGTCATCGTTTGCTGAGACGATAGATATTGATCCCCACTGATGCCCGGTGGCGGCGTAACAAACTCGCGGCGGATCACGCCGTGCCACGGGCAGCCCCACAGCGGTTTATTCGTCTCTGTGCTCATGGTGTTGGTTCCGAGGTTCCTGCAAGGTAAATCGTTACAGGCGCCCCGTTGTCGTCCTCTAGCTGCAACCTGCTCAGCAGCGGGTAAACAAAGAGCCCATCAGTACTGGAGATACCATTGGTGTGGTAAAGACGGTTGCTGTAGCTCACCTCTTCAAGGGGGCTTGCAATGCCGCCGGTGGTTTCTCCGGTACCGGGCTGATACTGGCGCTCAAAGTAACCGCGCTTTGCGGCTATACCACCGCGTTGACGCTCCCTTTTCAGTGCTGGGCTTGGCCTTTCACGCGGCATAGATTCGGCCAGGTTTTGCATGAGCGTTTCGCTAATGCGCTGATCTTTTGCTGAGCCCATGTCATATCTCCAGCGTGTCTGCCGGCGGCGCGATTCGATAGGTGACCGCTGATTCAGCTGTCACCTCATCACGCCACTGGGCGATAATTTCAGGTGTGGGTACCGCAAAGCGGCGTGGGTAGCGCTCCATCGTGTCACCGGCGGCGTCGGGCACGCTGTAATTGCCAGAGAAGCCTTCAAGCTCTTCGTCGTACTCCGGCGCCGTGCTGCGCCACCCAATCTGGGTAGGCAGCGTTGGAGAGATTGAGGGGCCTGGGTCATCAACAAAAATCGGTTGCGGCGGCACGACAAGCGCGTCTGATGGGGCGGTAACCATGCCCTCACTCACCGCAATGCCAATCGTGAGGTCTGCGGCTCCGCTCTCAACATCAACCTGCTCGCTGAGCGATGTCACTACGCCTGTCGCGGTTATACGATCGTACAGCCGCAAGCGCTGGCCAAAATCCACTCCCAGCGCGTGAGCAAGTGGCACCTGCCAGGTTACGAGATTGGCGCGCTGCGACTTGAGAATCGCAACACGGCCAACTGCCATGATGGTATTCAAGGCCAATTGCAGGCGTGCGCTATCGCGTAACGGCAGCTCGGAAAAGTCCGTGACTGCTGCGTTTTCTGGGTCGCCGCTCTGTTCCCACAAGCTGTCGCCGTCTGTATCGGTATCGAGCACTACGCGCTGGCGTTCAATCACTTCGCCCACGGCAGCCACACCACTAGGCACCTCCAACCGAATGCGGTACTGCTCCACTCCCCGCTGAGCCCAACGCTTGCTTGCAGTCCAATCAGCACCCAGCAACAGGTCTGTGTTTTTATTTCCCCATGGCAAGGCTAGATCGGGTAGCGAGCCAGGCAGCCGAAAAAACTCCTCGTTACGAATAAACCAGCCTGCGCTGCGGGTGGCCTCACGGATCATCTCTACGTCTGGCAACTCGGTTGAGTCTTCCCGCCAGGCCATAAAGCCATCAAACGAGGTGTTACCGCCGGTGCCTGGGTGCAGCCACGAGTAAAATTGGTTGCGCTGACGGTAACGGCTGTAACGGTAGTCCAGCTCTATTTCAAACACGTTGACGGTATCGCTGAGCTTACCGAGCGCCACGTCTGCCGACTCGTAAATAGCTGAGCCCTGGGCAAACTCAAAGGCCACGCCTGCCGGGCTCCAGCTCGTGATTCTCGGCACCCCATCGCGGCCAACACTCAGACTGGCATCTCTGGTACTCAAGCGCTCAAGCGTGTAATCCCAGCGTGAGCGGCCTTCGCGCTCTTCAAATACATCAGCAGACCAACGCCCTGCCACAAATGCATCAATTTCTGCATGCTCTTTTGCTTCAAAGGCATCCTCGAGCCGAGTGGTCGCCTGGCAGCTGAGCAGCCGCGTGAGCACATCAAACTCAGGCTCAACCAGCTCACCGGTAAACCGGCGGTCTACAACGTCCGGATCGCCATGCACAACAAAATCAATGGTGACACTGCGCCCAGCAAAGCTGCGCAGATCCACAGGCTCTGGCCCTAACTGCCAGGTGAAGGCAGCAACCAGGTCGCCATCTTCAGAACCGCTCACGCTATAGCCCTGGCAGGCAGCGGAAACATCCTCACCGCCCACCTTTATCACCAGCGACCACACAAAGCTGTCGCCCGGCTCAATCACGACCGTTTCCGGTAGCGCACTACCAGGCAGCCCATTCAGCGGCACGCTGTTGAGCGGATAAGCATTGAGCATGGTTTAACTCTCGCGGGCGTTGATTTGCCAGGAAACACCGCCACCGGCGTTGGCGTCTTCTGGCGGTTTGCATAGCACGGTGAACATCGGGTACCAGCCAAGACTGTATTGGCTGGCACCGGCCACGGGCGTGATGGTGGCCTCGCGGCCATCCATGGCTACCGGGGTCTGTACCCACGAGCGCCCAACCAGAGCATGGCAAAACACCGGCACATCGGGCCTTACATCAGTGGTAATACTCACCACTGTGCTGGTGGTGGCCACCCGCTTTGGCTTGGGGCACAGCAATACATGCTTGGCATCCCAGTCCAGCGCGTCCAGCCCCGTAGCCATCCAGCCAGATCCCGTGATGGTGATCAGGTGTTTCTTGAAATGCCGGGCGCGGACCTGCTCACCCTCAGACAGGGTGTAGTCCGTATAGCCGCCCGCATCACCAAAGGTCACATCGGGCACGCCCGCGTGCAGCGGCACCACAATCCCGCCCAACACAAAGGGTGCAGACATTAGCGGTTTCTCCCTTTGAGTTTCATGGTGCCCACTGCCTTGCCAAGCTGCTCGAGCACTGACGGCTGACCGCTAAGCTCGTAGGTTTGGCCGTTGGGCATAGTGAGGTTCAGTGGTTGCAGGCCGCTGCCCTGGCTGCTGACGCTGGGGGCCAGTTGGGGTATGGCGGGTAGGTTGCGCGCAGGCGGCAACCCTATATCACCACCGGTGGCATAGCGCGGCAAACGCATCTGATTCAAGCGGCTCATGAAGTCAGAGCCGTAATAATCCACAGCTCGCTTACGCATCATAAACTCACCGTTTGAGCCCCACATCAGGATACTGTCACTGGTACCGGTACCAGGTCCCCGCAATTTGCCGCCACCGGCAAAGCCCGGCGCTGTGTCTCCAGCGCCCAATGCTGCATCAACACGTGGCGCATCCACTTTGTCGGGCAGCACATAAGTGACAGGCACCTGCATATACTTAGCCCACTCAGCAGCCAACGCCAGTATCCGCGCCTTGGTTTGCTCTTCAGACTCACCATCAGAGGCATAACCCACCTTGATGGTTTCCAGTGCCTTGGCGGTCTGAACCAACTTGTCGACCTTGGCTTTCTGCTCATCAAACGCCTCTTGGGCGTTAGCGGCGTCTAGCTTTAGAGCTTCATCTGCAATCTGACCCAGCTCCTTTGCAATACCTTCAAAGCCATAGGTATTAGCCCCCGCATCACGCAGTTCTTCTAGCAGCTGTGCCGCTCGCGCAGCTTGCGCCAAAGCACGCTCAGTGTCGCCAGCAGACAGTCCCGCCCGGGCATCTGCTTTAAGCGTGGTTACCTGCCCAAAGGTAGGGCCGCCAGCGCTTGGCGGCGCACTAAAGCTGTTAGCTAAGTCCTGAAACCGCTTTTGCGATTCGGCTCGCAGCTTGGCAATAGCCTTTAGCTTGGCATCCAGTTCAGTGGCAGCATCGTCGTAAGCTTTTAGTTGCTTGGACAGTTCTGCCTTAATTGATGCCAGCTCGCCCTGCTGAATAGCTTGGATGGTTGCTGCGTGCTCTCGTTCAACGTCTTCGCGCCGCTGCTGCGCGGTTTGTACTGTTGCCAAGGCCTTGCGGTATAGCCCAGCCTGTCGCGCCGCATCTAGCGCTTCCGTGCTAATCGGCGCATTGGCTCCATCTCGCTCAAGGTCGGCCCGGACAATCTGCTCGGCTAGGGCCTTGTAGTAATCCTGCGCAGCCTTGAGGCGCCGGGTATACGAGTTGCGCTCAATTTCAGTAAGGGCATCAACCTCGCTACCCGACAGAATGAGCGTATTTGCGTACCCTTCATTGGTGTCTATTATCCGTTTCAGAGACGCTTCATGCTCTGCAACCGATTCATTGAGTCGCTGCAACTCAAGGTAAAGCTTGCCAAGTTCTATAACATTGGAAGCCGTCCAGGTGACAATGCCTATTCCCACTAACCGGTTGAGCCCTGTAGCCAGCAAAGTCGCTCCACTGGCGGTGCTCCGTAAGGAAGCCAAGAAAAGAGAAAATGGACCGCGCAACCCATTGAACACCACGCCAAGAGCCGCCCCACCGGCCCCCAAAATAACGATGGAAGCGAGCGTAGTACGCACTTCTTCAGGTAGCTCGTTAAATGCATTGAGCATATCGGAGAGCAAATTAACAACTGGCAAACCAGAAGCGACTGCCTGACCAAACGAAATTTGCAAATCATTGACCGCTGCAGTGAAGCGCCTCACCTGCTGCGCCGGCGTGTCTTTCATTTTGTCGTATGCGGTTTGGGTTGTGCCTCCAGCTTCTTCCATTCCCTTAACCATTTGAAGCAAGCCATCAATGTCACCCGTCAGGGCGAGCACAGCGGTGCGCGCCTCGGTGTCTGGAATAATCTGCCGGAGCGCAGCAATTCCTAAATTCTTTTCAGATATCTGACGAAGCGTGTCAGAAAGACCATTCCACGTGATGCCCAAGGCTTCAAGGTTCTTTTTTGCCTCCGGCGCGGGTGCAGCCAGGTTGTTGATGGCGCTGCGCAGCGACGTGGTAGCAATATTGGTGTTGATGCCTTGCTTAGTCATTAAAGCCAACGCGGCCGTTACTTCACCAAAGCTAACTTCGGCCGCGGCAGCGGTGGGCAGCGCCTGACCGATCGCACTTGCAAGCTCAGGAAAGGTAGTCACGCCGTTTTTAACCGCTAGAAACAACTGGTCATAACGCAGCTCAAGCATATCAACGCTTTCGCCGTATGCGTTAATAACTGAAAGTCCCAGCTGGGCTGCTGTTTGAGTGTCTGTAAGGCCTGCTACTGCCGCTTTACCCGCCTGCTCCAATACTGCAACACTGGAACCAACTTCAACACCCGAAGAGATAATGTCGTAAAGCGCAGAGGCGCCGCCACTAGCAGCCTCTCCCATATTGCGCGAAACCTGCCGAACCTCGTTGCCGACCTGCCGCAACTCACCTGCCGTTTGGCTAGTAATAGTGCCAATTTCAGCCATTCGTTGCGCAAAGTTCGAGTACTCATCAAACGATCGTCCTGCCGTTACACCTATCACACCAAACGCGATACCGCCCGCAAGCAATTCGCCACGCACTTCACGCAGACTCTCAGTCCAACTCGATGTAATATCATCTGCCTGCCCTACAGCCTCACTAGCCGTGGCCATCGCGCTTGTCACAGTACTACCCACAATGGCGAGTTCAGCGGCAGTCAGCTTGCCCGTGCTTTGCAGCAACTGAAGGTCGCGCTGCAGTTCACCTACTTTGGCTTGCGCTTCACCATAAGCCGCCAAACCTAAGTTCTGGCGTGCCATGTCAATAGCACCAGCGCGATCACTACGCCCCATGCGCGTAGCCAGTTCACGCTGCAGCCGAGCCTGCTCACCAGCTAGATTCTTGGTATCAATCCCGGCGCCTTTCAGCTCGGTACGCATACGCGAGAGCTGCGCAGTTTGGGCCTTTTCTTGTTGCTCCAGGCGGCGCAGCTCTTTAACTGAGTCTGCATAACTTGCAGTCAGCTGCTTGGTCGGGTTTTTGGTGCGGGCCAACTCATTACCGAGCTCGCGCACGCGCTCCCGCGCCTGTTGAGATTGGCGGCTAGTCTGCTCCAGTGAGTTTTCCAGATCACGGAACGCGTTTACGCGGCCCAAAGGCTTGGAAAGCTCACGCACCAAGCCCGCATACTGTTTGCTGAAGCCCGCAATACCTCGCTCGGCATCGCGGGTATCAGCCGTGAGCTTGAGTTCGACGTCAGTCATTTTGCGTTAGCGCTCTTGATGGCGGCCTGAAAAAACGACCAGGGATAGTTCAGGGCATTGGTATGCCCAAGGCGGATAAGCGAGCTGACCACGCTGTCCAGGTTGCTCAGTTGGCGGGCTGGGCTTTCGCCATGTCCGTCAGCTTGGTCAGCAATGCGAAAAAATGCGGGTTCAGCTCCTTGCACTTGGCTTTCACCGCTTCCAGCTCGGAGGGCTTCAGCTCGCCCATTTCATCATCGGTCAAAGTGCACATACTGCGCAGCGTGCTCAGCTCGCAATCGCCGAGAATGAGTGAATCCACCGCATCCACCGGGGCGCCCTTCGCGGCATCCTGCAGAAACGCCCTTACCTGCTGCACTGTCATTTCGCACACAGTCACGCTCTGCGAGCCGACTTTCAGCTCACAGCTGTTGGTTTCATGAACCATGGGTTACTCCGGTACCAGAAATGAAAAACCCCGCCGGAGCGGGGCTTGGTGAAGATTAGAGCCGGGTGGCCCGGTCTACCGTTTGGGACTGTATCCATCCGGCTATTGAATGCGGCGGGCGCGACACAATTACCTGCTTGAAAGGCCCTTGACTGCCAACAATGCGCACAGTGGAGCCACTTGGCACAATCATTAGCAAGTTGCTGGAAAAGGCAAGCTCACTATCTGGCTGCTCTGGATTCTGCAGCAGCGCCACATTCTCATCATCAACGCGCCAATATTCGCCAGCAACAGCGCCTTCAAAGCCGGAAGGTTTTACCAGACTCTCACGCACCGCGTTGCCATCCGGCGATATATAGAGCCACCACAACAAAACAGCCGCTATGATGGCAACCGATAACTTCCAGGCCGAGTACTTTGGCTGATCTGGTTTTGCACTACGCTTAACCGTTTTAGTCGCGGGCACAGGCCCAATCTGCTCTTTTAGCGCCGCCCGCCGCGCCTCAAAATGCGGCTCACATAAGCCGCTACCGTTGTTCATACTGGGCTCGCTGCATTGCGAGCAAACCTGACCATCCACTGTCATAACCTCCTTTCAAAATCTCGTTGCAGAAACCATCTAGCCCTGATTAACAGGCATCCGCCAATGACTCACCAGTGTGGATTGCCCCTAATGTGACAAAAGCCACATTAGCCAAGCCCAAATGCTAACGCAACGAAACCCTGCCCCCTATCGGAGGCAGGCTCTGAAAAAAAGCCCTTCCCTGGGCTAAGCCACTTACTCTACGTCCTGAATCATCAGGTACTGCGAAACGCCTGTAGCCGTTTTGGTTTGGTCCTTCTCAATCTTGGCCGTGAACTCCATACCCTGGAATTCATCACCAATCAGGCTAAGGCTTGCCGGCGAGTGGTTAACACGGTAGGCCTCGATAACCATCGGCTTGCCGCTGCGCACTTCGTTAAGGCCCTCAAATACCAGGCGGAAGCGCTTGCCAGACTGCGTTAGCGCCTGAATGGTGGCGTGCTTGGCGTAGGAGTAATCTACCTCTACATCGACATCACCCGCCGCACCGGCACCATCTTCTTTAAAAATCGGGTAGCCGGATGGGCTCAAGGTATAGTCGGTGTCCAGTATCCAGGCTGCACCGCCACCTGCTGGCGTCACCACCACATCCGTGGCGCCAGGGTAAGCCAGCTTGATCATGCCACCCGGGAAAGCCTTGTGTGGCTCACCAGTAACAGTGCCCGCCGCCACATCCACAGCCGAGCCGTAAAGCGCTCGCGCAATGTTGGCCGCTTTAAAGTGCTTAGCGGTGTAGTTGATGTTAACGCCTGTGATGCGCAGCACAGAGGCATCCAACCCGCCACCCGGCGTGGTGTAATCCTGATCTTCAATTTCCTGCGTTTGCGCCTCATAGCTCAGTGCACTGCAGTTACCGAGGAAGATCAGGCCCTTGGGGTCGTCCAGGTCTTCAATCGAGATTTTGCCGGTACCCAGGTAGGCACCCCGTAAATCAGCCATTGGTCACCTCCGCCGCACCGGCCACAACGCCCTTGCTGATCAGCCAGTCACGCTGGTCTGGGGTTACGTTGATTTTTGCGTCTGCTTTGCAGGGCTGTTTTTTGTGGGTGTGCTCTTTCAGCAGAACGACCTCCACCTTCTCCGGCTGCAGCGCAGCGGAGCTTTCACTCTTAGCCATGGTTATTCTCCGTTGATGATGATGTGCAACTGCACCGGAAACAGCACCGTGCCCGCCGTAAGTCCGCCATCCGGCGGGAACAGGTTGGAGCTGCCAAAGGTGACTTTGTAGGGACCAGGCCGGCCCCAGGGGTTAGGTAAAGCAGGCTGAACGATCAGCGCGCGCGCTATGTCCAGCCAGAGCGCATCCAGCGCTTCGCGGTAGCCATCCGGGTGGTTGGGGTCTACCACGCCCACCACACGCCGCCCGATGATGGCTTGCAATGAGCCAGCATCACCTCTTGGCGCCGGATATTCATCAGGTTGAATCGCAATGAAGGGGTAGCCCAAGTCCTCTTCATTCATCAGCTCGGCGAGCCAGCCTTCCTTAATGCGGGTGCCAGCGTCCGTCTGGTACCCATTGCCGGGCGTAATCTCACCCAGGCGTTCAATCATTGCGTCGTGCGCCTGCTGGATGGGGTTGCTCATAGGTCTACCCGCAAAAGTTGCCGTTCTATTTCAGGGCCCAGCAGATCCTCTGCTTGAGCACCAATGTCGTCCAGCTTGGTTTCCAGCACCTGCGAAGGTGACGGGCCGTGCAATACCTCAATGGGTAGCCGTGGCTTGCGTATGCGCTCCACAATCAGGCCACCAGCTGGGCCAATGGGGGCAATGAATGCGCCCTCGATCAGCTCGGTATCGCTGCTGCTGACACGCACCCTGATGCCCGCCTTCACCCGCTTGCCGTTTGCGCCCTTGCGGTACAACTGCTTGTGCGGAAACTGGCTTAGCGTCACGCCCTTTTTACGGGCGTAAATGATGACTCGCAGTGCGTCTGCGGTGGCCGGGATGAAGTTCACCTCATTGCGGATGTAGCTGGGCTTGAGGTTGATTTCGTCCCGCACCTCGCGCCATGAGATGGTGCGCACCTTGCGGCCAACGGTATTCAGCGCCAGGCGGATGGCGCGCTGCAGCTTGCCCGGTACCGCAGCAAAGCGTGCAAGCTCACCGTCCAGCCCAGACACATCCACCTGAACCGTGTCGTAATAGGGCATGCCTCACCTCACAGGCAGCAGAGACCAACGCTCTACCAAGCCATCGGAATCAATCCGCTTGTCCAACCGGTACCGCTCATGGTCGTTGTGGATCTGCGCATCACCCTGGGGCTTGGGCACCTCACACAGCCGGATTTCAGCCAGTGCCGCAACCGGCCTGAACAGCCCGTCTGCCCCCTCAATCTGCACGTTCTTGCTGATGCAGATGGTGGTTTGCGGCAGAGCCGGTGTGCCCATCGGCCCGGTGTAGCACCAAGTGCTACCAAAGACCGCAAACAGGGATTCATCCGCCTGAGTCATCAGGCGGTCGAATTCGCTGTCCATCAGGCAGCGCCATCACCGGCGTCGGCGTCCGCGTCGGCATCGGGGTCGGTATCCGAGCCGGCGTCTTGATCGGCACCGCTGTCGGCGTTATCGGTATCTGCATTTTTATTGCCCTGTGCTTTGCCAGACTTTGCAGAAACGCTGCCAGCTGCAGCGACAATGGCGCCCTTGGCTTCCAGCTCTTTAACCAGATCGGCGGGCACTTCCTGCGGCTCGTTATCGCGCAACAGGCGAAGCTTCTCGCCTTTTTTGTCGCGGTATTCAACGGTGGTTTTCACCACATACAGTTTCTTTGCAGCCATGGTTGTTGCTCCTATAGGCGCCCCGTGGGGCGCACTGTCAGGGGTGGCTATCAGGCCACGGTGATGACGACAAAGGCATCCGCGTCAAAGATCACCGGCACCGGCGCAGACTGCGTTTGCAGCCATTCCACGCTGGGGTTATCGGTGAACCAGTTGGATGGGTAGCGGGTAGCTTCCACAATGCCGTCTGCATTGGCTTTGGCATCCTGAATACCGCCGTAGGCCAGTACGTTGTCGCCCATAGTGGGAGCCAGCAGCACAGTAAAATCAGGCATAAAGCCCTGCTTGGTACCGGTGCTGTCTTCGTACTTGCCGGTGTATACGATGATTTCGTATTCACCAAAGAAGCCCTTGCGCATTACTTCGCTTTCAACCTGCGGGCCAAGCTCCAGCTGGCTGGTGCTGCCACGGCGGGTTTCGAGCTTGTCTTTCACCGCCTTAAACTTGCTGAACAGGCGCCACGCCTTTTTGTCCATCACGATCACACCAACCGGGCCAGTGGCATTTTCGGCCCAGTCTTCAAAGTCGTCGGTGGGGTCGTAGGTGGCCGCGTCAACGGTGTCCCACTTGGCGGCACCGGCCAGTACCACCTGGTTGGCGGCGCTGCGGCCATAGTCGATTTCTTGCGATTCGTAATCCTCGCCCTCGACTACCACCTTGCCGGTGATAACGCCCTGCACGCACATCCACTCTTCGCGGTGCACGATCTCTTCTTCGTGCTCTACCAGAATGTCGCCCACCACAGCATCATGCCGTTCAACGGGGCTCATGGTGCCGTTGAGCGCTTCGCCCATGCGCCGCTTGAGCAAGCGGGTAGGTTTCACCACATCAGTCGGCTTGAGATAAGCAGGCTTGAAGGTGGTGGTTTGGCCGCCACGCTCTTTGCGGGCACGGCCAGAGGCCATAGGGGCCACAAACGGCGCAAGGCGCACGCCTTTGCGGATTTTATCGAATGCCACTTCCTCACTTGGGAAGGTGGCAATACTTGGGAAGAACATCGCCATAAACAAGGCGGTGAACTTGGGCTGAATTTCCTTCACGCCCAACAGGGTGGTGGTGTCGTAACCAGCAGCCATGATGTGATTCTCCTGAAATGAAAAAAGGCCGCTATGCGGCCCTTTGGGGGTTGGTGCTACTGGCCTTAGTAGGGCAGCTGCAGGCTAATGGGAGTGCCCACAAAAGCGGTCAGCTTCTGCGCTGCCGTGGTTCCGGCAGGCCACTGCACCAGATCCGGATTGTAGGTGCCGGACTTGATCAGCTGTGCCTGCTTGTCACCAGCAGTGGCATCAACTGCGCCAAGGCTCAAGCGCACTGCAACTTGAGAGCCGTCATCGGCTGCAGGGTCCCAGGCTACAAACTTGCCGCTGGCAGTAACCTGACCCAGCGGAGTGCGGGCGGCTAGATCTTCGCCACTGGCAACGGTGCCCAGCGTGGTTTGGGGCTGGTCAGATCCAGTGATCCAATCGTCGGTTGGCTCGGTAATGGTGCTCATTGCAGGTTCGCTCCTGTGGCTTTAGCCCAGCTGCCAGCAATACTTTTGGCTTTGGACTGGTTGTCATCGGTTGCAGCCGCATCATCGCCCAGGTTGGGCTGATCTTCGTTCGCCATCAGGCGATCGAGCGCGGTGTCTGCGTTAAGGGCGGCGCTTGTATCTTTTGGTGCTGCAGCCAGCGCGGCGCCGGCCTCTTCAACGCTCATTGCGGTGCTGAAGGCAAAGTGCTCTGCCAGCTGCTTACGCTCGCTGGCTTCTGCATGCTGGAGAATGCCTTGCACACGCGTGCGCTCGGCGGTGGCGTTGGCCTTGCTGTCCTGCTCTTGCTCCCCTTGCGGCGGCGCAGTGCTGGCTTCAGGCTTCACGGTTTCGTGAGTCATGGTGGCTCCTGTGGTGATGATCCTGCCCTGCGTGGACAGATACTCGGTGAATTCGGCGATCGCTTCGTGGCCGTTGACCAGCTGGTCAGCGAAGCCGATATCGATTGCCGCCTGGCCGCGATAGGTCGCGGCTTCGGTGGCCAACACCGCCTCAACTGACATACCCGTGTAGCGGGCGACCAGCTGGGCGAATTCTTGACGCAGCGCGTCTGTGTCGGTCTGGAAGCGCGACAGCACCTCCGCGGGCAAATCCTCATAGGGGTTGCCTTCAACCTTGTGTGATCCGGAGTGAATCAGCGTGACCTTGATGCCCTCTTCTTTCAGGTGCTCTTCATAGCTGGCGTGGGCCATCACCACACCCACCGAGCCGGCAATGCCGGTCTGGGTGATGAGCCGGCGGTTGCCCGCGCTGGCCAAGGCCATGCCGGCTGAACAGGTCATGTCGCAGCACAGCGACCAGATTTCCTTGCCTGACTGGTTCGACATCTGGCGCAGGCGGTCGGCGGTATCAAAGCAGCCAGCCACTTCGCCGCCCGGCGTGTGCATGTCCATCAGGATGCCTTTCACATCCGGCTCCGCCATCATCATGGCGGCGCGGTTGATGATGCCGTCATAGCCAGTCATGCCGCTGTAGGGCTTGAGGTAACCGTGCTTGTGTACGAGCGTGCCTTTCACATCCAGCAGCGCGATGCCGTCAACAACCTGAAACAGCACCTCTGTTTCACCCCACTGGTTAACGCCAGTTTTGGTAAAGGTGCGCGCATCAACTCGCAGCTTCTGGCCGGTAGGCACCGGCCCCTCTGCATCGCCCAGCTCTGTGATGTTCAGCCTGTTGGCCAGCGCGCTGAAAAAGACCCGCGCATAGCCGGGCTCCAGCAACAGGGGTGTGTTCAGCACCCGGCTGGCGATCTGTGGATAGTTCATTGATTACCCCTTGGTGGTGCGCCTGCCCATGCGGGTCAGGCGGCTTCTACTGCGTCTTCCGGCGCGATGGCCTGCGTTTGTACCCAACTGGCGGCAGGCAGGCCCGCCGCTTTGCGCTCGCTCATTTCGCGCACTTGCTGGGCAAAGGTTTCTTGGTAATCCTCACCAAGCAACGCCAGTTCTTTCTCATAGGTGCTGAGGCCAGACTCAATGCGCAGTACGGACTCTTTGACTTCCTTGAGGCCATCGATGGCCAGGCGACCTGCACCAATCCATTCGCAGTTGCACCAGGCGCCCTTGGCTTCATAAAAACCACGGGTGGCATTACGCGGTAGCCGCAGTTCGCCGCGCACCAGGGCCTCTTCAAAGGCCAATACAAACAGGTTGGTGGCAAAGCGCGCTGCAATCACCTTGCGGCGGCCCATGTAATAGCGCCACCCTTCCATCATGGATGCGCGGGCGCTGCTATAGGTGCTCTGGCGGTAGTCCCGTGCAAAGGGCTCATACGGCACGTTCAGACCCGCTGACATCCAGCGCAGAATCGACGACTCCAAATCCGTAAAGCCGTTGTCGACGTTGCCGCTGGTTTGCATGTTCAGCTTCTCGCCGGGCCACAGGTGCGGCACCTTTACGCCGTTCATGCGCAGGGCGTTGCCTTGATAGAAGCTGTTGACCTCCATCATGTACTTGGCCAGGTTGCCTGTGCCCTCTTCACCCGCGCCAATCACCTCCATGGCAGCATCCGTGCCCAGCTCGCTTTCAATCGTTGCCGCGTACATGGCATTGACGATCGCGTTCTGCAACTTGGTGTGCTGCAGCTTTGGCAGCATGTGCGACTGTTCAAGCACAGACAGAAACTGGTTGGTACCGCGTGTCTGGCCGTCTTCGGTCGGCTCAAAGATATGGATGAACTTGGCGCGTCCGTTGGCGGTTTCTCGCGCAATGCGCCGCCACTCCTGTGACATGCCAGAGCCCATGCCCAATCCAGCATCACCCGCCTGCCGCACGTGGTAGCCAACCGCTGCCCCGTGCCGGTCAAACTCAATGCCGTGCCGCAGGCCTTGCCCGTCGCGGCGTCCGTTGGGGTTGCTCACCCGCTTGGGGCTCACCATCTTGATGGCGGTGCGCATGGTGGTGCCGGCGCGCTCAACCCACTCGGCAGCGGCGGTAATCTCTCCGAGCCGGGTATGGGTCCCGATGGCCTCACGTACCATCATGGTGGCGGTGCGCTTGCGCTCTACATCCAGCCAGCAGCCAATGGGGTCTTCTGCATACTCGGTCCACCAGGCTTCCACATCCTGCGCAAAGGCGCGGGCGTCAGAATCGGTGATACCCAAGCGCCGCCAGCGCGGTTTGTAGCTGAGGCGGAACAGGTGACCCACAATGTTATCGATATGCAGTTGCACGCCATTAGCGGCAAAGGCGTTATTGCGCGTTACGTCCTCAGCGCGGGCATTGCCCAGATCGAGCTGGGGCAGCAAGGCGGCATCGAGCGTTTTGAGCGAGGGGGTCCAGCGCTCAAGCTGGCCACCAAATCCGCCGCCCGCGCCTTGGTAGGCGTTCATCTGCTCGCGGGCGGGCTTGCCGTTGGGGGCCAGAATGGTGATATCAGTCATACAATCACTCTCGCTGGCCCACGGCGCCGTGAGTTGCCCGCGCCCTGCTGGACTTCCAGTTGGTTAATGTAGCGCTCCAGGTCAGAGCGGTTGGTTTGTGCGAACTCTACTCGCTTGCCGTCGCGCTGGATGCTGACGGTCTGTGTACCCGTTAACAGGCGGTGCAATGCCTGCCGGGCTTCGGTCAGTTGATCCTGCGTTGACATCAGTCGTCTCCGTTCATCAGCCTGCCGAGATCGGCAAGGTTGGCGGGTTTACTTGGCTTGCTCTGGGCCTTGGGGACCGGCGCAGAGTTTTTGCCGTCCAGCTCTGTGAGCGGCGTTGCTTCGTCTTCGGCCAGCAGGTCGGTCTGCATCAAGCCAGCTTCTATGGCGTCCCAATCGGCGGGCTGCTTTAGGTGCAACCGCAGGTAGCGCGCCAGGTGGATTGCGTAGGCTTCACAGTCAAGCGCTTCAATCGCTGCGCCCGCTTTCTTCTGATATACCTTTTTTCCTGCATGCCGTTTGCTGGGTGCTTTGATTTCGCCCAGCAGCTGCTCGAAGTAGTCCGAACGCACATCCTTATAGGTGTGCATGCGGCCTGGTCCGTCGCCAGTCAGTTTCAGCCTTTCATGCAGTAGGTCCTTGGCCTTGGTTACGCCCACCATGTAAACCTGCAGGCCGTACTTGGAAGCCTTGGTGGACTTGCTGTTAAGGTCGATCTTGCGTGGCGCGGTGAGAATCTCCGCGTCGATGGTAGAGCTACCTTTGATGGCCAGCAGCTTGGCAAAGCGCTTTTTGCGCGTGCGCACGTAGTGGTAAACGGCGTCGTTGGTTTGGCCATCTGATGAATCCAGGCTGGCCGCCGATATGCGCAGCGTGTAGCCCTTGCTCTGGCGGTATACGCCAAACAGGTAGCGATCCAGCTCAGCCCACACCGGGTCATTTTTGTCAGCGGTGCTGGTCTCAGCTGCCAGCTCAGTCCAGAGCACCAACCAGCTTTCTTCACCCCGGCCCCAAGCCCTCATGATCAGAGCGATACGGTCATGCTGTACGTCAACCGTGAGCGTCAGAATCAGGCCGCCCGCCGGAACGGTCAGCTCGGTGTAAACCTCTGCCCTCTCGGCCAGCACCTCAGCACCAGGCAAGTCAGACTGATACTCAAACGGCCTGCCGCGCTTCTGGTTTACAAACTTGATCAGGTCGGGCAAGTCACCAGTATCAGCCTGCTTTTCAGCGGCCAGCCACTCACGGGCGATATCGGCCAATGTGGTACCAGGCAAACACGCATAAAGCTCATTGAGTTCCAGAAAGCCCGCACGCCCAGCAAAGGGCTTGGTCCGAACCCAGCCGCGCAAGGGATCGTCTGCTGCTACTGCCGCAAATACGGTGTTGCGCACATTCTCTTTACGCTGGTAGTCATCCCAGATTGATCCGCAGTGCGGACAGGCGTAATAAGCCGTCTCTGGTAGTGCGCGCCCGTACACTTCGTGCTGTGGCTGGCCTTTGTCGGCATACAGCCACTTGATGTGATCAAAATCGAGTACGTGCTTTTCGCCGCAATCATGGCAAGCGATCGGCAATACGCGCATGTCGGTTTGCTTCAACCGGCGCTCTATCTTCGACAGGTCTTTCAACGCCGGTGTACCACCCACCAACATCTTGGAGTTGGGGTAGCGCTTGAGCCGCTCTTCCAGCAGACCAATCGCATCACCCTGGCCTTTTACGTTATCGCTGGTGTCGTCTGGTTCCTCCACCACGGCAAAGCCAACCGAGCTGGTTGACTTCACGTTGCCTGGTGAGTTGGATGCAACCAACTTCAGAAAGCCGCCAGGATAAGACTTATGGTTCCAGCGGTTGCCCGCTTTCTTGGCCGTGCTGACGTCCATCAGCTTGGCGACCGGCTTATTCACCAGCACCGTTGGCACCAGCTTCTCATCATGAAAGCTCTTGCCATCACCCTCTTTGGCAAACAGTCCCATGATGGGCATAGGACGGCAGCGCACCTGCTTCAAAATCAGCGCAATCATGAAGTACGTCCAGCCAATCTGGGACGCCTTCATCAAGTCAATTTCGTAGGTGTCCGGATCGTCAAACGCAGCGGCAACGCCAATGAAATAGGGCGTGTAGTAAAAGTCATACAGGCCATTGATCACACCAGACTCAGCTGGCAGATAGAACTCGGTCTCGATCCACTCAGCTGTCGGTATCACCCTGGGCGGATTGAACTGCGCCCCCGCCTCCAGCAATACGCTGGCCAAGGTTAGCCGCATAGCCGCCAATTCGCTTGACTGTAGATCCAGCAATGCTATCCACCAAACTCCGGTCGATGCTGACCTTGAGCGTAGATTCAAGCTGCTGGGCCAGCTTCTCAAACGCGGCTGTTACCTCGCGGTTGGTGTAGCTCGCCCAATCAGTCAGCGCGAACGCTGCGTCAGTAGTCGGTACCAGGGTCCCTAGTTTTTCATGGTAGGCCAGCCGCCCATTGGCAGACTTGACCGTCGATTCTTCAATGCGCGCAGCATTGAGTTGTTCAATCTGAGTGCCGCCCCGCCCTGCCGCTTTCTCGCGCAGGTCGCGGATATAGCTGATCCGGATATCGCCCATATCGCTCGCGTTCCAGTCGATACCCAGCGTCTTGAGCATGTCGCGGCAGTTACGCTCGCTCATGTCCAAATGCTCAGCGATCTCTTTCTGGGTAGGCATGGAATCTCCAACGAAAACGACCCGATCACATGACCGGGCCGTCTGGACTAGGCATCACAGGAAGCGGAACCCCCTATACACCCATCTATCTGCAAAAATTCTGCGGTCTACGTTCCCGCGTAACTCAAAGAGGCCAGACAGGACCCATTATCATTTGGGGGGCTGCTGGTCTGAATTACCGGACGATGACGGCACATCACAAACCCCAATCCGCTTGGACGCCCAACGCTCAAACAAGCTGCTTGCCACGTCACCGCCCACCATCGCCGAGAAGATGCAAAGCGCGGCGGCCACGTATGGGTGCGCCTCATAGGCAAAAGCCAACATGAAAACCGCAATACCCGCAAACCCAGCCGCACCAAAGCGCATGCCGATGCGTGCAGCCAGTTGCTTCCAAGTGAGATTGATCAGCGTGGATGCTCGCAGCATCTCACCACTGAGCCCCGATGCCAGGGCCAGCAGTATCGCCATCCACAATGGGATATCTGCAATTGCCTTGCCCAGCGGTGCAGGGTTACTCGGATCAGACATGCGGCCTCCGGCGCAGTGGGCGACCCCTGCACGCGCAGAGGCCAGAAATAGAAAAGCCCCACAACATTCTCATGTGTG
>TARA_R110002124_G_scaffold109676_14_pt1 | contig 23236 bp, 25 predicted proteins | sample TARA_R110002124 | Tara Oceans TARA_R110002124 (sample SAMEA4397445) | marine metagenome | biome: Polar Biome; feature: [SRF] surface water layer (ENVO:00010504); material: water (ENVO:00002006), including particulate matter (ENVO:01000060) such as... | depth 5 m
GTGCGGTGGCCCGATCGGGCAGCAGCAGCGTATCGATCATGCCGCGCTTGATCAGCGGCAGGGCCTGGGCCACGATCTGCTGCGCCTCGGCCGGGCTCGAAAAAGTGTAGACCGCTGCCGGGTTCAGGCCCGCCGCAATGGCCTGTTGCCGGAACGCGGTCTGCTGGGCCTGGCCATAGGCCGAGCTGGGAAAGACGCCGGCCACCCCGCGGCGTCCGCTGGCCTTGACCGCATTGAGCGCCCGCCGCATCTCCATGTCCGGCAGCACGCTGAGCAGATAGACGCCAGGCACCGCCGCCGTCGGATTGTTGGAAAACCCGATCATGGGGATGCCCGCCGAGCGCGCCATGGCGCCTGCCGCACTCACCGAATCGCCGCGCAATGGCCCCAGAATCAACTTGGCGCCGGCGGTGATCGCCCGGTTGGTCGCCGCGGTGGCGCCTTCCACCGTACCGCCGGTGTCGAGCAGCGTGATCGTGGTATTCTCGGCAATATTGGGATTGCTCTCGATAAAGGCCATCGCCAGTTCGCTGCCATTGGCCATCGACTGTCCCACGGCCGCCAGGGCCGGATTGCCTGTCAGCGGCAGCAGCAGCGCCACCTGGACCGGTCCATGCCCGAAGCGCCGGCCGGCGGCGGGGGCGCTCGCGGGCGGATTGGCCGGGGTCTGGCTGGGGGGGCCGAAGCCGAAATCGATGGTGCGCGAGGCAATATGGATCGGCGCGCAGCCGGCCAGCAGCAGCAGACCGATGGCGCCCAGTGCCCGTGCTATGCCATGACCTGCCATTCGATCTAACGTCGCCCTTGGTCCAAAACTGCTAGCAGTATGTTAACAGTCTGGGCACAATTGCTTAACCAAGTCTCAATGCAGCTTTCAGGCAGGATTTTTCGCGCGCATGACCGATGCACAAAAGGGCTATTTCATCGCCGGCACCACCTTTGACGCGCCGCCTTTGGCCCCCGGCCTCTATGTCGTGGCCACCCCGATCGGCAATCTGCGCGACATCACCATCCGCGCGCTCGAAACGCTGGCGGCGGTCGATGCCGTGCTCTGCGAAGACACCCGCATGTCCGCCCGCCTGCTCGATCACTACGGCATCAGGACCCGCCGCATCGCCATGCATGAGCACAATGAGCGCGCCAAGGCCGATGACATCGTCAGCCGCATCGCCGCCGGCGGCTGCTTTGCGCTGATTTCCGATGCGGGCACGCCGCTGCTGTCCGATCCCGGCTTTCCCCTGATCCGTGCCATGGCCGAGGCCGCCCTGCCCGTCTTTGCCATTCCCGGCGCTTCGGCATTGCTCTCCGCGCTTGTGGTGGCTGGCCTGCCCACCGACGCCTTTGCCTTTCACGGCTTCCTGCCGCCCAAGGCCGGGGCGCGCATCAATGCGCTCAGGGCGCTCGGCGATTCACGTGAAACCATGGTGTTCTACGAAAGCCCGCGTCGGCTCGACGACAGCCTGGCCGCCATGGCCGAAGTGTTCGGTGACCGCCAGGCCGCCGTGGCGCTCGAACTGACCAAGCGCTTCGAGCGTGTGCATCGCGGCACTCTGGCCGAACTGGCCGCCAGCTTTGCCGGCACCGAAACCAGGGGAGAAGCCGTCGTCGTGGTGGCGGGCGCGCCCGAGCCGGCCGCCCCCGATGCCGCCGACTGGCAGGCGTCGCTGCTGGCCGCCATGGCCGACCAGCCCCTGCGGGCGGCCGTCGATGCCGTCAGCGCGCAATATGGGCTCAAGCGCAAGGAGGTCTATGATGCCGCCCTCGCCCTCAAAGCCCGGCAGTAACGCCCGCATCACCGCCTATCGCGGCGGTCACCGCGCCGAAGCGCTGGCCGCCTGGTATCTGCGCCTCAAATTCTACCGCATCATCGCCCGGCGCTGCAAAACCCCGGTGGGCGAAATCGACCTGATCGCCACCCGCCTGGGCACCACGGTGTTTGTCGAGGTCAAGGCGCGCGCCCATGCCGACCAGTTCGGCCCGGCCTTGGAAGCGGTCAACCAGTCGCGTATCGTGCGGGCCGCCAGCTACTGGCTGGCCAGACATCCCGACAAGGCCGAGACGGCGATGCGCTTTGACGTGATTTTCCTTGCGCCGCGCCGATGGCCGCGCCATGTCATCAACGCCTTCGGCGCCGCGCCCTGAGCGTTCACGGCGCGCGCCTCGAAGTCCGGGATCGGCTCTGTCGGTCTCGCCACACCCTCATCCTTCGACAGGCTCAGGATGAGGTCTGAAGATAAATCGGGCCGCTTGAGACGCTTAGAATGTCAAAAATGCTCAACGTCGCGGTCCAGATGGACCATGTCGCCACCATCAATCCGATGGGCGATTCCACCTTTGCCATGATGCTCGAGGCCCAGGCGCGCGGCCACAAACTGCTGCACTACACCCCCGATACCCTGGCGCTGCGCGACAATGTGGTGACCGCCCTGGCCGCCCCCATCACGGTGTTCGACAAGCGCAGGGGCGAGCATTTCACGCTCGGCGAGGAAGCCCGCGTCGACCTCTCCACCCAGGACGTGATCCATATGCGCCAGGATCCGCCCTTCGACATGAACTATATTACCATCACCCATATCCTCGAGCGGCTGCACCCCAGGACGCTGGTGGTCAATCCGCCCGCCGCCGTGCGCAATGCGCCCGAAAAGATCCTGGTGACCGATTTTCCCGCGCTGATGCCACCGACCCTGGTGACGCGCGACCGCGCCATGATCCACGCCTTCCGCAAGGAGCATGGCAACATCATCGTCAAGCCGCTTTACGGCAATGGCGGCGCGGGCGTGTTCTTCATCCAGGAGGGTGACCACAACCTGGCCAGCCTGCTCGAACTGTTCGAGCAGAATTACCGCGAACCCTTCATGATCCAGAAATACCTGCCCGACGTGCGCAAGGGCGACAAGCGGATCATCATCATCGATGGCGAGCCGGTGGCAGGCCTCAACCGCATTCCCGCCGATGGCGAGGCGCGCAGCAACATGCATGTCGGCGGCCGCCCCGAAATCAGCGAGCTGACGGCGCGCGAACGCGAAATCTGCGCTGCAATCGCCCCGGCGCTCAAGGAACGCGACATGATATTTGTCGGCATCGACGTGATCGGCGACTATCTCACCGAGATCAACGTCACCTCCCCCACCGGCATTCGCGAGATCAAGCGCTTCGGCGGCCCCGACATCGCCGTGCTGATCTGGGACGCCATCGAAAGGCGGCGGGCCTGACGGCGTCGTTGGTGTTGATGTATCGGCAGACCTCATGGTGAGCTTGTCGAACCATGAGGTCGTGGCAGGATGTCGGCACGCCTCGTCCTTCGACGGGCTCAGGATGAGGCTACTGCGGGATTTGTGGATCGATGAGATCGGCTGGTGGCCTGCACAGTCGGGGCTGGGCAGCGCGGCGCTAAAGCGTTAGGGCTAGGCCAGAACGGAGACGCCTGATGCCCACCACCACCTTTCTGGCCGCCTTCGCCACCCTGTTCGCCACGGTGGGCGTGGCCGATATCGCCTTCATCTTTGCCGCGCTGACCAAGCGCAACACCTCAAAAGAGCGGTTTGCCTTCGCCACCCGCGGCGTCGTCATTGCCGGGGTGATCCTGCTCACCTTCGGCATTCTGGGCCAGGCCATTCTCGACCTGTTCGGGATTTCCATCCCGGCCCTGCGCACGGCGGGCGGGCTGCTGCTGTTCCTGATCGCTATCGACATGGTGTTTGCCCGCCATTCGGGCGGCACCGGCACCACCGACGAGGAAGAGGTTGAGGCCCGCTCGCGCGACGATATCGCCGTCTTCCCGCTGGCCATGCCGCTGCTGGCCGGTCCCGGCGCCATCAGCGCCATGATCCTGCTGACCACCGGGGCGCGCAGCGATCTCGAATTCTGGGCCGTTCTGGCCGCGGCGGTGGCCATCCTGTTCCTGGCCTGGCTGGCGCTGATGCTGGCCATTCCCATCCAGCGCCTGCTCGGCGTGACCGGCCTGGCCGTGGTATCGCGGGTGGTGGGCATCCTGCTGGCGGCGCTGGCGGTGCAGTTCGTCTTCGACGGTATCAAATCGAGCGGATTGCTGGCCGGCTGAGCCGGGCCGCGCGCCCGTTACGCCGCGCGCCGCGGCAAGATTTCAGAAAATTGTACCGTTAATCAAGTCTTAACGCTGTCGTTGACCTGGCGGGCGCAACGGCGCAAGCCTGCCGGCACGATCTGGCCCTGAGGATGCATGAAATGCGTGTTGCAGCCGCTCTTACCCTGTTGATCATCGCCCTGTTTGCCGCCAATGCCACCACCACGACCGTCGCGCGGTCGGAAATCCTGCAGCCACCGGCCGGCCACGCCGGCTAGCGCCTGCCGGCGCGCAAGCAAAAGGGCGATCGAGCAAGTCGACCGCCCACCATCATTCCGCGCGCCAGAGCTTACTTCTTGGCCGAATTGCCGGCGCTGCCCGAACCCAGACCGGTGACCGGCTTGGCGGCTGCCACCTTGTCCTTTTTCGGCTTCTTGGCTTCCTTGTTGCTCTTCATCTGACCCTTGGCCATCTCTCGTCTCCTCAGTGCGGGCCAAAGGGCCCGCATCAATGCCCGATGACGCTAGACCTGCCCCCTTGCGCTGGCAAGGGGCCCGCTCACTTGGCGGCCAGGCAACGCCCGGTGGGCGCCAGGGCGGCGATGGCACGCGGGTCGCAGCCGGTCTGCAGGAAGGCCAGCCAGTCGTTCTGGTCGCCAAAATAGGCATTGCGATCGACCTCGCCGCGCACGCCGCGCACCACCCCGGTCTGCGTCCACTGCCAGAACGTCCAGGTGCGGTTGGCATAGCGCTCATGCGGCTCGGCGGCGGTCGAGCGCAGCCAGAACGAATTGGGGAAGTACTCGCCCTCCAGAATATCGCGGTGGAAGGTCATGTCGGTATAGATGATGGGCAGCTTGCCGGTATGGCGCTCCATGGCGTCGAGCATGACGCGGATCTTTTCGAGCGCGTCGGCGCGGCTGGGCTTGTTCTTGCAGCTCGACAGGTGGTTCCATTCCAGATCGAGCACCGGCGGCAGCGCATCGGCATCATTGGGCACATTGGCCACGAACCAGGCCGCCTGCTCGGAAGCCAGCGAACACCAGGTCATGAAGTGATAGGCGCCGCGCGGCATGCCCGCCTGGCGTGCCCGCACCCAATTGGTGCGGAAATTGGGATCGATATAGTCCTTGCCCTCGGTCGCCTTCATGAAGACGAAGTGGATGCCGGACTGAAACGCGGCGCGAAAATCGATATTTTCCTGATAGCGCGCCACATCGATCCCCTGGATCGGCATGCCGCGGGCCCGGTCGACCCCCGAATGGGGACGGTTGTCGCCCTGGACGGGGCCATAGAGCCCCCCGCCCGACGAACAGGCCACGACAATACCGGCCAGCAACGTCACGAGGACGCCCTTTGCGATCGCGGAATACGAGGGAAAAGGCCGGCTGAAAAACATCGGGCAGAACTCTGGGCAGGAATAAGCTGTGCCTTTGAATCAACATGACGCGGTTAATGGAGGATTAGGTTAACCAGTGTGGCAGCAGGCGTGGTTAACAAGCCATTTTTTGTTCGCTGTACGTTCTTGTTTGCGCGGCGCCGCTTTGCTAGATTTGCCCCGGGCTGGAGGGAACAGGCATTGGTCACCCGCGTCGCCACCGTCGCGTTTGAGGGCATCGTGGCCGTACCGGTCGATGTGCAGGTGCAGATCGCGCCCGGCATGCCAAGGTTCATTCTGGTCGGCCTGCCCGACAAGGCCGTCAAGGAAAGCGGCGAACGCGTCCGCGCCGCACTGGTCGCCTCGGGCATCGGGCTGCCGCCCAAGCGCATCACCGTCAACCTGGCGCCTGCCGACCTGCCCAAGGAAGGCAGCCATTATGACCTGCCCATCGCCCTGGCCATCATGGCGGCGATTGGCGCCATCCCGCAGGACGCGCTGGACGGCTATCTGGCGCTCGGCGAACTGGGCCTGGACGGACGGCTGGCCCATGTCGGCGGCGTGCTGCCGGCGGCCATTGCCGCCCAGGGCCGCGATCTCGGGCTGATCTGCGCCGCGGCGTCCGGCGCCGAGGCCGCCTGGGCCGGCGAACAGCTCGATATCGTGGCCGCCGAGAGCCTGCTGGCGCTGGTCAACCATCTGACCGGGCACCAATTGGCGGCCCGGCCGCTGCCTGCCCGGCACTTGCCGGTCGAGGGCCTGCCCGACCTGAGCGAAGTGCGCGGCCAGCAGGTGGCGCGGCGGGCGCTCGAAGTGGCGGCCGCAGGAGGGCACAACATGCTGTGTGTATGTTACGCAGCGTAGATCCTGTTCGAGGATGCGATATGTAGCATGCACATTTGTGTGCATTGAACGCAGCACATAACGGCTGATTGTTAACTGGGACGGCGCTACCGTCCTCGCATGAGAGCAGTAATCTACGCCCGTTGGTCATCGCTTGAGCAAGGAAAAGGCTCGTCTCTTGAGAGGCAGGTGGCCTTGTGCGAGCGCCTTTGTCACGACAAGGGTTGGGAAATCGTTGACAGAATTCGGGATGAGGGGCGTAGCGCCTTTACCGGGGCCAACCTCAAAGATGGCCAGCTGGCCAAGTTTACAGAACGACTTGAACTCGGGTTGCAGCCGGAAGGCACCATTCTTGTGGTCGAGCAGTTGGACCGCATTTCCCGACTGCCGCCGCTGGAAGTCATGTCTTGGTTGGAAAGGGTCATTCGTCACGGTCTGACCATTGCCACGGCGAATGATGGGCTAGTGCTGAATGCCGAAAAACTCAAGGCGGATCAGATTGGCTTCGTCTCGACCGTGTTCAATGCCTTTAGGGCCTTTCAGGAAAGCAAGCACAAGAGCGAACGCCTGGCTGAAAGCTGGCGGATACGACGCGAGGCTGCTGAAAATAACGGAAGGCCGATCACCAGCGTATGCCCTGCTTGGCTGACCCTCGATCTCGCAACGCGCAAATTCTCGGAAATTCCAGAGCGCGTTCAGATCGTGAAGCGCATTTTCGATGAACACATCGACGGCTTCGGAAAGCGCAAAATCGCATCGCGGCTAAATGCGGAAGCTATAGCGCCGTGGGGGCGTGGCGACAGCAAGGGCGATGGCTGGCATCCCAGCTACATCCAGAAAATACTCTCCAATCCTGCTGTTCTTGGCGAATATCAACCACATAAAAGGCCACGTGGCGGAAAGCGGGAGGCGTTTGGCGACCCTATCCGCGACTACTATCCCGCTGTCATTGATGAGGTCACTTTTGCAAGGGCTAACAGCGGTCGGCGACGCTTGCCCGGTGGCGCAGCGAAGGGCAATCTTTCCAACTTGTTTAGTGGCAGAACGCGCTGTGTCTGCGGCGGCAAGATGATCTACATCAAGAAACAATCAGCCGGATCGAAGAAGAAAAACCGCGTCGGTGACTACGTGTGGACGGTTGGCGCGGACGAAAGCTACCTTGTATGTGGCCGGGCACTACGGCACGTGAATTGCGACAATCGCAACCACTTCAACTACCAGAAGGTTGAAGCTGGGGTGATCGACAGGGTGAACCATCTTGTCCTTGGCGACGAGCCGTTTGCTCAACCCGAAGAAGCTTTAAGGCTCGAACAGGAAGTGGTCGCTGTTGAGCGGCATGTCACAAGTCGGAAAGCGAAAGCGCAACGCCTGCTCGACCTCTATGGTGAAACGAACAATCCAGATGCCAAGCGCATGTGGCTCGAAACGGAAAGCGATGTCGCCAATCTCGAACAGCAGTTGGTTGAGCTTCGAGAGCAATTCCTTGTGGCAAAGGGCGCGGTTTCACCGGCTGAGCATGTGCAGCGGATCAAGCAATTTGTAGGGCTGATCAACGACGCTGACCCTAACATTCGACTGGATGCCCGCCGCAAAACAATGACCGCGCTGAACGAGGTTGTCGACTTCATCAGCTTCGATAAGGACCGCAAGGCGACAGTGGTGTTTATGGGTGGCGCTCACAACGTCAAGTTGTCCGACAAGGGTGTGGTCGAGCAGGAATTCAGCTTCTTGGTTGACCTCTTGGAAGGCGATCGGACTGTGGTGTTGAACGATGGCACCGAATTGACGGCACCCATCTCCGCATTGAGGGACGGGCTCGTTGGGGATGATCCCGTTCGGCAATCGACCCTTGATAAACTCGTGGACCGAGATCAGCGTCATCGCGTTGGTTTAGCGGAAATCGATGCCAACGATCAGAAGGCGAACAGCGGCTAATCTCTGGTCGCTCTTTTTAGCGGTGGCTGTAGGCCATGTGGAAACCAACCACATGGAGACCCACAGCATGAGCATTCTTAAGAAGTTGACCCTCGCGACTGCGCTACCCGTGCGGGCCAGCAATGATCCCGTGGAACGCGCCCGCAACAAGGTCATCGCGGCGCTGGTCGAGCAGAAGGCAATGGCCGAGGCCAGGCTTGCTGGCCAGAACTATGCACCGACCCACACGGTGTGGCGCAAGAACCCCGAAGGCCAGCGCGTCCAGGTTGACACGCTGAAACGCCTCCGTGCAGGTTGGTTCGTGGATGCCAGCGGTCAGACCTTCTTTGCACTTCGCTACGCAGCCAAGCCCATCGAGTTTGCCAAAGACAAGAACGCAATTGCAGTGGGTGAGCTTTCTGCACTCCCCGCGATCCTCGATACCCTCACCGAGGCTGTCCGCGCTGGTGAACTCGACGCCCAGCTCGCCAAGTCGGCTGCCGAACGCGGGCATATGCTGCGCAAGGCCAACTAACATTGGCTCCCATTTCTCCGGGCGCGCTGGGGGTGGCAACTATGCTGCTCCCAGCATCGTCGTTCCCGTTTCGAGTTAAATCTGACCCGGCAATGGCATTACGGGAATGCCCCGATGACTGAGATGTATATGCCGCCGGGTTCTCCCGAATATGAGCGGTTCATCCGGTTCAAGAAGAACCTGCTCTATTGGGAGGCTAAACGCGGAACGACCCGCCAACAACTCCTCGACCATATGGGCGTGGACGTGAACCATTTTGACCGCGCCTCAAGAATGACCCGCGAAGACAAGATTGCATATCTAGAAAAGATGGCGGCGTTCCTGTCGATCCCGCTTACTGCTCTGTTCGCTTCACCACCGCCTGATTATCGTTCACCACCGTTTAGCAGTGGGCAGCGCGAATAGGCGGTGGGGCAACGGATACTGGGTATAGCGATCCGTAGTGTCGTTGCTGGATGAGTGCTTCGGCGGGGCGAGCCATTGATCTGGTGTTCCATAGAGCTTCGCCAGTTCCGAGGTCGACGCGGACACGTCAGACCGGAACACCAGTGGCGAAGGTGACAGCGGGCCCGCCATCGTAAGCACGGTCCACGCGCAGCCATAGGCCGCAAGGCAGGAGGTAAAAACCTGCCACCGGCGGTAACCCCATAGTGGTCTGATGATCCATTGCCGAAATTTCCAGAGCGGCGGTAACTTGCCCTGACGTGTGGAATGTGCGTCAACCGCTCGCCAAATCCCATTCAGGCCACGTCGCAACAAGCCAAACGTGAAAAAATTCAACACGTTGAACGCAAATATACAGAAAATAAGAACAAGCAAAACACTTATAGGATTCATGGGCTCACACAAATAAAATCAGGCGACATATGAATAATATTACTGTGTAAGCGAGAATGGCGCGCCAACGCAGAAAGATGGGTACGGGCCGCCCGTGCAACTGGAAAGGATTTTTCTCCTGAGCGCCAAGCAGCTCAACCAGTTCATCAAGCAAGCCCCCGCCCGCGGGGTGCCGCCGAATAAAGCCAACGCCGTCCGTGACCCACTCGTAGCGAGCGTCCACTATTCGCAGCCATTCCAGTGGTGGATAGGCCTCGTGGCGGGGTTTGGTCTTCAGGGCGCCAACGATCAGGCGTTCGACGGCGATTTTTGTCTCTGGCGAGGAAATGTCCGACAGCAGTTCCTGCCATGTCTCAACGGCATAGTTTTTGGCCGACAAGACCTGGGCTATTGATGCGAGTATCTGCCAGTTTTCTACTGCGAACGGGCCATCCATGTCCGCAGAGGTGGTCTCTGTGACATCGGCTTTGACAAGGCTTTGTTCCTCGACACGCGGGGCAGGTTTGGTCGGTACAACTTCTCTTGCGGGCAGGATGTCAGGTGCGTTTTCTGAGCGGTCAACATGAGATGCGACCTGCCATAGCGCGTTCTGGTAGGCTAATCGGAGAGCCTCAAAACCGGCAATGTCGGTTTCGAGATCAATTGCCCGCAACCTGGCGGCATAGGCGCGGCGTACTGCTCGTTCGTTTTCTGCCGGCGCGTCCAGTCCTAGCTCAACCCAAGGCCAATTAGCGGACAAGCGTGCTCTCCAAGCTGTCCAGAATATGCCGGATCGCGTCGCGCTCCGCTGCGATGAAGCGAGGGGCCTGGCTCTCGAGCGCCATCTCGAAACGAATAAGCAGGTCTTGCGCGGCGGCGCGGTCGCCTCCAAGCAGCATACCATGCAAGTGGTTTATGGCTTCAACCAACGCTATGTTGGGGGCCTCTTCGCGTGGGCTGATTTTAAGGGATTCCATGTCACTAAGGCGCTTCGCCTTCTCGGCCGGTGACAAGGCCTGGGCAAGGTTATCGATGACTTCAGAGAACTTCGCACCTGTGGAGCAAATCGTAACATCCACGGCCAGTAACCCACTGACATCGTAGGTAAATCGCACATCAATTGCTTCAGCGCCGGCCGGTGCCGGCGGAACCGGAACAGTAATGAGGCCCAGATGCACGTTGGTTGCTACGGTTGCGGACTCACCCTGGTAAACTGCTACCGCGATGAAATCCTGGTTGTGGGCCATGGTGCCAAACATGCGGCTTCTGCTTGCAGGAAGGGGCGTATTGCGCTCGATAATTGGCGAATAGAGTCCTTGGACAACGTGCTGTTCCTTTCTGGCGCTAGTCCCAATCCCCAACGAAAAAGGAGCGACGTCCGTCATGACGATGTCATCCAGCGTAGCATCGCCTGCGGCGAGGCCGGCCTGGATGGCGGCGCCGAGCGCCACCGCGTGGTCGGGATCGATCATTTGCACTGGAAGCTGCCGGAAAATGCGTGCCGCGAGAGATCGAACCGCGGGCATCCGCGTCGCCCCACCGACCAGCACTACCCGATCAAGACGGCTGACATCCAGCTTGGAATCGTAGAGGCAGCCTTCGACCGGCCGCCGCATCCGAGAAATCAGGTCGGATGTCAGCTCTTCGAACTCGGCGCGGTCGATTTTGAAGTCGCATGCGCGCCCGTCAAGTTCATGGGAGATGCTAACCGTGTCGGAACTGGACAGCTCGCGTTTGACGCGTTCCGATATTGAAAGGAATTCTTCCTGTCGCTTCGGTGTCATGCGGCCGTAGTCGTGGCCTGCATGACTGGCGAAATGCTCCGCAATCCTGCGCGTAAAGTCCTCGCCCCCCAGTTGGGCATCGCCGGAGCTAGCACGCACCTCCATGACGCCGTCAAACATTTCAAGAATGGAGACATCAAAGGTCCCACCGCCCAAATCCAGCACGACGAAGGTCGTTTCAGCTTCGCGGTCGAGCAGACCTGTTGCCAACGCTGCCGCTGTTGGCTCGTTGATCAGGCGCTTTACCTTGAGGCCAGCCGTTTCCGCAGCGTCCTTGGTTGCCTGTCGCTGGATGGCATTGAAATATGCCGGTAGGTGGCTGGAACGGTGCGCAGTCGATCTACGACAGCAACTTGCGTGAAGTCGAGGACTACAAGGCGCTAGTTGCTGCCAAGCCGCTAACCATGCCTGCCATGGCTATCGATCAGGAAGGCTCTGGTTTCACCGGCCAGTCGTTCGCCGCCGCATCGGGCAACCAGCTCAAGATGTACACCATCCCGAACACCGGCCATTACGTCGCCATGGAAGCCCCGGCCGCCCTCGCGGCCGCAATCCTGGACTTCGTCGGAGGAGTCGACCGGAGCAACTGAGGCAATACCGGATGCGACATGGCAGCTTTTCTGGCGAGTAAACTGAAAAGCTGCCAGTCCCCAACCCACCCCGACTCTGCCGTAGCGTGGGACGAGAGCAGGTGGCTGGTCGAATAAACACCATGAAAAGCATTAAAAGCCGACTATATGTTACATACACGGCTGATGCTGAGGCCGACCCATCTGCGATGGTTGTGTCCTATGCCAAGCGCATTTATTTCTAAGTCTCGGGTCGAGTTAGCTGCCTAGCATCCCAATTGGCAATCGGACCAACCTAATGAGAGACCTGCGCCCCGACCTGGTATTTGCAATAACGGGCGAAGTTTGGCGGGAATTTTGCATCATGCGCGAGGCATGGGGTGAGCCCTTATGCAAAGGCTTTAGCGATGAGTGCATTACCTACATCAGGCGAGCCATCAAAGCTGGCGATCCTGACAGGGCTGCGCATTGGAAAGCTGTTCGGGAATTTGCCACCCAATATGGTCTTTCCTGGGTGAGCGCCATTGAGGTTGATGGTGTGCTGATACAGGAACAAGAAGAATCCAGCGCGTTACGCTATCCACCTCTGGCTGACAGAACGCGGGTCGTCATTGACGGCACCCGTCCGCTTTTTGATCTGGCTACCTATGGCTGAGCGGATCAGATATTTTTAGATCAACGTGGGGAGAAGGCTTTTGTTGATCGACGACCGTGCTGTCGAAATTACACAGATGGGTTCATTCGAGAGATCTAGCTGCATTCTGGTGAAGGTTCGTCAAGCGTCTGTCGGTGGTCGGTGAGTAGCATCGAAACCACGCCGTATTCACCTGGTTCCTCCGCAGGCCGAATTGCGCGGTATTCATAGACATTGCGGCCCGACCGACTGCTTTTCCCGCTGAAGCAGATCTTCGTAGGCATCTCCGGACTGGAAGCCTTTATCTCAGCATTCTCTCGCGAAGGGATCGCGATGCCGGCATCTTCATAGACCAATTGATCGCCTACAAAAACTTTAGTCCTTAATTCGAGTATAGAGAAACTAGATGGATTTTCGTAGTAGATAGAAGTTAAAGAATCATCTCTGGAATATAATGTTCCGGTTACAAAAAGCCAGAATGGTATCTCGCTAGCGAGTGCCTGAGTGCTAGAAGAAATATTACTTGTATCTTCTTCAATATATTCCTGAACTGCAAGGGATTTTCGGGTGTTGTCTGCCACTTCACTTAGATAGTTGGAAACGAAACCTGGATTGAACAGGGCATAGAAGGCTATGCCGAACGCACCGATCGTCGCTAAATCAGCGATTGTCCCAACCCCTGCACCGGACATGCGCAATTTCTCGAAGAACCCCATCTCTGCCCCCTGCTTCTATCAATAGAGGAATACAGGTGGGGTCTGGCATGTGCAAGATTTAGCAGCTCAATGGTGTCTACCGCAGAGCCAGGGATCGGCTGGAACCTGGTGAAAGGTCGACAATAGGCTGCGTAACATACACAGCTCATGCCGTGGCCGACCCTCTGCAATGGTTGTGTCCCATGCCAGGCGCAATGATTTGAATGGCTTAGCCACTACACCGAAGTGGCCCACAATGGGGTGGGTAGGCAGCCGCAAAGGCAAAGAAACGGTTCGGGGCTCCACGGCTTAAGTGGCACGCTCCTCCCCCGCCGTTGATCCCCGCAGGGCACCGCTGAGCGCAAATGAAATGCGCACCAGTGCACCGCAATAGGGGCCAGGGATCAACTTGGCCTTTTGGCAAAAACCGACCCCTTTCCGACATTTGCGTTGAATGTGAATGCGCGGGATGCGGACGTCGCCTAGTGCCCAGACCTGATCATTTCCCGAATTTTGGTGGCTTTCTCGAAATGGTCGAGAGCATGGGTTTCGATCCACCACGTCGCGGCCTCCATAAGGCGTTCGGGATCATCATTCTTGTTCGCGAAAAAAGCATAGAATGACAGACCGACACCTTCGCCCTTCTTTGCGATTTTGTCGTCGCAGACTGAAATGGCTTTCGCTCTTAGGCTTTCTCTCATGGCGTTCTTCTTTCGTGAATGACCGTCCAGCTACCATGCCTTGCTCCCAGCGGGAAAGCTGACACCTTGAGCAAAGCGGGCTTGGGCAACAAGGAGGCGCTCAACCCTTACCGCCTTCAGGCCGAGTTGTTCAGAGACTGCGAGGCAGTCACCATCCAGAGAAAAGCTTCGTCAATTCGTCGACCGACGATACCTCGTAGTCCGGCATCTCGAGCCAAGAGCGGGGGCGCTGGACACTATGGTGACCCGATTTAAAGAGCACCGTTGTCATGCCGAGTTGGGACGCTGGTATGATGTCTATGTCAATTCGATCGCCAACCATGACGCATGCATCTGGCGTAACACCTAGACCCTCACACGCTGCCAAGAAGAGGCGATGGTCTGGTTTCCGGTATCCAAGTGTGCCGCTTACACCGCGCCACGCGAAAAACTGGCCGAGTCGTGCTGTGTCCAGCGCCTCAAGAGTTGATGGGGGTTGGTTTGCCGCAAGGCCCAACTTAACCCCTCGCACTTGCAGGCTCTCAAGGAGTTCCCTCATACCCTTCCTGGGCGTGAACAATGCGGCTCGGCGTTCGGACTGGAGATTTCCAGACACCTCGCTCCAAATTTCAGCGCTGGCCTGAGCATCACCACCAGTCATGTGCCAGACGATGGCTGGAAAATCCTCGGTCGCATAGGTCGCTACCGCATAGTCAACTGCCCTTGCATATCGTGTTGCATCGGCTTCGATACGACGGCGTTGAAGAGCGTCTATGATGGAGACTTCCATTGTCTGGACCAGCCGCACCTCTGTGTCCAGCGGACCACCCACATCGAATAAGACAGCGGATTTCTTTGAAAGCATGTTGGCGCCACGGTGCTTTGAGAGACCACCATCTTGATGTGTATCGCCGATCGAAGCCAGCGAGATTGAGAGACTGCTTCCGAGGATCCGCGCGGATTATGTAGCAGTTTCCCTCGACCCAAGTCAGCCAAGGTGCTTCGATTGCAGCACCATGGATCCGGCAAAACATCACAAAATGCCGAGAAAAAGTTATGTTACATACACAGCTCATGCTGGGGCCGACCCTCTGCAATGGTTGTGTCCCATGCCAAGCGCAATGAATTCAACGGTTTGTCCCAAGCCGAATGAGCTGTCGGGTTCTGCACCGCAATAGCACTCGCTCGGGCTGGCATTCTTGGGTCTGGCCTGGAACCCGGTCCCGTGTCAGCATGACGCAATGATCGAGTTTCGCACCCTTTCCGACGACCATCCTGACATTTCTCAATCGCCGCTATTGAAAGGGGCACTGCTAACGCTTCGCTATGCGCAGGAGCATGGAGCCATCGGTTTAACCGCTACGAAGTCCTTCAAGCGCGCTTTTGTCCATTGGGCGGTCGAGAATTTTGATTGGCCAGGCAGAAGCGCGAAAGAGATGTTCAGCTACAACAAGGTCATCAACGAATTCGAGTTTCCACCGCTTGAAGTCTTGCATTACCTCTTGATCGCGCTGCGCCTGGGGCGACACGTGAAGGGCGAGTTCAAGCTGACCAAACAAGGAGTGGAACTTGCAGGCAAGCCGGGTCAGCTGTTCGGAAAGCTCATTCCATATTTCGTTTTCGAGATCGACCACGCCTCTTATGCCCGCTTTGATGAGCGTCCATTCGGAAAATGGGACGTCTGGATGAATGTCATCAACTTAGAGGCTCATCATGGCGCAACCGAGCAGGCGCTGTTTGCTGCGTTCTACGGTGAAAGCGCCGACTGGGACAATTCTGGGTGGCGGAAGATGGCTGCCTTCTCATCCTGTGTGCTGCGCCCGCTAGAATGGGCGGGATTGCTGATGCCCCCCGACGATGAAAGCGATAGCGGCAGCCGACCTCAGCTATTCAAGACGGGGCTTTGGCGCAGCGCAATGAAATTGGACACTGACGATTTGCTTCAACCAGTTTCAACTCATTGAGCTGAACACCTTGGGAGAGAGGTCCTTCACTGCACAGCGCAAATGCCTCGTTCAGGCGCTTCTTCAGAGGACGAAACATAATGAAAAGCGCCAGAACCCGACAAAATGTTACGTGTTACACACACGGCTCATGATCGGCCCGCCCGGCGCCGGAAAATCCATGCTGGCTTCCCGCCTGCCCTCGATCCTGCCGCCGCTCAATCCGCGCGAACTGCTCGACGTGTCGATGATCCAGTCCATTGCCGGCGAACTGGTGGGCGGCGCCATCTCCGACCGCCGCCCGTTCCGCGCGCCGCATCACTCCGCCTCCATGGCAGCCCTGGTGGGTGGGGGCCTGCGGGTGCGCCCCGGCGAGGTGAGCCTGGCCCATAATGGCGTGCTGTTTCTCGACGAACTGCCCGAATTCGCCCCCGCCGTGCTCGACAGCCTGCGCCAGCCGCTCGAATCGGGGGAAACCGTGATTGCCCGCGCCAATGCCCGCATTGCCTATCCCAGCCGGGTGCAGCTGATCGCGGCGATGAACCCGTGCAAATGCGGCCTGGCCGGCACGCCCGGCCATACCTGCCGGCGCGGCGGCGCCTGCGCCGATGACTATCAGAGCCGGGTCTCGGGCCCGTTTCTCGACCGCATCGATATTCGCATCGACGTGCCTGCCGTGACCGCGGCCGACATGATTGCCCCGGCGGCGGCCAGCGAGAGTTCGGCCGAGGTGGCCCGCCGGGTGGCCGCCGCGCGTGACCGCCAGCGCCAGCGCTTTGCCGATCTGGGCGCCGCCAGCGTCTTTACCAATGCGGCCGCCGGCCCCAGCCTGATCGAGGCGGTGGTCAATCCCGACAAGGAGAGCCAGACCCTGCTGCTGCAGGCGGCTGAACGCTTCAACCTTTCGGCCCGCGCCTATCATCGCGTGCTCAAGGTGGCGCGCACCCTGGCCGATCTGGGCGGCGAGAGCCGGGTGGGCCGCCCGCATATCGCCGAGGCGCTGAGCTATCGGCTGAGCCTGGGGCAGGCCTGATGCGGTACCGTATTTCCGCCGGCGCCCTGGTGCTGGCCGACGACCGCGTGCTGCTGCTGCGCCATCGCAGCCCGCGCTATGATTTCTGGGCCCCGCCCGGCGGCGGCGTGGAAGGTCATGAAACGCTCGAGGCGGCCGCCGAGCGCGAAACCCTCGAGGAAACCGGCCTGACCGTCAAAGCCCGGCAGCTGGCCTATATCGACGAGGTCTGGAGCGATACCAGCCGCACCATCAAGCTGTGGTTTGTCGCCGATCCCCTGAGTGGTGACATCGATCTCGACCGCAATCCCGCGCCCGGCGAATCCATCGTGGCCGCGCTCTGGCTGGGGCCCGGTGATCCCCTGCCCGGCCCGCTGCTGTTTCCCCTGCCCCTGCATGACCGGTTCTGGGATGATCTGGCCGCCGGCTTTGCCGCGCCCATCCGCCTGCCGCTGCAGCGTCAGCAGGTCTGAGCCGGGCCGGCTGTGCACAAGTCTGTGCATAAGTGTTTCACGTGAATCGCGCTCAGCGTATGCTGCGATAGCCGCCGGGCACCCCGCGCGGCGACAGCACCACCTGCCACAGGCTGATCTGGCGCGCCCGGAACGAGGCGGCGAACACGCTCAGATAATAGCGCCACATCCGGTAGAAGCGCTGATCGTAGCGCGCCGACAAAGTCGGCCAGGCCGCCTCGAAACGCGCCAGCCAGGCCATCAGCGTGGTGTCGTAATCGGCGCCGAAATTGTGCCAGTCCTCCATCACGAACAGGCCCTCAATGGCGCGGCCGATCTGGGCGACCGAGGGCAGCATGCCATTGGGAAAAATGTATTTTTCGCTCCATGGATCGCCATGCACCTCGCTGCTGTGCCCGCCAATCGTGTGCAGCAGCATCAGGCCATCGGGGGCCAGCAGGCTGGCTGCCTTCTCGAAATAGCGGCGGTAATTCTTGTAGCCGACATGCTCGAACATGCCGATCGAGATGATCCGGTCGAACTGGCCGTCCAGCGCCTGGTAGTCGAGCAGCCTGGTCTCGACCGGCAGATGCGCGGTGCGGGCATTGGCCAGGGCCGCCTGTTCCTTCGAGACGGTGACCCCCACCCCCGAAACGCCATAGCGTTCGGCGGCAAACTGCAGGAACCCGCCCCAGCCCGAGCCGATATCGAGAATGCGCATGCCCGGCTGCAGCCCGACCTTGCGGCAGATCAGGTCGAGCTTGGCCTCCTGGGCGGCGTCGAGCGTATCGGCGTCCTGCCAGTAGCCGCACGAGTAGATCATGCGCTTGTCCAGCATGGCCGCGTAGAGATCATTGCCGATGTCGTAGTGCTTTTCGGCCACCTCGGTGACCCGCAGCCGCTGCAGGTTGAGCAGCCTGCCCCGGGCCAGGCTCCACATCACGGCCAGGTCCCGGGGGAAGGCCTTTTGCACATCGGCCTGGATCAGGCGGTACAGCATGCCGTCCAGGCTGGGTACGTCCCACCAGCCATCCATATAGCTTTCACCCAGCCCCAGCGTGCCGTCGCGCAATATGCGCGACCACAGCGCCTCGTTATGGATTACCGGATCGGTTGTCGCAGGCCCGTTGGGGACAACCCCCGTCCGTTCGAGCTGACTGAGCACAAAACGTTTGGCAGATTCTGACATGGCAGGAACAAAGGCATATTTGGCAATGCCCGAGCTTAACGCCGCCTGGATTGATCGATCAAGCCAAATGGTGATTAGACCTCCTTAACGCTGAGCGGCTAAGTCTCGGGCAGGCGTGAGCGGGGTATGATGTCGCGATCTGGTGAACTGGTGCAGTGGAACAACAAGGGCGGCTATGGCTTCGTCCGCGATGCTGCCGGCAATGACTATTATGTCCACATCTCCAAGCTGGTCGACCGCCAGCTGCGCCCGCGCATCGGCGATCTGCTGTCCTTCGAGATCGCCAGCGGCCGCAATGGCCGCCCGGCCGCGGTCAATGTCGCCGTCGCCGCGGCCGCGCCGGTCCCCGAGCGCACCATGCGCGACATCAGGCGCCGCCCCAGCGAGATCTCGCGTTTCAAGATCGGCCTGCGCACCGCGGCGGCCACGGTAATGACGCTGCTGATTCTGCTGGCCATCGGCACCGACCGGGCGCCGGTCTGGCTGGGCGGCACCTATGCCCTGATGGGTGCGGCCTCGGCCCTGCTCTACCGATTCGACAAGCTCTACGCGCTCAATGGCCGCTGGCGGGTCAGCGAAACCAATCTGCACGCGGTCGATCTCTGCTTTGGCATTATCGGCGGGCTGGCCGCCCAGGAAGTCTATCGCCACAAGACGGTCAAGCCGCGCTTTGTCGCCGCCACCTGGGGCATCGCCCTGCTGCACGTGCTCGGGCTGGCGATGCTGGCCCTTGGCTGGGTCAACATCGCTCTGCCCTGAGCGGGCTAGTGGAACTGGGCCGTTTCGGTTGATTCGCCCATTGCCGTGGTCGCGCTTTCGCCCCGGCTGACCGCCATGGCCACCGCGTCAAAATAGCTGGTGCCCACCTCGCGCTGATGCCGTATCGCCGAAAAGCCGTGCTGTTCGGCAGCAAACTCGGCCTGCTGCAGCCGCGCATAGCCGGCCATGCCATCGGCCTTGTAGGCGCGGGCCAGCTCGAAGGTGGTGAGGCTCAGATTGTGGAACCCGGCCAGGGTGATGAACTGGTATTTGTAGCCCATCGCCGCGATCTCGCGCTGGAAACGGGCCATGGCCGCTTCATCCATATGCCGGGCCCAGTTGAAGCTGGGCGAGCAATTATAGGCCAGCATCTGTTCGGGATGCGCCCGGCGCACCGCCTCGGCGAATTTTTTCGCCTCCGCCAGGTCCGGCCTGCTGGTCTCGCACCAGATCAGATCGGCATAGGGCGCATAGGCAATGCCGCGGGCAATGGCGGCATCAATCCCGCCCTTGAGCCGGTAAAACCCCTCCGCCGTGCGTTCGCCGGTGACGAATGGCGCGTCCTGTTCATCGATATCGGAGGTGATCAGCCGGGCCGCTTCGGCATCGGTGCGCGCCATGATCAGCGTTGGCACGCCCATCACATCGGCCGCCAGCCGCGCCGCATTGAGCGTGCGGATGAACTGGCCGGTGGGCACCAGCACCTTGCCGCCCAGATGGCCGCATTTCTTTTCGCTCGCCAGCTGGTCCTCGAAATGCACGGCCGCCGCACCCGCTTCGATCATCGCCTTCATCAGTTCGAACGCATTGAGCGCGCCGCCGAACCCGGCTTCTGCATCGGCGATGATCGGCACGAAGAAATCCAGATCCGTCGTGGCGATGCCGTCGGCCCGCTCCATGGCCTGTATCTGGTCGGCGCGCTGCAGCGCCCGGTTGATGGCCCTGACCACGCGAGGCACGCTGTCGACCGGATAAAGGCTCTGGTCGGGATACATATTGCCGCTGCTATTGGCGTCCGCTGCCACCTGCCAGCCGCTGAGATAGATCGCCTTGAGCCCGGCCTTGACCTGCTGGACGGCCTGGTTGCCGGTAAATGTGCCCAGCGTCGGCACGAAATCCTCGGTGTGCAGCAGGGTCCACAACTGCCTGGCGCCCTGTTCGGCCAGCGTATGGCGGATCGGCAGCGATCCGGCCAGCCGCCGCACGTCGGCGGGCGTATAATTGCGGGCAATATGGCGCCAGCGGTCGGGCGCATAATCGGGGGTGGGGAAAGTCTCTGGCTGGGCTGGCTTGTCGAGCATGTCGGTTCTCCTCGGTTGGACATGGCTTCGCCGGTCCGGTGGGCCGGCGTTTTCAGTGATTCACGTGAAGCAAAAGCGGCGCGGGATCTTGCAGTCGACGCCCTCCCCCTTGTGGGGAGGGGTCAAGCGTGGGGTGGTTTGGCCGCGGTGTCGGGGCCCTCGCACCCCCACCCTGCTCGATCACGGACTTAGCGAAGGGCTAAGTCCTATCTCGCTTCCCTCCCCACAAGGGGGAGGGTGGACCCGGTGGATGGGAGGCGTTTCAGCCCGGCACTTTCCGGCTGAAGGTCGCCGCAATCATGCCATTGCCGGAAAACAGCTCGGCGCTGCCCTGCCCGCCCACCAGCGAAAACTGGTGGCGGCCGATCTTGCCGGCGATGGCATAGCCCTGGCTGGCCAGGCCCCGGGCACTGAACTGCGCCATGGCCTCGCCGGCCGTCGGCGCGATGATGGTCAGGTATTCTTCTCGGTCGCTGATCGAAGGGCTCATGTCGAATTCTCCTCAATTCGTTGCTGTAAAGATTTGACAAATCGATCAGACAAGCAAGGAATAAGCGTCAAAGGCCCAGTAAACCTGTAAATCGCCCGACAAGAAGTGCGAGGTTTTCTGTAAAGCCTGTCAATAATAGCGGGAGGTTCTCATGGAGGAGCGGGCGGATATGCAGATCGGCGGGCGCATCAAGCGCCTGCGCCGTGCCCGAAAGCTCGCCCAGGCCGATCTGGCAACGGCGCTGGGCATTTCGCCCAGCTATCTCAACCTGATCGAGCACAATCGGCGCAAGGTGACCGTGCCGCTGCTGTTCGCCATTGCCGGCCATTTCGGCGTCGAGCCGGGGGAACTGGTCGATAGCGACGAGGGGCGCCTGCTCGGCGATCTGATGGAAGCTTTTGGCGACGAGATCTTCGCCGATAGCGATGTGACCAATCTGGACATCCGCGACCTGGCCCAGGCCAATCCGGCAGCGGCGCGCGCCATCCTCAAACTCTATGATCGCTACCGGCTGATCGCCAAAGGCGACCAGTCGCCCGCGCCGGCCGGTGCGGCCGAGCCGTTTCACCTGGCCACCGACGCGATCTCGGATTTCCTGCAGGAAAATGCCAACCACTTCCCGGCGCTCGAAGCGGCGGCCGAGCGCATTCGGGCCGATATCGATCGGGCCGGCGACAGCTTGGAATTCGGCCTGCGCACCTATCTGCTCAATGTCTTCGGCGTCGAGATGCGGCTGGCCTCGCTGCCGCACGGCATTGCCCGCCAGATCGATCCGTCGCGCAACCACCTGCTGGTCGCCGACCTGCTGCCCGCCGAATCGGCGCTGTTTCTGGTCAGCCACCATCTGGGCCAGCTGGCGGCCAGCGGCGAGATCGAGGCGATCATCGCCGCCTCCGGCCTGCCCGAGGGGGACGCGCCGGTATTGGCGGCCAATGTGCTCGCCGCCTATTTCGCCGCCGCCCTGATCATGCCCTACACGCCCTTCCTGCGCGCCTGCCGCGACTATCGCTACGATATCGAGCGCATCGGCCGCCGCTTTGGCGCCAGCTTCGAGCAGGTCTGCCACCGCATGACCACGCTGCAACGCCCCGGTGCGTCCGGCATTCCGCTCCATCTGGTGCGCACCGATATTGCCGGCAATATCTCCAAGCGCTTCTCGCTCTCGGGCATTCATATTCCGCGCCATTCGGGCGCCTGCCCGCGCTGGAACATCTATTCGGCCTTCCTGGCGCCCGAGCGGATCAATATCCAGCTCAGCCAGATGCCCGATGGCCAGCGCTATTTCTGCATTGCCCGCACCGTGCTCAAGGGCGACCACCGCTACAATGCCCCGCGCCGCTACATGTCGATCGGCCTGGGCTGCTCGATCCACCACGCCAGGGAGATGATCTATGCCGATGGCATGGACCTGGCCGGCGACAGCCAGACGGTGCCCATTGGGGTGGGCTGCCGCATCTGTCCGCGCCTGGAATGCGGCCAGCGCGCCCATCCGCCCGCCGACCATCGCTTCGAAATCGATGCCCTGGTCCGGCCCGAAAGCCTTTATGGGCGGATGGGGTGAGGACTGTCCCGGACTTGCGCTGCTGCGTTTCTGCCCCGAGGGCAGAGGGTTGTGGTGAGGGGTTGAGCATCCCGGCTCGTGCCGCCAAATCGCCCCCCTCACCCGGCGCTGCGCGCCGACCTCTCCCCTGAGGGGCGAGGCGAGGGGCATGCTGATGCGCCGCTGTGCGGCTAGGACTCGGTCCCGCCCATCCGCCGGTCATGCACCCAGCTGTCGCGCCAGTCCTTTTCCAGCGCCAGGCGGCGCTTGCCATAGCGCTCCTCGGTAACGGTAAGGGCGACAATCCGGTCGGTGCGGAAATTGCGAAACGCCGCGCGCAGGCAGCACCAGGCGGCGATCACCTGCTTGCCCTCGTAATAGGCCAGCTGTACCGGCCAGATCGTACGCTCGGACGGGTTGCCGGCTTCGTCGGCATAGGCGATCTGCAGCGCCTTTTCCGTCCGCATCGCCTGGCGCACCTGCGCCAGAATCGGCATGGGTTGCCGCGAATTGGCACTCCACACCGCCACCGGCCAGAGCCCGGTATCGTTGATGCGGTCGCGCAGGTCCTCGGGCGAGGCGGTGGCGATCTTGGCCAGCGCATTCTGCGCCGCCGCGCCCAGCCCGTCGTCGGGCTGGGCACCGACCCAGCGCGCGCCGA
>TARA_R110002124_G_scaffold63350_14_pt1 | contig 23223 bp, 20 predicted proteins | sample TARA_R110002124 | Tara Oceans TARA_R110002124 (sample SAMEA4397445) | marine metagenome | biome: Polar Biome; feature: [SRF] surface water layer (ENVO:00010504); material: water (ENVO:00002006), including particulate matter (ENVO:01000060) such as... | depth 5 m
CATCGAACTGCGCGACTACTTCCGAGTGCCCCGTTTTGGTGTGATTCCCGGCGCGATGGTGCAGATTGCTGCCACCGAAACGCTCAAGGCGGGCCGTGCCCTCACCGATCTGGGTAATGCGCCCGCCGGGCTGCTGGGCATCCTGGCCGTGATCGCGATAACCCTGGCCGGGCGGAGCATTTCGGTTCCGCTCAGGGCAGGGGCCGCCGTCATCGCCAGCCTGGTGCTTGAGCTGGCCGCCCTGCTGGCGCTCAATCTGGGCGCCATCGCGCTCGACACCAGCATTTTTCACGTGATGGCCGGCATCGCCGTGGCAGCCAGCTTCCTGCAGGAGCGCGCGCGCCGCTGGCGCCACAGCCGCCTGCAGCAGGCGCGACTGGCCTATCTGGCCCAGCATGATGCCACCAGCGGGGCGCTGTCGCGCCATGCGCTGGTGGAAAGCCTGGCGAACACAGCCGGGGCCAATGGGGTGGTGGTGGTCCGGCTGCAGCGCCTGCACGCCGTCTCGGCCAGCTTTGGCCATAGTGTGTTCGATGCTGTCGCGCGCGAGATCCGGGCGCGACTGACCCACCTGACCGGATCCGTACCGGCGCGACTGGAAAGCGACGTGTTTGCCTTTGGTGTGCTTGAGGATGCCTTCGGCACGCTGACGCCATCGATCGACCGGCTGACCACCGTGCTGGAGCAGCCTTACCTGACCGGCGGGCACACCATCATGCTCGACACTGTCTTTGGCAGCGCCAGCCGCCGCAGCGCAGACCAGGACATGGCCGATCTGGTCCAGGACGCCGAGATTGCCCTGGCGGTGGCCCAGACCGAACACCGCCATTTCGTGGACTATGCGCCCGAGCACCGGCAGCAGATCGAGGACCGACGCCATCGCGACCTGGCCCTGCGAAACGCCCTGCCGCGCAACGAGTTCTTCCTGCTGTTCCAGCCTCAGATCGATCTGAGGACCGGTCGGACCGTGGGCCTTGAGGCCCTGGTGCGCTGGCGCAGTGCCGATTTTGGACTGGTGCCGCCCAACGAGTTCATTCCGCTCGCCGAAGAAACCGGGCTGATCGTCGAACTGGGCGACTGGATCCTGCGCGACGCCTGTCGCCAGGTTGCCCGGAGCGGCTGGGGTGGCCGCATCTCCGTCAACGTCTCCCCGGTGCAGCTGGCGCAGGGGGATATGCTGAACTCGGTGCGCCGGGCTCTCGCCGAATCCGGCCTGCCGGCGCAGCGGCTCGATATCGAGCTCACCGAATCCATTTCCGTGGCGGACAATCCGGCCAGCCTGGAAATCCTCGAACAGCTCAGTGCGCTGGGCGTGTCGATCGCGATGGATGATTTCGGCACCGGCTATTCGTCCCTGACCTATCTCACCAGCCTGCCCATCGCCAAGGTCAAGCTCGACCAGTCCTTTGTGCGCAATCTGCCCGACGCCAAGAGCGCCGTCATCGTCGAGACCACACTGACCATGGCCCATCGCCTGGGCAAGATCGTCATTGCCGAGGGCGTGGAAACCCACGAGCAGCGCGCCTATCTGGCGGCCCTGGGCTGCGATATCGGCCAGGGCTATCTGTTTGGCCGGCCCAGCAGGCTGGACGAACTGGCGCTGCGGGAGATTTCGGCGGCCTGAACAACCGCCCTCGATAATCGCAAACAAACCTTTGCAAAGAAAACTTTGCGAATATAGGCTCCTCTGGCAAACCGGGAGTCGCTCCATGTCCGAACGCCAGATAAGCCGCGTCACGCCCGATCCATCGGCGCTCAAGGCGCTCAGCCATCCGCTGCGGCTGCGCATGCTCGGCCTGCTGCGCGTGCAGGGGCCGGCCACGGCCTCCGGCCTGGCTGCCCTGCTGGGCCTCAATTCGGGCGCGACAAGCTACCATTTGCGGCAATTGGCGCTGCATGGCTTCATCGAGGAGGACAGCGAGCGCGGCAATCAGCGGGAGCGCTGGTGGCGCGCCAGCCACGAATTGACCACCTATCTCGAGCCCGGCGCGCAGGGCGATGTGCTCGATACCGGCCTGGCCTTCATGCAGGCTGCCTTGCACGGGCAGATCAGCCAGATGCAGGGGGCGCTGCGCGGCTATGCCGACCTGCCGCCCGATTGGCGCAATGCCTCAACGGCCAGCGACTACACAATTCCCATGACGGCCCAAGGCGCCGCGGCGCTGGTCCGCAGGATCGAGCAGCTGCTGCAGGAGGCCATGGCCGCCGCGCCGCCGCTGGGGGCGCCGCTGCCCGAGGGGATGCGGCCCTTCGACATCATCCTCAACGCCGCCCCCTATGCCACCGAGCCCGACGCATGAGCCGGCGCCGGCCGCTGGTTGCGCTGGCGGTTTCCGCCGTGGCGTCCGTGGGCGGCACGCGGCTGTCGGCCATCGCCATTCCCTGGCTCGTGCTGACCACCACCGGCAGCCCGGTGCTGACCGGCGTCGTCGGGCTGTGCGAAATGCTGCCCTATGTGGTGGCCAAGGCGCTGCTGGGCCCGCTGATCGACCGGATCGGCGCGCGCGCGATCGCGATCTGGTGCGATCGCCTCTCGGCTGTCGCGGTGGCGCTGATACCGCTGCTGTTCTGGACGGGGGTGATGTCTTTCCCGGTGCTGCTGCCGATGGTGGCGCTGCTGGGCGTGCTGCGCGCCCCCGCCGACGCCGCCAAGCAGGCGCTGGTGCCGGCAGTGGCCGGCATGGGCGCCGTGCCGCTCGAGCGGGTGACCGGCGTCATGGGGGCCAGCGAGCGGCTGGCGGGAACCCTGGGCGCTGCCGGGGCGGGCGCGCTGATCGGCCTGGTCGGGCCGGTCCCCGCACTGCTGGTCAATGCCGCCACGTTCCTGCTGTCCTCCCTGGTGCTCGGCTTTGGCGTGCCGTCGCTCGAGCCGCGTCCGGAGGCTGAACGGTCCGGCCTGACCGGTACCTACCGCGCTGAACTGGCCGCGGGCTGGCAGGTACTGCGGGCCGATCGCGTGCTGATGAGCCTAGTGATCATGATCGCCTGCACCAATCTGTTCGACCAGGCCTATGCCATCGTGCTGCTGCCGGTCTGGGTGCGCGATGCGGGCATGGAGGTGACCTGGGTGGGCATCTTCCTCGCCGTCTTCTCGGGCGCCTCCATTGCCGGCGCCGTCATCGCCGCGGCGTTTGGCGAGCGCCTGCCGCGCCTGTTGCTCTATACTGTCGGCTTCCTCTGCGCCGGGCCGCTCCCCATGGCGGCATTCGCGCTCGATCTGCCGGTGCCCCAGATCCTGGCGGTGCTGCTGCTGGCCGGGTTTGCGGCGGGCTTTCTCAACCCCATTATCGGCGCCATCCTGTTCGAGCGCATTCCCGCGCCCATGGTCGGACGCGTCGTGGCCCTGGTGGGGGCGCTGACCTGGTGCCTGATCCCGTTTGGCGGGCTTTATGCCGGCCTGCTGGTGGACAGTCTTGGCCTGGCTATCGCCCTCGCACTGACCGGCCTGCTCTACCTTTTGGCGACGCTGGCGCCGGTGGCCCTGCCGCAGTTCCGGCAGATGGATCGCAGCCAGGCCGTGCAAACGCCAATCTCCACAGGTCCCTCGGTGCAGAATTAGCATTTTTCCCCGGAATCGCCTATCAATCGGGTAACAAAACCAACATAGAATCACCCCAGTGACCGATACGACCGACAACGGAACTGGCGCGCTGCCGCCCTCCGACATTTCGATGATTTCCATCACCGACGAGATGCGGAAATCCTATCTCGATTATGCCATGAGCGTGATCGTCAGCCGCGCTCTGCCGGATGTGCGCGACGGGCTCAAGCCCGTGCATCGCCGCATCCTGTTTTCGATGAGCGAGAACGGCTACGAGTACAACAAGCCCTATCGCAAATCGGCGCGTGTCGTCGGCGACGTGATCGGTAAGTACCACCCCCATGGCGACAGCGCGGTCTATATGGCCCTGGTGCGCATGGCGCAGAATTTCTCCATGGGCGAGATGCTGGTGGAAGGGCAGGGCAATTTCGGTTCGGTCGACGGCGACATGCCCGCCGCCATGCGTTACACCGAAGTGCGCATGCAGCGCATCACCAACTCCCTGCTCGATGACCTCGACAAAGACACGGTCGATTTCCGCGACAACTATGACGGCTCCGAGCACGAGCCCACCGTGCTGCCGGCGCGCTACCCCAACATGCTGGTCAACGGCGGCGGCGGCATTGCCGTGGGCATGGCCACCAATATCCCCACCCACAATCTGGGCGAGACCATCGACGCCGCCCTGCTGGTGCTCGACAATGCCTCGGTGACCTTCGACGAGCTGCTCGAAGTCATGCCCGGCCCCGATTTCCCCACCGCCGGCATCATTCTGGGCCGCTCGGGCATCCGCTCGGCCTATGAAACCGGTCGCGGCTCGGTGCTGATGCGCGGTCGCGTCGCCATCGAAGAGGTGCGCAAGGAGCGCGAAGCGCTCGTCATCACCGAAATTCCCTATCAGGTGAACAAGGCCTCGATGGTGGAAAAGATTGCCGAGCTGGTGCGCGACAAGCGCATCGAAGGCATTGCCGACATGCGCGACGAGTCCGATCGCAACGGCATGCGCGTGGTGGTCGAGATCAAGCGCGATGCGCTGCCCGAAGTGGTGCTCAACCAGCTCTACCGTTTCACCCCGCTGCAATCCTCGTTCGGCTGCAATTTCGTGGCGCTCAATGGCGGCAAGCCGGAGCTGATGAACCTGCGCGAAATGCTGCAGGCCTTCATCGATTTCCGCCACCAGGTGGTGACGCGTCGCGCCCGGTTCCTGCTCAACAAGGCCCGCGACCGCGCCCATATCCTGGTCGGCCTGGCCGTGGCCGTGGCCAATATCGACGAAGTGATCGCCCTGATCCGCACGGCGCCCGATCCGGCGACCGCGCGCGAGCAGTTGATGACCCGGCGCTGGCCGGCCCAGGACGTGGCGCCGCTGATCGCGCTGATCGATGATCCGCGTCACCGCATCAATGATGACGGCACGTTCAATCTATCCGAAGAGCAGGCCCGCGCCATTCTCGAGCTGCGTCTGGCCCGTTTGACGGCGCTGGGTCGCGACGAAATCGGCGAGGAACTCAACGGTTTGGGCGCCCAGATCGAGGACTACCTCGACATTCTGCGCAGCCGCGAGCGCGTGGTGGAGATCATCCGGCAGGAACTGACCGAGATCAAGGAGCAGTTCGGCACCCCGCGCCGTACCGAGATCTCCGAATCGCTGGGCGATTTCGACGACGAGGATCTGATTGCCCGCGAAGACATGGTTGTGACCGTGTCGCACGAAGGCTATATCAAGCGCGTGCCGCTCTCGACCTATCGGGCGCAGGCCCGCGGCGGCAAGGGACGCTCGGGCATGGCGACGCGCGACGAGGATTTCGTCGCCCGCCTGTTCGTGGCCAACACGCATACGCCAGTGCTGTTCTTCACCAGCCGCGGCATCGCCTACAAGCTCAAGGTCTGGCGCCTGCCACTGGCCCAGGCCAATGCGCGTGGCAAGGCGCTGATCAACATCCTGCCGCTCGAACAGGGCGAACGGCTGACCACCATCATGCCGCTGCCCGAGGACGAATCGAGCTGGGCAAACCTGGACATCATGTTCGCCACGACGCGCGGCACGGTGCGCCGCAACTCGCTGGCCGACTTCATCGAAGTGCGCCAGAACGGCAAGATTGCCATGAAGCTCGACGAGGGCGACCAGATCGTCGGCGTCGAGACGGCAACGGTCAATGACGACGTGCTGCTGACCACGGCCATGGGGCAGGCGATCCGCTTCCGCACCGATGACGTGCGCCTGTTCAAGGGCCGCGATTCCATGGGCGTGCGCGGCATCAACCTGGCTCAGGACGACGTGGTCATCTCGATGGCTATCCTCAACCATTCGGACGCCACCGCTGAACAGCGGGCGGCCTATCTCAAGCGCAGCCGGGCGATGCGCGGCGAGGTCGAGACCGAAGAGGTCGCAGGCGATGAGGCCGGCGTCGAGGCCGGCGAGCTTGATCAGGAGCTCTACGCCAAGATGGGTGCGCAGGAGCAGTTCATCCTGACCATTTCCGAGAACGGCTATGGCAAGCGCACCTCGAGCCACGAATACCGGATCACCGGCCGTGGCGGCAAAGGCATCGTCGCCATGGCGGTCAACAAGCGCAACGGCAATTTGGTATCCAGCTTCCCCGTGGAAGACAGCGACCAGATCATGCTGATCAGCGATGGCGGCCAGACCATCCGCCTGCCGGTGGGCGGCGACAAGCCGATCCGCATCGTCAGCCGCGGCAGCCAGGGCGTGATCGTGTTCGACACGGCAGAGGACGAAAAAGTCGTCTCGGTCGAGCACATTCGCGAGCCCGAGGCTGTGGAGGACGAGGCCGCCGTCGAGGGCGAGGGCACGACCCCGCCCCAGGCACCTGAGGCGCCCGAAACGCCGGATGGGCAGGATGGACCGGAGTCGCCCCCCGAGGAGTGATCCCGGGACGCGACATCAGGAATGTGAAAAGGGGCGCTGCGGCGCCCCTTGGTTTGTCTGGTGTTTGTGGGTTGTCGGGTCTGGCTAGATGAAACGGCCTTCGACCGGGGCAGGGCCGGTTCCCCTGGCTTGACGAGGCGAGCCGAACCGCACGCCCGCGGGAATGGTGGAGCCGCGCGTTTCCGAGGATGGCCGCTCATGGGAGCCATAATTGTTGTCGGGGACATCCGAGCCCAGGAACGCCCAGTAGAGCAGCACCAGGCTCCCCAGCGGCAGGAAGGTCAGCAGATACCAGCCGCCGGACTTGCCGATATCGTGCAGGCGCCGCACCTGCACGGTGATGCCCGGAATCAGATGGATGATCACCATGAACAACGTGACCGGCATCTGTTGCCAGTGGGTACCGGGCCGGCCATTGATCGTGAAATCGATCGCCACGGCAGCGCAGGTCAGCACAAACTGGATCAGGAAGAACATCCAGTACTGCATCCGGGTGCTGCGCCCCCAGAATTCGAAATAGCGCAACATGCCGTCAAAATACGAGCTCATCGGAATTACCTGCCCTGCGTCCGGGCATCACCTCTAGACCGCGCCGATGAGTAATTCTGTCGGCAATTGCATGGCATTTTATCTGTTGGCCGAAACGGCGATCTTGCCATCGGCGCCGACTGGTGGCTTGCTCGGTGTCACAACCCATGCCGGAGTCTCCGCAATGTTCAGCCTTGCCACCCTGATCCCCTATCTCGGCGCCTGTTTTCTGCTGGCCATCGTGCCCGGTCCCACGGTGACGGTGATCGTGGCCAATTCACTGGTGCGCGGCACGGGGGCGGGGCTCGCCATCGTGGCGGGTACGCAGGCCGGTTTCCTGGTGATGACCCTGGTGGTGGCCATGGGCATGCAGGCGCTCGTGGCGTTCATGGGTTGGGCCTTCGACTGGATCAAGCTGATTGGCGCGGCCTATCTGATCTGGCTCGGTTTCAAGATGTGGCGAACCACCGGAGAACTCGGGACGGCCCGGGCGGAGCGGGACAAATCCCCGATGCGGCTTGGGTTGGAGGGCTTTTTCGTTATCCTCTCAAACCCCAAGGCGCTGATCTTCCTGGGGGCCTTCCTGCCCCAGTTCGTTGACATCAATCGCCCCGCCTTTGCCCAGGTCATGCTGCTGGGCGTGCTGTTCATGCTGGTGGCCGGGGCCACCGACGCCATTTATGCTCTCATAGCCGGGCAGGCGCGCGGCCTGCTCAGCGCGGCCCGCGTGCGGATCGTGTCGCGCGTCTCGGGGCTGATCCTGATGGCAGGTGGCGCCTGGCTGGCATTGCTGAAGCGCGCATGAGCCTCCAGATCCTCAATCTGCGCGAGGCGCCGCAGTTCATTCCCGATATTGCGGACCGCCTCTGGCATGCCTGGTGGCGACATGACGGCCACCCGCTATCAGCGGTGGTCGACGCCCTCAACGAGGTCGTGGCGGCGGCGGACTTCCCCTTTACCCTGGTGGCGCTGCAAGACGGGGCTTTTGCCGGCACGGTTACCGCCATCGCGTCCGATCTGGACGAGCGTCCCGAACTGGGGCCATGGATAGCCGCCCTTTGGGTGGAGCCGGCCTGCCGCGGCACGGGCATCGCGCGGACGCTGGTCGAACAGGCGACGGCCACCATGTTTGCCCAGGGTCATCGCCACGTCTATCTCTACGCCATGCCGCGGCTGCAGCCCTTTTACCTGGGCATGGGCTGGAACCTGCGCGAAGAGCGGTTTGGCAAGATGGGCATCGATATCTATCGCCGCCAGGCACCCCACAGCGCTCAGCCTGCGGGATGATAGCCTCGCCTGACCGGTCTGCTGCCGCTTGCGATCAGGCCTGCGCTGCGGCGTAGGCAGCCAGCAGGTCGCTGACCAGGATACCATTGATCCGCATGCCGGTCAGATTGGCATTGTCGATGCTGGCGCCTTCCAGGTTCGCATCGCTGATGGTCACGCCGGCCATGTTGATATTGTTCAGCGTGGCGCCACCCAGGTTGACGTCGTCAAACAGCGTTCCGCCCAGATCGGTATCGCGAAAGGCGGCGCCGCTCATCAACGCGTAAAACTGCGCGCCGGAAAGATTGACGCCATCGAAGTTGGAGCCGGTCATGTCGGCGCGGTGATACTGGATGCCCGCCATCTGCGGGCCGTCAAAGGGGTTGGAGGTGTCTGGGTTGCTCATCGCTGGCTCCGATGCAGGTTGCATGGCGGCAATTATGCCAGACTGATGTCAGCCTTGCCATGGCTTGATGCGCGTGACAAAAACCAGCAACAACAAAGGGGAGCGCGGCGTGAGCAAGCTGGTGGGGTTCTATCCGGGGTCGTTCGACCCGCTGACCAATGGCCATCTCGATGTCATTGAACGAGCCTGCAAGCTGGTGGACACGCTGGTGGTGGCCGTCGGCATCAACCCGGGCAAGAAGACTCCGCTGTTTGCCCATGCCGACCGGCTGCTGATTCTGGAGCAGGCCCTGGCCCCCGTAGGCAAGCGGACCGACACCGAATTCCGCGTCGTCGATTTTGCCGGGCTGATGGTCAACGCGGCCCGCGAGAACGGCGCCAAGCTGATCATCCGCGGCCTGCGCGACACCACCGATTACAATTATGAAATGCAGATGGTGGGGATGAACGCGCAGATGGCGCCTGACCTGCAGACGGTTTTCCTGCCCTCCAGCCCGCCGGTTCGGCATATCTCGGCCACATTGGTGCGTCAGATCGCTGAAATGGGCGGGGATATTTCCGCCTTTGTCCCGCAAATCGTTCTCAAGGCCCTGAAATAGTCATGACCGCAATCACTCGCCGCCTGTTCGCCGCGCTCGCTATCGGCGCCGCTGCTTTGACCGCTGCTCCGGCATGGGCTCAATCCGGCACGCCCCATCTTATCCTGACACTCGAGACCGGTGCGGTCGATATCGAACTGCTGCCGGCCATTGCGCCCAAGCATGTCGATCGCGTCATCACGCTGGCCGAAGAGGGCGCTTATGACGGTGTGGTGTTCCACCGCGTCATCGACGGCTTCATGGCCCAGACCGGCGACGTCAAGTTCGGCAAGACCGGTGGCCCCGAATTCGACCTGTCGCGTGCCGGCATGGGCGGTTCGGAGATGCCCGATGTCGAGGCCGAGTTCAACGCCGAGAGCTTCCAGCCCGGCGCTGTCGGCGCGGCCCGCTCGCAGGACCCCAATTCGTTCAATTCCCAGTTCTTCATCGTGACCGCCGACGCCAGTTTCCTCGATGGCCAGTACACCGTGTTCGGCAAGGTGGTCAGCGGCATGGATCTTGTCAATGGGCTGGAAAAAGGCCCCAAGGAACAGAACGGTGCTGTTGCCAATCCCGACAAGATCGTGACGGCAAAGATCGAGTATAAGTAGGGCTGGCCGGACTGCTGCAGCAGTGAATTTGGCCTCACCCCCTCCCAACATCCCCCATCAAGGGGGAGGTGCCGCTCGGTGATTGCGGCACCATGTTGCCCATCCACAGGACTCACCTCCCCCTTGATGGGGGAGGGGGTGAGGGGTGACCTCTCTGCCGCCGCCAAGCCACCCGCCTTGCGCCAGCGGCACAATCGTCCTACATGCGCACCACAAATTTCCAATCGAAAGTGACACGAAATGGCTGATTACGCGGATCCCGAAAACACCCTCGTCATTCAAACCACCCAGGGCGAAGTCGTCATCGCCATGCGGCCGGACCTGGCGCCCAACCATGTCGAGCACATCAAGAAGCTGGTGCGTGAAGGCTTTTACGACGGCATCGTGTTCCACCGCGTGATCGAGGGCTTCATGGCCCAGACCGGCTGCCCCGATGGCCGCGGCACCGGCGGCTCCAAGTATCCCAACCTCAAGCAGGAATTCAATAACGAGCCGCACGTCCGCGGTACCGCCTCGATGGCCCGCGCGCAGAGCCCGGACAGCGCCAATTCGCAGTTCTTCATCTGCTTCGGCGACACGCCGTTCCTCAACAAGCAGTATACGGTCTGGGGCCAGGTCATCGAAGGCATGGAAAATGTCGACAAGATCAAGCGCGGCGAGCCCGTGGTCAATCCCGACAAGATGACCTCGGTCAAGGTCGCGGCCGACATCGCCGCCTAGGCGTTCGGGTGGCGCTGCGGCCCCTGCCACCGAAAAATGACCCTCGGGCCCGGCCCGAGGGTTTTTCTTTGACCCCGCGCACCGCCGGCGGCAAAGATGATCCGGACCGCGCCGGACCCAAGCCAGGACCATTCATGCTCGTTTCAGACTTCGATTTCGCGCTTCCCGAAGAGCTCATCGCCCTGCACCCCGTCGAGCCGCGCGACAGCGCGCGCCTGCTGCTGGTCGATCCGCTCAAGGGGCTCAGCGACCGGCATATTCCCGACCTGCTGACCCTGCTCAAGGCCGGCGATGTGCTGGTGGTCAACGATACCCGCGTGCTGCCCGCCGAACTGCGTGGCACGCGCGTGCGGGGCGAGCTGCGCGCCAATGTCTCGTTCAACCTGCACAAGCGCGTCGATGCCTATACCTGGCGGGCCTTTGCCCGGCCGGCCAAGAAGCTGCACCTGCTCGACCGGCTCGAACTGGGCAATGGCGAGGCCGACGCGCTGATCGCCCGCGTCGCCGGCAAGGGCGAGACCGGGGAAGTCACGCTCGAGTTCGAATTGGGTGGCGCCGCGCTGGACGAAGCCATCAAATCGCATGGCGCCATGCCGCTGCCGCCCTATATCGGGCTCAAGCGCGGCCTCGAGGAGCGCGACAAGACCGACTACCAGACGGTCTATGCCGCCGAGGACGGCGCCGTCGCGGCGCCGACCGCCGGCCTGCATTTCACCGACCAGCTGCTCGAAAAGATCGAGGCGATGGGCGTCAGCATCGAGCGGGTGACGCTGCATGTCGGGGCAGGGACGTTTCTGCCCATGAAGGTGGACGACACCGATGATCACGTGATGCATGCCGAATGGGGCGAGATCGACGCCGCCACGGTCGAGCGCATCAATGCTGCCCGCGCTGCCGGCGGCCGGGTGGTCGCGGTGGGGACCACCAGCCTGCGGCTGCTCGAGAGCGCCTCGCGCGCCACTGGCACGCTGGCGCCATTCAGCGGCGACACCGACATCTTCATCACCCCCGGCTTCAAGTTCGCCACGGTCGATGTGCTGATGACCAATTTCCACCTGCCCAAATCGACCCTGTTCATGCTGGTCAGCGCCTTTGCCGGCTTCGAGGTGATGAAGGAGGCCTATGCGCACGCGATACGGCAGGGTTACCGGTTCTATTCCTATGGGGATTCCTCGCTGCTGATCCGGGCGGGGTAGGGAGGCCCCCCACCCAACCTCCCCCTGAAGGGGGAGGAGTCGGGTCCGTGGTCGTCATCAAACCTGCCCAATACGCGATGCGATTCCTCCCCCTTTAGGGGGAGGCTAGGAGGGGGCGTCTTCGCGATCCCGAACACCACGTGCTTCCACACACCGCCCCCAGTTGTGCGCCTGCCGCCAACCCGATAGAACCCGCGCCATGAGCACGACCAGCAAACAAGTCACCTTCACCCTTTCGCACACCGATGGCATGGCGCGGCGCGGCCGCATCGACACGCCGCGCGGCGATATCCAGACCCCTGCCTTCATGCCCGTGGGCACGGCCGGCACGGTCAAGGCCATGTATCCCGAGCAGGTGCGCGAGACCGGCGCCGATATCCTGCTGGGCAATACCTATCACCTGATGCTGCGCCCCGGCGCCGAGCGCGTCGCCAAACAGGGCGGGCTGCATGATTTCATGGATTGGCAGCGGCCGATCCTCACCGACAGCGGCGGCTTTCAGGTGATGTCGCTGGCCCAGCTGCGCAAGCTGACCGAGCATGGCGTGACCTTCAAGTCGCATATCGACGGCTCGAGCCACGAGCTGACGCCGGAACGCTCGGTTCAGATCCAGACCCTGCTCGACAGCGACATCATCATGCAGCTCGACGAATGCATCAAGCTGCCGGCCGAGCTCAAGGAGATGGAGCGCGCCATGCAGCTCTCGCTGCGCTGGGCCGAACGCTCCAAGACCGCCTTCAACAACCAGCAGAACCGCGCGCTGTTCGGCATCGTGCAGGGCGGCGACAATGCCGATCTGCGCCTGCGCTCGGCGCAGGGGCTGAAATCGATCGGTTTTGACGGCTATGCCGTGGGCGGCCTGGCCGTCGGCGAACCGCAGGACGTGATGTTCCGCGTGCTCGAAGACATCACCCCCGAACTGCCGACCGACCGGCCGCGCTATCTGATGGGCGTGGGCAAGCCCGACGACATTCTGGGCGCCATTGGCCGGGGTATCGACATGTTCGACTGCGTGCACCCGACCCGCGCCGGCCGACACGGCCATGTCTATAGCCGCTTCGGCGTCATCAATCTGAAAAACGCCCGGCATAGGGATGATCACCGCCCCATCGACGAGGCCTCGCCCAACCCCAATTGCCGCCGCTGGAGCCGCGCCTATCTGCATCACCTTGTTAAGACAGAAGAGATTTTGGGTGCGATGATCCTTTCCCAGATGAACCTGGCCTATTATCAAGAGCTGGTGCAGGGCTGCCGCGGCGCGATCGAAGGCGGCCGGTTTACCGATTTTGCGGCAGAGACCCGTGCGGCATGGGCCGCCGGCGACCTGCCGGTTCTCTGATCTCCTGAAAGGGTTCTCGACATGGCTAAAGCTGGACGCAAGGCGAGTTTCTCGAACCTGAGCAAGCACCGCAAGCGGCTCGAAGACCAGCCCATGCGCGTGCAGTTCGCCGTCGATCCGAACCGCTTCAAGCGCTATTCTGCGACGGGCGCCGACATCCTGCTCGACTATTCCAAGAACCGCATCGACGAAGATACCATGGCCGCGCTGTTCGACCTGGCGCGCGCCGCCGGGGTCGAGGAGCGGCGTGACCAGATGTGCGAAGGCGTGCACATCAACATCACCGAGGATCGCGCCGTCATGCACATGGCGCTGCGCTACCAGGGCGACAAGCCCGTGCCGGTCGACGGCAAGGATGTCATGCCCGACATCCGCGCCGTGCTGGCCGCCATCGAGAGCTACACCAATGACGTCCGCAACGGGACAATCCGTGGTCACGGCGGCGCCCAGTTCACCGACATCGTCAATATCGGCATCGGCGGTTCCGACCTTGGCCCGGCCATGGTGACCCTGGCGCTCGAGCCCTATACGCGGCCCGACCTGCGCGCCCACTACGTCTCCAATGTCGATGGCGCCCATATCCACGATGTGCTCAAGCACCTCGATCCCAAGACGACGCTGTTCATCGTCGCCTCCAAGACCTTCACCACCGACGAGACCATGACCAATGCCGGCTCGGCCCGCGACTGGATCGCCGATACGCTGGGTGAAGAGGCGGTGCCGAACCACTTTGCCGCCGTCTCGACCAATATTCCGGCCTGCGCCAAATTCGGCATCCGCGAAGACCGCATCTTTGGTTTCTGGGACTGGGTGGGCGGACGCTATTCGGTATGGTCGGCCATCGGCCTGCCGATCGCCCTGGCCGTCGGCTATGACAATTTCGCCAAGTTCCTCAAGGGCGCCGATGCGATGGACCGCCACTTCCTGAGCGCACCGCTGGAGGAAAACCTGCCCGTCATCATGGGACTGCTGGGCGTCTGGTACCGCAATGTGTGGGGCTTCTCGACCCACGCCGTTCTGCCCTATGACCAGCGCATGAGCCGCTTTCCGGCCTATCTGCAGCAGCAGGACATGGAATCCAATGGCAAGTCGGTGACCCTGGCCGGCAAGCCGGTCGGCTGGTCGACCGGCCCGATCGTCTGGGGCGAGCCCGGCACCAATGGCCAGCACGCCTTCTACCAGCTGATCCACCAAGGCACCGACGTCATTCCCTGCGACTTCCTGATCGCCGCTAGGCCACATGAAAACCTGCCGCCGCATCACGACAAGCTGGTGGCCAATGTGCTGGCGCAGTCCGAAGCGCTGATGCTGGGCAAGACGGCAGAGGAAGTGGTCGCCGAACTCAAGGCGCAGGGCATGGGCAAGGCCCAGATCAAGGAACTGACGCCGCACAAGGTGTTCCCCGGCAACCGTCCGTCCAATACGCTGTTCTATGAGCAGCTGACCCCGGAAATCCTGGGTTCGCTGGTCGCGCTCTACGAGCACAAGGTGTTCACCCAGGGCGTGATTTGGAACGTCAATTCCTATGATCAGTGGGGCGTGGAGCTGGGCAAGCAGCTGGCCAAGGCGCTGCTGCCCAAGGTCGAGGGCAAGCAGTCCGGCGAAGGGCACGACAGCTCGACCCAAGGCCTGCTGGTCTATTACCAAGCCAACAAAGCCTGAGACGTGTCCGGATCCGCGCCGGTTATTGACCGCAGTAGCCTGGCGCGGGCCTTCGCTGAACTTGGACTGGGCGAGCCCGGCGAACTGACTCTGCTGGAGGGCGGCAGCTCGATCTCCTACAGGGTCTCTCGACTGCAATCCGAGGACCTTGTCCTCAAGATCTACAACGAGGTTCGCGGTGACAGCTCAGGCAGGGAAGCTTTCGCTGCGGCCCTCCTGGCCAAGCCTGGCGTACCGATAACGCACGTTCTGGCCCGCGATGAAAGCCTCAGCAGGCTGCCATTTCGCTATGCCGTCACCAACTATTTGCCTGGCGTGCGGGTGGCCCTTTTCAGGGATGCGCCAGATGTGTCTGAGCTCTATCGCCAGATGGGCGCTCTGTTGCGCCAACTCCATGAGGTGCGCCTGCCAGCCTTTGGCGCCTTCAACACTGATGGCATCGTCGACCCCATCGCCTCTCACAGCGACTACATCGTCAAACTATGGGCCGTCGTCCTCGAACGCTTCCGATATTTCGGTGCCAAGCCAGATGTTGCCGACCGGTTGGACCAGATCGTGCGTAGAAACCTGGACCTTGCCGCCCACACCAGCGGGCCAGTCTTTGCGCACGACGACTTTCAGCCTCAAAACGTATTGGCAGAGCGCAACGCCGCTGGTCACCTTGGACTCACCGGCCTGCTGGATTTCGGCAATGCCCGCGCGGCCGACGCCTGTTTTGACCTCGCCAAGGCATTGTTCTGCTGCGAGCACGAGGCCCCTGGCTCGAGCGCCGCAATTCTCAAGGGCTATGGACCGATCAACCACCCCGACCCGGAGCGCGCCATTTGGCTTTATACACTGATCCATCGCGTGGTGATGTGGTACTGGCTTCGCCAAATTGGTGTCATCGGGGATAACGAAATCCATCAACTGATGGTTGACCTGCAGGCAATGTCGCACGAAAAGCAGTCATGACCATTACGACTGAAGAACAGCTCGAAAAGCTCAAGGCCATCGGCCGCATCTGCGCCCTGACCCGCGACGCCATGGCCACGGCCATGCGGCCGGGGATGACAACGCAGGAACTCGACGAGATCGGCGCCAGACTGCTGGCCGAGCATGGGGCGCAATCGGCGCCCGTGGTGACCTATGACTTCCCCGGGGCCACCTGCATTTCGGTCAATGAAGAGATCGCGCACGGCATTCCGGGCGATCGTGTGCTGCGTGAGGGCGACCTGGTCAATATCGACGTATCGGCGGTCAAGGACGGGGTGTTTGCCGATACCGGCGCGTCCTTCATCATCCCGCCGGAAAACACCAAGCTGACCGCGCTGTGCCGGGACGGGAAGAAGGCGATGTGGGCAGGCATCAGGGCCGTCAAATCCGGTGCGCCGCTGTCCGACATTGGCGAGGCCATCGGCAAGTTCGCCAAAAAGGGTGGCTATACGCTGATCCGCAACCTGGCCAGCCATGGCGTGGGCGACAGCCTGCATGACGAGCCGGGCGAAATCGCCACCTGGCCCGACCGTTCGGACCGCCGCCGCATGCATGACGGGCTGGTTTTCACCATCGAGCCCTTTCTGTCGCTGGGTGGCCGCATGGCCGACCAGAAGGCGGACGACGATGAATGGACACTGATCAGCCGGCCGTCAGCGCCGTGCGTGCAGTATGAGCATACCGTGGTGGCCACGCCGCGCGGCGCTATCGTGATCACCCTCGCCAACTGATTCGTTGCGTGAGGTTGTGCGGCCAACCGGTTGTTCGGAGTCGCTAAAGCCAGATCAGCAGCAGCGGCCCGAGCAGCACCATGCCGATGCCGGCCAGATAGCGCATATTGCCCAGCTGGCGCAGATTGGGCACGCTCAGGAATGACGACAGCAGCAGAAAACCGACAAGGGCCACGAACACGGGGTTGAGCGGCGCCAGATTGATCGAGGCGCCCTCGGTCAACTGCAGATAGATCATGTGCCCCACCACGAAGCCGAGCAGCGCCGTTATCACGACCGTAACGGCCTTGGAGGTGATCAGCAGCGCCATGTCGATGGTGTGGGCGGTCAGCAGCAGCGCCAGCCCGGTGGCGGTCACATGGACCGCGGCCAGCGTGGGCAGGATCTGGGTGCGCGCGAGCAGCGGCACCATTTCGGGGGGCGCTGTCAGCGGCAGGGAACCGATCATGGGCAGATCGGCGCCGTACTGGGCCAGCAGATAGATGACATAGAGCATCACCAGCGTACTGGCGGCAAAGGTAACCAGCGTCGCCGCGAGAACCTTGAGCAGATCGATGGTATCCTGTGACACTGCAGGGGCCCGATCAGATGAAGGAAGAAAGCTTGGTATGCCGGGAGGGGGTCGAACCCTCGACCATTCGATTAAAAGTCGAATGCTCTACCACTGAGCTACCGGCACGCACCAAGATTGACGCTGTGGGCGTCGCGGCGGAACATAGACACGTTCCCCACGCTGTCAACCGCAATTGCGCTGTTCTCAATAGCTCAGCGGCGTTCCGGTAAACGGCATGGGCAGACATGAAATCGAAACCCGCTCCAGCCGGGCGCACAAGGCAGTGGCTTCCGACAACTGCGTGATGGGGCCCACGACGATGCGTTTGTTGGTGCTGTCGGCCTCGTCGGCCAGTACTGGCGTGAGACCAAACAGCAAGGGTCCGAGCTTCATGGACAGATCATTCCAGGCGCCCGGCGCCTCTTCGGCCGCGACGGGCACCCCCAGCGCAACGCCGAAGGTAGTGGCATTGGGCGGGGCAATGGCCGCAGTCTGCAGCGGGTCGGGCAGTGGCTGCTCGGCCGATTCCGGCGCTGCGGCGGCCATGGGTTGCTGCCGGATCATGACGGATCCGCCATCGGCATCATAGACCAGAGCCTCGCCGACTGACGCAGTGAGCGAGGAGCGGTCGATCTGCGCCGTGCTCGGCATGGCCTCGAGCAGGCGGGGCAGGCTGACTTCAAGCGCGCCGACGCGCTGCTGCACCGCATTGCCCCTTTGTTCGCTGAGCGCAAAGCGGGTAGTCAACTCAACATTGTCGCGTTTGAGCTGCAAGGTCTGCTCCCGCAGCGCGGCAACCTGCAGACGCAGCTGGTCCACCGATGCGCCCTCAATACGGGTCTTGTGCAGCCCACCCAGAATGGATGAAGGAATGACAGCCGATATATTGGCCCCCAGCACCGCGATTGCGCCGAGCACCAGCGCGACGATGCCCCAGGTGGTTACGTCCGACTGCCGGAACTGTTCCGATGCCTTGGCCAATATCAAAAACCCCGATGGCGCAATCGAATCAGGTATTGCGCAATAAATTGACCATGCGGCCCCGATTAGGGGTTCGCCAACTCTTGCCTGCCATAAATCTGTGAAAATGCGCACGATTAAAGTGCACGGAACGGTGAAACACGATGACGGAACTCTTGTCGATCATTTTGGCTGCCGGCGAAGGCACAAGGATGCGTTCGGCCGTGCCCAAGGTGCTGCACCGCGTCGGTGGCCTGCCGATGATCGGCCATGTGCTGCGGACCGCGCAGTCCGCTGGCTCCTCGACCATCGCCCTGGTCGTTGGTGCCTCGAGCGAGCAGGTGCGGGCCTCGGCCCTTGCCGCGGCGCCGCAAGCCATGGTTTCAGTGCAGAACGAGCGCCTGGGCACCGGCCACGCCGTGCGTCAGGCACAGGCGGCCTATGCCACGGCCAAGGGCAATGTCATCGTGCTCTATGCCGACAATCCGCTGGTATCGCCGAAGACCCTGGCCGAGATCGGCCGGCGCCTCGACGATGGCGCCGACCTGGTGGTGGTGGCTTATCGTCCCGCGGACCCGACGAACCTGGGCCGGCTGCTGACCGAAAACGGCCGTCTCGTGGCGATCCGCGAGCACAAGGATGCCAGTGAGGCCGAGCGGCTGATCGATCTGTGCAACTCAGGGATCATGGGCTTCAGGGCCGACACGCTGCGTGCGGTGATAGACCGGATCGGCAATGCCAATGCCAAGGGCGAATATTATCTGACCGATGCCGTTGAACTGGCCAACGCCGACGGGCGCCGTGTGGAATTCGTCGAGGCCGACCCAGCCGAAGTGGTGGGCGTCGATGACCGCAGCAAGCTGGCGCAGGCTGAGGCAACGTTCCAGGACCTCCGCCGTGCCGATTTCATGGCCGCCGGCGTGACCCTGCACGATCCCAAAAGCGTCTGGTTCTCCTACGATACCGAGATCGCCCAGGACGTCACCATCGAGCCCAATGTGGTGTTCGGCCCCGGGGTCAAGATCGAGACCGGCGTGGTCATCCACGCCTTCAGCCATATCGAGGGGGCCCATATCGGACCCGACAGCTCGGTGGGGCCGTTTGCGCGGCTGCGTCCCGGCGCCAATCTGGGCGAGGGCGCCAAGGTCGGCAATTTCGTCGAGATCAAGCAGGCCGAGATCGGCAAAGGCGCCAAGGTCAGCCATCTCAGCTATATCGGCGATGCCAGTATCGGCAGTGACGTCAACATCGGCGCCGGCGTCATCACGGTCAATTATGACGGCTACAACAAGCACCGCACCATTGTCGGCGACAATGCCTTCATTGGCTCCAACAGCTCGCTGGTGGCGCCGGTCACCGTCGGCGCCGGCGCGCTGGTGGCCAGTGGCAGTGTGATCACCGAAGATGTACAAGCAGATGCGCTGGCGCTCGGTCGCAGCCGCCAGGTCAGCAAGCCGGGCAGGGCAAAGACCATTTTCGCGGCGGCAAAGGCCAGAAAACTCAGCAAGAAAGGCTCCTAGCCATGTGCGGTATCGTCGGGATTGTCGGGATTGCCGGCGGCGAGCCAGTGGCTGGCCGGCTGGTGGACGCGCTCAAGCGCCTGGAATATCGCGGCTATGACAGCGCCGGCATTGCCACGCTGGTCGGCGGCTCGATTGCGCGCCGCCGCGCCGAGGGCAAGCTGGGCAATCTGGCGCAGAAGCTGGCCTTCGAGCCGCTGAGCGGGCAGATCGGCATCGGCCATACCCGCTGGGCCACCCATGGCGCGCCCACCGAGGGCAATGCCCATCCGCACGCCACCGACCGGGTCGCCGTGGTGCATAACGGCATTATCGAGAACTACCGCGAGATGCTCGCCGATCTGGCCAGGGACGGCTATCTGCCGACCACCCAGACCGACACCGAAGCGGTGGCGCTGTGGACGACGCGCGAGCTCGCCAATGGCGCCGATCCCGAGCTGGCGGTGGCCCGCACGCTCAAGGTGCTGCGCGGCGCCTTTGCGCTGGCCTTCATGTTCCGCGGCGAGGACGGCCTGCTGATCGCTGCCCGTCACGGCGCGCCGCTGGCCATCGGCTATGGCGCCACCGAAATGTATCTCGGCTCGGACGCCATGGCCCTGGCGCCGTTCACCGCGCGCCTGAGCTATCTCGAAGACGGCGACTGGGCGGTCATCACCCCAAAGGGTGTCACCATCCGCGATGGCAAGGACGCCATCGTCCAGCGCGAAACCCAGATTTCCCAGACCTCGGCGCTGATGGTGGACAAGGGCAATCACCGCCACTTCATGGCCAAGGAAATCTACGAGCAGCCCGAGACGATCGGTCATACCCTGAGCCACTATGTGGACATGGGCGCCGAGCGCGTCGCCATCCGCGAGGTGCTGCCCTTCGATTTCGCCGATCTCAGCCGGCTGACCATCAGCGCCTGCGGCACCGCCTATCTGGCTGGCGCCGTGGCCAAATACTGGTTCGAGCGCTATGCGCGCCTGCCGGTCGACATCGATGTCGCCTCCGAATTCCGCTATCGCGAGCCACCGCTGGAAAAGGGTGGGCTGTCGCTGTTCATCTCCCAGTCGGGCGAAACGGCCGATACGCTGGCCGCCCTGCGCTATTGCGCCAGCCAGGGCCAGCATGTCGCCGCCCTGGTCAACACGGTGGAGTCAACGATTGCGCGGGAATCCAACGTGGTGTTTCCGATCCTGTGCGGCCCGGAAATCGGCGTCGCCTCGACCAAGGCGCTGACCGCGCAGCTGACCGCACTGGCGAGCCTGGCCATCGCCGCCGGCCGGGCCCGGGGCGTGCTGAGCGCCGCCGACGAGACCGAGCTGGTGCGGGCACTGATCAGCCTGCCGACGGCCGTGTCGGCGGCACTGGCCACCGAGGGTCAGATCATGGGGATCGCCAAGGGGCTGAGCAAGGCCAAGGATGTGCTCTATCTCGGGCGCGGCCCGATGTTTCCCATCGCCATGGAAGGCGCGCTCAAGCTCAAGGAAATCAGCTACATACACGCCGAAGGTTACGCAGCAGGTGAACTCAAGCACGGCCCCATCGCCCTGGTCGACGAAGCCATGCCGGTGATCGTTGTCGCGCCATCGGACGAGCTGGTCGACAAGACGCTGTCCAACATGCAGGAAGTGGCCGCACGCGGCGGCAAGATCATCCTGATCACCGACCCCGAGGGCGCCGAAACGGTGGGCCATGGCGTGGCCGACATCATCCTCATCCCGCACGTCTCGAGCTTCGTCGCGCCGATCCTGGCCACCATCCCGGTGCAGCTGCTGGCCTACCACACGGCGGTCTTCATGGGCACCGACGTGGATCAGCCCCGCAACCTGGCCAAGTCGGTGACCGTGGAATAGAGGCGGCTTCCAGCCCGGTTCAGAAGGGATAGATGCGGCGGCGCCAGGCGATGAGCTGGCAGCCGATGGCCGCGGCGCTGCCAACCAGCGCCATCTTGGGTCCGTCCGTGAACGTCCTTGGATCGCTGCCGGCGATCAGGACCAGGGGCAGGAAGGCCGCCAGCCACCCCATGACAGGCGTCAGCAGCACCCAGGCTATCCCGCGCCCGAGGAGACGGTGAAGGATCAGCATCGAGGCTGCATGCAGCCAGGCGGGCACGAAGCCGACCAGCCAGTTCACCATCACGATCCCCAGGAAAACGAACGGCATCTCGCCCCATGCCGATGCCTTGAACTGCAGCGGCCCCGCTAGCCTGGGCGGCATCGTCACCAGGGAGAACGCAATAACGGCCAGCAATCCCATCAGCGGGCCGAGGAATATGTGCAGAAACAGGTAGGCCGAACCGTTGCGCTCTCCCTCATCACCTGTCGTGAGCTTGTTCTCGTGCACCACTGTCAGCCCGCCCGGATCAACGGAATCGCCAGATCCTTGCGGAACAGGTAGAGCGCCGTGCGGGCGGCTTCGCCGGCCGGACCGACAAGGCCGGGATTGCTGGCCAGCAGCGCCTTGGCGTCGTCATGGGCAAAGTCGAGCAGATGCCGGTGCACGTCCGGCACGGCGAGACGATAGCCGGGCATGCCGGACTGCCGCGTGCCCAGCACATCGCCCTGGCCGCGCAGTTCCAGATCGCGCTCGGCAATGACAAAGCCATCCTCGGTGGACTTGATGGTATCCAGACGCGCCTGCGCGGTTTCGCTCAGATTACCCTTGTAGAGCAGCAGGCAGGAAGAGCGCGTCGCGCCGCGCCCGACTCGCCCGCGCAGCTGGTGCAATTGTGCCAGGCCGAAACGCTCGGCGTGTTCGATGATCATGATCGAGGCATTGGGCACGTCCACGCCGACCTCGATGACGGTCGTAGCCACCAGCAGCTTGAGGTCATTGGCGGAAAACCGTGCCATCACCTCCTGCTTGGCCGCCGCGCTCATCCGCCCGTGCACGAGGGCGACCTGATCGCCAAAGACCTTTTGCAGTTCGGCAAACCGGTCTTCCGCCGCCACGACGTCAAGATGTTCGCTTTCCTCCACCAGCGGGCAAACCCAGAAAGCCTGTGCGCCCTCAAGCAATCGCGCCTGAAGGCGGGCGACGACCCGGTCATATTCGCCAATCGACAACACCGCCGTGTCGATGGGTTGGCGGCCCTTGGGTTTTTCGCGCAGGATGCTGACTTCCATGTCACCGAAATGGGTCAGCACCAGGGTGCGCGGTATGGGCGTGGCGGTCATGACCAGCAGATCGGTGTGCTTGCCCTTGTCAGACAGCGCCAGGCGCTGGTGCACGCCGAAGCGATGCTGCTCGTCCACCACGGTCAGGCCGAGATTGTGAAACTCGACGCCCGACTGGAACAGGGCATGGGTGCCCACCACGATATCGGTGGCACCACTGGCAATGCCCGCCAGCTTGGCGCGGCGCTCCGCGGCGGGCATCTTGCCGGTCAGCAGTTCGCAGCCCAGCCCGACGGCGTCGCATAGTGGCTTGAGGGTCTTGAAATGCTGCGCTGCCAGCAATTCGGTGGGCGCCATCAGCGCCGACTGGGCGCCGCTCTCCACCATGGCTGCCATGGCCATCAGGGCAACGACCGTCTTGCCGGCCCCCACATCGCCCTGCAGCAGGCGCGACATGCGGTCGGGTGAGGCGAGGTCAGCCCGGATCTCGGCCACCGCCGCCCGTTGCCCGTCAGTAAGCGCGAAGGGCAGCATGGCGGTAACCTTGTCGGTGACCTCGCCGGTAAAGGTGCGGCTGATGCCGCGCGCGGCCGTCATGGTCGAGCGGATCAGCTGCAGGGTCAGCTGGCCAACAAAGTACTCGTCAT
>TARA_R110002124_G_scaffold63350_40_pt1 | contig 23187 bp, 19 predicted proteins | sample TARA_R110002124 | Tara Oceans TARA_R110002124 (sample SAMEA4397445) | marine metagenome | biome: Polar Biome; feature: [SRF] surface water layer (ENVO:00010504); material: water (ENVO:00002006), including particulate matter (ENVO:01000060) such as... | depth 5 m
CCCGCCTCGAGGACCTTGGCCCGCTTGAGGATCTCCATGGCGTGAAACGGCATCAGGCCATCGGCGGGAATATCGGTCATGCTCACTCCTTGGGGTATCCCGGCCTAGCGCGAACCGCCCCGGTCCTCAACAACAATTGATGGCGGCACCAAGCTCGTGTTCATACCCCCCTGCTAATCTTGCCCGAGCTCTGCTAGAAGGCAGGCGTTTGCTCAGGACCGGAGTTCGTTTCCCACCATGTCACGCGTCACACTTGCCCTTGTCGCCCTCGCGGGCATCCTTGCTGGCGCCCTGGGCTATGCCACGCTGGTGCATCCGGCTCCACAGACCGACAGTGTCGCCGTGCAGGCGATGATCGATGATGCCATCAGCGCCTATGACAGCCAGCGCAGCGCACCCGCCCCGCAGGCCGTGGCAGCAATCGCGCCCGAGACCATCAACCCGCTCATCGAATCCTACCTGATGAGCGACCCCAAGATTCTCCAGCGCATGTCGGTCGCGCTTGATTCCACGCTGCGCGCCGAGGAACGCGAACAGTCCACCGCCGCCATCGCTTCGATGCAGGAGTCCATCTTCAACGATCCGGGCCAGGTGGTGGTCGGCAATCCCGATGGCGACGTCACGCTCGTCGAATTTTTCGACTACAATTGCGGCTATTGCCGCGCCGCCCTGCCCGACATGGCAAAGCTGCTGGCCGAGGATCCGAACCTGCGCGTGATCCTCAAGGAATTTCCCATCCTGTCCAACGAATCCATCGATGCCGCCCGCGTGGCCGTGCTGGTCGGCGAAGCCGATGTCGACTACTGGACTTTCCATGAAGCGCTGTTCACCAGCCGCGGCAAGGTGGACAAGCAGGTCGCCCTGGCCGCCGCTGCCGATCTGGGGCTCAGCCCGGTCACCCTGGAGCTCGACATGGGCACGCCGGCTGTCTCGGGCACCATCCAGACCTCCTACGAAATCGCCAAAGCCCTCAATATAACCGGCACGCCCACCTATATCATCGGCAATGAGGTGATCCCCGGCGCCATCGGCATCGACGAACTGCGCAGCCGAATTTCCAACATGCGGGCCTGCGGCCAGTCGCAGTGCGACAGCTAAGCGTCGAAAAGCATACCGGGGTCTTTGCGTTTTCAGTGCAATTCGTGTAACCGCGCTTGCTTGAGACCAGGCACCCGGTGCACAAGGCAAAAATCATGGCAAAGCGCGTTCTCGTCCTCAACGGCCCGAACCTCAACCTGCTCGGCACGCGCGAGCCGGACATCTATGGCACCCATACGCTCAAGGATGTCGAAGCCCTCTGCAAAAAGGCGGCCAGCACGCTTGGCCTGAGCATCGATTTTCGCCAGTCCAATCACGAAGGCGAGCTGGTGACCTGGATTCAGGACGCCCGCAAGACCGCTGACGCGATTCTCATCAATCCGGCGGCCTATTCCCACACCTCACTGGCTATCCAGGACGCCCTCAAGGCGGTCGCTCTGCCTGTTGCCGAAGTCCATCTGAGCAATATTCACCAGCGTGAAGCGGTGCGTCACCACTCCTATGTGTCGGCAGTCGCCTTCGGTGTCATTTGCGGCTTCGGTGTCACGGGGTATACAATGGCGCTCACAGCGCTCGCAGAAAAACTCAACTAACGATCAACGCGTAATGCGCGGGAGACCGACAAGAATGACCAAGTCATCGCAAGTGGATCAGGATCTGATCCGAGCCATCGCCGAGCTGCTCAACAAGGAAGATCTCGCCGAGATCGAAATCGAGCAGGAGGACTTCCGGGTCCGCGTCACCCGCTCCTATCCCAATGAGGCGGTAACCTACGCAGCGCCGCAGCATTATGCCCCGGCCCCGCAGGCTGCCCCGGTCTCCATCGCGCCGCTCGGTTCGGTTCCCGCAGCCGCCCCTGCGACCAGCGAGGACCTGGCGTCCAACCCCGGCACCCTGACCTCCCCCATGGTGGGCACCGCCTACCGGTCGCCCGAGCCCGGCAAGGCCGCCTTCGTCGAAGTCGGCGCCAAGGTGAGCGAAGGTCAGACCTTGCTGATCATCGAAGCCATGAAGACCATGAACCAGATCCCCGCACATCGCTCGGGCACCGTGACGCGCATCCTGGTCCAGGATGCCCAGCCGGTGGAATACGGCGAGCCACTCGTCGTCATCGAGTAAGGGGAACCCCATGTTCCAGAAGGTCCTGATCGCCAATCGCGGCGAAATCGCTCTGCGCATCCTGCGTGCCTGCAAGGAGCTCGGCATCCAGACCGTGGCCGTGCATTCCACGGCCGATGCCAACGCCATGCATGTGCGCCTTGCCGACGAAAGCGTCTGTATCGGGCCTCCATCGGCCAAGGAAAGCTATCTCAACATCCCCTCGATCATGGCCGCCATCGAGATCACCGGCGCGGACGCCGTGCATCCCGGCTATGGCTTTCTCTCCGAGAACGCCCGCTTCGCCCAGATCCTGACCGAGCACAAGGTGACCTTCATCGGCCCTTCCTCGCATCATATCGATATCATGGGCGACAAGATCACGGCCAAAAAGACAGCCGTGGAGCTGGGCATTCCGGTGGTGCCCGGGTCGGCCGGCTCGGTCGATACGGAAAAGGACGCCATCAGGACCGCCAAGGAAATTGGCTATCCGGTGCTGATCAAGGCAACCGCCGGTGGCGGCGGGCGCGGCATGAAGCTGGCAACCTCGGAAGACGACGTGCTCGTCGCCTGGTCGACAGCGCGCTCGGAAGCCCAGGCCGCCTTTGGCAATGGCGCGGTCTATATGGAAAAATACCTCGGCAAGCCCCGCCACATCGAAGTGCAGATCCTGGGCGACGGCCAGGGCAATGCCGTTCACCTGGGTGTCCGCGACTGTTCGCTGCAGCGCCGCAACCAGAAGGTCTGGGAAGAGGCCGGTGGCCCCACCATCTTGCCCGAAGAGCGGGACAAGATCGGCGAAATCTGCGCCGTCGCCATGCGCAAGCTGAAATATTCGGGCGCCGGCACGGTGGAATTCCTCTACGAGGACGGCAAGTTCTACTTCATCGAGATGAACACCCGCCTGCAGGTGGAACATCCCGTAACCGAGCGCATCACCGGCATCGACATCGTCTACGAGCAGATCCGCGTCGCTTCGGGCGAAAAGCTCTCGATGACCCAGGACATGGTGCAGTTCGTGGGCCACGCCATCGAAGTGCGCATCAATGCCGAAGATCCGCAGACCTTTGCCCCCTCCCCGGGCACGATCTCCTTCTACCACCCCGCCGGTGGTGTCGGTATTCGGGTCGATTCCGCAGTCTACCAGGGCTACAAGATCCCGCCCTATTACGACTCGCTGATCGGCAAGCTGATCGTTTACGGCCGCACCCGCGACGAATGCCTGCAGCGGCTGCGCCGTGCCATCGACGAATTCGTCATCGACGGCATCAAGACCACGCTGCCGCTGTTCCAGCGTCTGATCAAGGAGCCCGATATTCTGTCGGGCAATTATGACATTCACTGGCTTGAAAAATATCTGAACGACAACAAGGTCTGACATATCCAAGGGGCGCTCTGCGCCCCTTTCCTTTAGGTTCAAGGAAGGCGCCATGTCCCGTCCCAACCCCTTCGACATCGAGATCACGCCCGAGCTGATCGTGCGCGCTTATCGCGCGGGCATTTTCCCCATGTCCGAGGATGCCGCGGACGAGAACCTGTTCTGGGTGAGCCCGGAATTGCGCGGCATCATCCCGCTCGATGGCTTCCGCCTGTCCACCAGCCTGCGCAAGGCGATCCGCAAATCCGGCTTTGTGGTCAAGGTTGATACCGACTTCGCGGCGACAATCGAGGCCTGCGCCACGGTGGGCGCCGACCGCGACACCACCTGGATCAATCAGACCATCCGCAGCGTCTATGGCGAACTGTTCGAGCGCGGCATCGCCCACACTGTCGAAGTCTGGGATGGCGCTGACCTCGTCGGCGGCCTGTACGGGCTCGCCATTGGCGGCGCCTTCTTCGGGGAATCCATGTTCCACCGCCGGACCAATGCCAGCAAGATGGCGTTGGCCCATCTGGTGGAGCGTCTCAAGGCCGGCGGCTTCGTGCTGCTCGATACCCAGTTCCTCACCGACCATCTGGAATCGCTGGGCGGCATTGAAATCCCCCGCGAGGACTATGAGGAGCGGCTGGCGGCGGCCCTCCTGCTGCAGGGCGACTGGGGCGCCATCGACAGAACCTGACCTGCCATCCGGCAACCGCAGCGTTACCGGTCAGGAAAGCGCCATACCAAAAGCAAAGGCCCGCCAGATCGGCGGGCCTTTTTGTGATCGCCGAGGCGAACTAGTGGTTGTCGCGTGGAACGCCTTCAGACTGGGCAATCCGCTGATACTTTTCGGCGGGCGCCAGAATGGCGCCGTCGCCCAGCTGGCCGACGATACCGCGCTGGATTTCCTGCCATGGCGTCTGGCTCTTGGGATATTTGTAGCCACCCGAGGCTTCGAGCGCGGCCCGGCGTGTCGCGATCTCCTCGTCCGAGATCAGGATATTGGCCTGGCCGGTATTGAGGTCGATGCGGATACCGTCGCCCGTCTTCAGGATCGCCAGATTGCCACCGGCAGCCGCCTCGGGCGAAGCGTTCAGGATCGAGGGCGAACCCGACGTGCCGGACTGGCGCCCGTCGCCAATGCAGGCCAGCGCCGTGATGCCTTTCTTGATCAGATAGGCCGGTGGCCGCATGTTGACCACCTCGGCTGCACCGGGATAGCCGATGGGGCCTGCGCCGCGCATGAACAGCAGCGTGTTCTCATCGATTTCCAGCGCCGGGTCATCGATCCGGTGGTGATAATCCTCGGGACCATCAAATACCACCGCCTTGCCTTCAAACATGCCGGGATGCTCGGGATTGTTGAGGTAGCGATCGCGGAACTCGGTCGAGATCACGCTGGTCTTCATGATGGCATTGTCGAACAGGTTGCCGCGCAGCACCAGGAAGCCGGCATCCACCTTGAGCGGATTGTCGAAGTGGCGGATCACCTTGTCGTCCTGCACCGTGGTCCTGGCGCAGTTTTCACCCATGGTCTTGCCGTTGACGGTCGGGGCGTTCTCGCGGATCAGGCCTTGGCCCATCAGCTCGTTGACCACCGCCGGCACGCCGCCGGCATGGTAGAAGTCTTCGCCCAGATACTCGCCGGCCGGCTGCAGGTTGACCAGCAGCGGCACCTTGTGGCCATGGGTCTGGAAATCCTGCAATTCCATCTCCACGCCGATATGCTTGGCAATGGCCTGGATGTGGATGGGAGCATTGGTCGAGCCGCCGATGGCCGAGTTGACCACGATGGCATTGACGAAGGCATCCTTGGTCATGATGTCGGAGGGCTTGAGGTCCTCATGCACCATGTCCACGATGCGCTTGCCGGTGCGATAGGCCATTTCCTGGCGATCGCGATAGGGCGCCGGAATCGCTGCCGAACCCGGCAGCTGCATGCCCAGGGCTTCAGCCAGCGAGTTCATCGTCGAGGCCGTACCCATGGTATTGCAGAAGCCCGTGGACGGCGCCGAAGAAGCGACCAGTTCGATGAACTGGGCATAGTCGATCTCGCCTGCCGCCATCATCTGGCGGGCCTTCCACACAATGGTGCCCGAACCCGTGCGCTCGCCCTTGTGCCAGCCATTGAGCATCGGTCCAACCGACAGCGCGATCGCCGGGATATTGACCGTTGCCGCACCCATCAGCATGGCCGGAGTGGTCTTGTCGCAGCCAATGGTCAGCACCACGCCATCGAGCGGGTAGCCATAGAGCACTTCAACCAGGCCCAGATAGGCCAGGTTGCGGTCGAGACCGGCGGTGGGGCGCTTGCCGGTTTCCTGGATCGGGTGCACGGGAAACTCGATGGCGATACCACCCGCTTCGCGGATGCCTTCGCGAACGCGCTCGGCCAGCACGATGTGATGACGGTTGCAGGGGCTCAGGTCCGACCCGGTCTGGGCAATACCGATGATGGGCTTGCCCGACTGCAGTTCCTCGCGCGACACGCCAAAATTCATGTAGCGCTCGAGATAGAGCGCCGTCATGTCCGGGTTCTCGGGATTGTCGAACCAAGCCCGCGAACGCAATTTGTGGGGCGTGGAACCGCCGTTACCTGCCGTCATTTTGAACTTTCCTTGCTGCTCCCCGCCGCTCAAATGAAGGCGCCGAGTTTGTAATGGTTCTATCATGGCTGACGGCGCTGTGAATGGCCTTCGACAGAAAAATCATACTTTTGCTGAAGTGGGATGCTGCCCTCCGATCAATCTGCCGGAACGCTCAATTCAACTTACTGGACGAGGAGACGGCACGCCGCCGATTGAGGCAGCGTCATTGCGGACCGGGCAACGAAATTCGGTCTGGCTGAAACAGCATTCAGCCATTAGGGTCGCGCCAAAATTGGGCGGCGGAGGACAATTCGTGACCGATATCGTAGACTGGGTGGCCGTGGACTGGGGCACCTCCAACTTGCGCGCTTGGGGCATCGCTCCTGATGGCAGCGTGGCGCTGGAGCGCCAATCGGACCGGGGCATGGGCAAACTGACCCGAGACGAATTCCCCGCCGCCTTGAGCGCGGTGCTGGACGGGGTGGTTTCGGCGCATGACGGCCCGTTGGAGGTGTTGATCTGCGGCATGGCCGGCGCGCGCCAGGGCTGGCTCGAAGCCCCCTATCTCGAGGCCCCCACCGACCTGCGTGCCCTGCTGCTGGGCGCCGTGCACCCGGAAATGCCCGATCGCGCCTATGCGCCAGCCATCCTGCCCGGCGTCTGTCAGAAGGCCGGGTCGGACAATGTCATGCGCGGCGAAGAGACTCAGTTGCTTGGGCTGGCCGCGCTGCAGCCCGGGTTTTCCGGCGTGGTCTGCATGCCCGGCACCCATTCCAAATGGGCGCAGTTGTCCGGCACCCACATCGAACGTTTTTCGACCGCCATGACCGGCGAAATCTATGAGGTACTACGCACCCATTCGGTGCTGCGGCACTCCCTGACCGGCAATCTGGACGGCCCCGGCCGCGCCGAAGGCTTCGCCACGGGCGTCAGGACCGGCCTGGACCAGCCCGAGCAATTGCTCGGCACGCTGTTTCAGGTCCGGGCCAGCGCCCTGCTGTCGGGCCGCCAACCGGACTGGTGCGCCGGTTTCCTTTCCGGCCTGCTGATCGGCACCGAAATCGGCAGCAATCGTCATCTGATCGGCGAACAACCCGTGCCATTGATTGGCTCGTCCGCCCTGTGCGCGCTTTATGCCCAGGCACTTGGCATGATCGGCGCCACCGGCGTGCCGCAAGATACCACCAATATTGTCCTGGCCGGCCTCAAGGCCGCGCGCAGCTACGCCGCTTAGGAGCCTGACTTATGGAACACCGTCACCTTATCGCCATTCTGCGCGGTATCACGCCCAGCGAGACCATCGGCGTCTGTGAGGCCCTGATCGATGCCGGCATCACCATGATCGAGGTGCCGCTCAATTCCCCGGATGCCTTCATCAGCATCGCCATGGCCTCCAACGCCCTGGGCGACAAGGCAACGATTGGCGCCGGCACCGTGCTGAGCAAGAAACAGGTCTGGGCCGTGTCCGAAGCCGGCGGCACGTTCGTTGTCTCGCCCGACACCAACAAGCAGGTGATCGAAGAGACGATCCGCCTGCACATGCTGTCCTTCCCCGGCGTCTTCACCCCCTCCGATGCCTTCCGGGCGATCAAGGCCGGCGCCACCGGGCTCAAGTTCTTCCCCGCCGAAGTGCTTGGCCCCAAGGGCATCAAGGCCATGAAGGCAGTGCTGCCGCCAGAAATCCCGCTTTATGCGGTGGGTGGGGCAAATCCGGACAATTTCGACGAGTACTTTGCTGCCGGTTGCGCCGGCTTTGGCCTGGGCAGCTATATCTACAAGCCCGGAATGGACGCCGCCCAGGTTGCCGAGCGCGCCATCGCGGCCGTTTCGGCCTATGATGCGGGAGCTCCAGCATGACCCAGACAGCCAAGCTCCTGCTCGACAGCCAGTGTTCGCTCGGCGAAGGTCCAATCTGGCATCCGGGCCGCCAGGAACTGTTCTTCTTCGACATCAACCAGGAAACCCTGTTCGCCATAACGGCGACGGGCGAGATCACCAACCAGTGGCTGTTCAACGAAATCGTCGCCGCCGCAGCCATCGTTGACGACAACACCCTGTTGCTGGCCACCGAAAGCGGGCTCAAGGGCTTTGACATTGCCACGGGCGGCATCGCTCCCATCGTTGGCATCGAGGCCGACAATGCAGCCACACGCACCAATGACAGCCGCGTCCATCCATCCGGCGCGTTCTGGATCGGCACCATGGGCAAGCAGGAGGAGGCGCCCATCGGCTCGGTCTATCACTATCGCGACGGCACGCTGAGCACGCTGCTGACCGGCATCTCCATTCCCAATGCCACCTGCTTTTCGCCCGACGGCACCATTGCCTATTGGAGCGACACGCCGACCAGGAAGATCATGCAGTGCGCCACCGACCCGGCCACGGGCATGCCCATTGGCGAATGGCGCCTGTTTGCCGATGTCTCGGGCCATCGGGGCTATCCCGACGGCGCTGTCGTCGACAGCCAGGGCTATCTGTGGAACGCCCGCTGGGGTGGCGGCTGCGTGGTGCGTCACGCCCCCGATGGCTCGATTGACCGGGTCATCGAAGTGCCGGTCAGCCAGGTCACCTGCCCCGCCTTTGGCGGGCCCGACCTCAAGACGCTGTTCATCACCACCGCCAACAAGAATTTGAGCGCCGACCAGCTGGCCGCCGAAAAAATTGCCGGCGGGCTGTTCGCGCTCGATGTCGACGTGGCTGGCCAGGCCGAAACCCCTATCCAACTCTGAGTTTTTTGCGATGATCAACCCCACACTGGGCGTCTGCTACTATCCCGAACACTGGCCCGAAGACGTCTGGGAGCAGGATGCTGCCCGCATGGCGGAAGTGGGCATTGCCTATGTGCGGATCGGTGAATTCGCCTGGTCCAGGTTCGAGCCGACCCCCGGCGACCTGCAGTTTGACTGGATCATCCGCGCCATGGACGTATTGGGTCGGCATGGGCTCAAGGTGGTGTTCGGCACGCCGACCGCCACTCCGCCGCGCTGGATCGTCGACAAGCATCCCGACATGCTGGCCGTGGACGCTCAGGGCCGCCAAAAGGGCTTTGGCTCGCGCCGCCACTATGATTTTTCCCATCTGGGCTATCGCGACGAGGCGGCCCGCATCACCCGATTGCTGGCCGATGCCCTGGGTGATCACCCCGCCCTTGCCGCCTGGCAGACCGACAATGAATATGGCTGCCATGGCACCACCTATTCCTATTCGCCGGCCGCCAGGGCCGGCTTCCAGCGCTGGCTGGCCGAAAAATACGGCACCATCGACGCCTTGAACACCGCCTGGGGCAATGTGTTCTGGTCCATGGAATATAACCGCTTCGATCAGGTCGAGCTGCCCAACCTGCTGGTCTGCGAAGCCACGCCGCCCCATGATCTCGACTTCCGCCGCTATGCCTCCGACCAGGTGGCTGCCTTCAACAGGGTGCAGTACGACATCCTCAAGGCCAGGCGCCCCGATCTCCCGGTGATCCATAACTTCATGAGTCGCTATACCGAGTTCGATCACTATGACCTGGCCGAGACCATCGACATTGCCAGCTGGGACAGCTACCCGCTCGGGCATCTGGCCGTCAGCGCCGAGCCCGAAGAGGTCAAGCGCCAGTATATGCGCCAGGGCGACCCCGATAATGCCGCGTTCCACCATGACCTTTACCGCACGGTCGGTCATGGCCGCTGGTGGATCATGGAACAGCAGCCCGGCCCGGTGAACTGGGCCCAGTTCAATCCCGATCCGCTGCCCGGCATGGCGCGGCTATGGGCCTGGGAAGCTTTTGCGCATGGCGCCGAAGTCGTGTCCTATTTCCGCTGGCGGCAAGCGCCGTTCGGGCAGGAACAGATGCATGCCGGCCTGCTGCGGCCCGACAGCGAACCGGCTCCGGCCTATCACGAAGCCAGCCAGGTCGCCCAGGAACTCAAATCGGTGGGCCTCTCGGGTACCGCCAACAAGGGGCGAGTCGCCATCGTCTTTGACTATCAGAGCGAGTGGGCCTGGGAGGTGCAGCCGCAGGCCAAGGGCTTCAGCCATTCCGCCCATGTACGGGCGCTCTATGCGGCTTTCCGCCGCCATGGCCTCGATATCGATATCCTCTCGCCCGACACCAAGAGCTTTGAGGGCTACGCCATCGTGGCCATTCCGGCCCTCTTTGCGTGGAACGACGCGCTGCGCACGGCGATCGCCGAGTTCGAGGGCCATCTGCTTATCGGCCCGCGCTCGGGTTCCAAAACGCAGGATTTCGCCATTCCGGCCAAACTGGCGCCTGACCTGCCGTCCAACCAGCTCGACCTCAAGGTCATCCGCATCGACAGCCTCGACCCGTCCCTCGAGATCGAAGTTCGGGGCAGCGGCGCCATCCACCACTGGCGCGAGCGGATCGAGACCAAGGCCAATGTCGTCATCGAGGACGTCGAGGGCTGGCCGGTCCTGGTCAATCAGGGCAAGCTCTATTATCTGGGTGGCAGTGGCAGCAAGGCGCTGGTGCATCGCGTGGTCGACCACCTGATCGCCGAGGCCGGCATCGATACCCTGTCGCTGCCTGCCGGGGTGCGCTGCCGTACCCGCGACGGCGTCCGCATCTATGTCAACTACAATGCCGGTCCAGCAGTGCTGACGCTGGCCAGCGACGAAACCGGCTATGTGCTCGGCGCCGCCGAACTGCCCCCCGCCGGCGTGGCTATCGCTCGACTCGCCACGGCCGGTTGAGGCCGGGAATGGCGGTGCGAACCTCAAACCGCGCCGCCGCCGCATCCCAGCGCAGCCAGTGCACGCCACCGGCCGCCAATGCGTCGCTGTCGATGACGGTCCCCGCCGGGCAATTTGCGGGGGCGCGCAGCCGCGCCACGACCAGGTCATTGCGCAGGCAGTCCTCGGCGAAGGCGGCGGCGTTTTTGACCACCGCAACGGAGAATTGCGGGGTAGTCGCGATGCAGCCCAATTGGTCACAGGCCATGTCGGAAAATTTGGCGGCAATCGCTTCCTGGTAGTGCTGGCTCCACACATCGACGGCAAAACTGTCCAGGCGGCCGGTCACCAGCCCCATGCCCGCCGGATTGCGCAGTGCCACGGCCTGCGTCGTGTCCGCCACCAGTACGTCGGGTCTCTGGTCGAGCCCGAACGCCAGCACCAGCGGCACCGCAAGAGCCGGCCCCAGCAGCCTCCAGCGCGTGCGAAAAAAGGCGAACCAGCCCAGCGCGAACAGCCCGATGACGAGCGCCCATTCGGTCAGCAAAGGGTTACCGGTCAGCCCCTCGCTCCAGCCCGCCACCAGTGCCGCGCCATCAAGCATCCGCTCGATGCCCCAGCCCATGACCGCCACGAACGGGCCCTCGACCCCAAAGGGCATGGCCAGCACCGAGAGCACGCCGAACGGCATGATGACCAGGCTGACGACCGGCAGAACCAGCACATTGCCCAGAACGCCCAACGGGGCCGTCTGCTGAAAATGGTAGGCCGAGAACAACAGCGTCGCCATGCCGGCGATAAAGCTTGTGGCGGCAGTGGCCCCCGCAGTGCTGCCCAGGCGCGTCAACCAGTTGCGGTCGCGTGCCGGCCCGGCGCGTGGAACCTCATAAACCCCGATCAGCGCCACCACGGCGGCAAATGACAACTGGAAACTGGCCCGGAACACGCTGGCCGGATCGATCACGATGATGGCCAGCGCCGCCAGCGCCACATTGCGCATGGTGAGGGCGCGGCGCCCCGCCAGCACGGCGCCGAAGATCAGCCCCAGCATCATCGCCGAGCGCAGGGCGGGAACATTGGCGACGCCCCCTGCCAGCAGCATATAGCCGGCCGCAGCAGACAAGCCTGCCACGGCAGCGATCTTCTTGACCGGCCAGCCGCCAGCCAGCGCGGGAATGGCCGCCAATAGCCAGCGCAGCAGCCAGAACACGCCGCCCGCGACGATCGACAGGTGCAGCCCGGAGATCGAGTAGATATGAGCCAGGCCCGATTGCGCCATTACATCGCGTGTCTCGTCGGTGATCGCGCTCTGATCGCCGACTACCATGGCCCGGCCAATTGCCGCCGGGGCACCCTCAAGCTGGGCCTCGATGCGGGCTCCGATACCCATGCGCAGCTGCTCGATGGCGCGACCGGGGTCCAGCTGCGAGCCCGGGGCAATCTGCGCCAGATCGCTGGTCACCGCGCCATAGGCGCCCACGCCGGCAAAATAGGCGTGAAACTGGCCGTCAAAGCCGCCCGGCAGGACCGGCCCGGGCACGGGGGTCAACCGGATGCTGGCCCGGATCATGTCGCCGGGCGCCAGGGGCGGCTCCGGCGGCACGACCAGCCGGGCGCGCATAACCGGCACCGCTCGCGTGCCTTGCGCCGGTGTCAGCGCCGATACGATGACGCGACGGCTGGATTCGGTCGCCGATACCACCTCGTCCACATGTGCTTCGAATGTCCCGTAGGCCGGGTAAGCCAGCATGGGCGTGCCGAACCACAGGCCATGCAGCGGCAACAGGCAAATGCCGGCCCAGAACGCCAGCAACAGGCCCGCCAGCGCGAAGGCGGCCGACTGCCGGAGCAGCACCAGGAGCGGCGCAAGGGCCAAGCCAAAGCCCACCAGCGCCCAGGGCTCCGGCTCCATCGGCAGGGTCGCGTACACCATCAGGCCGGCAATCATTGCAAACGGCAGGAGCACGAATAGTCGACGCGCGGCCACGGCCTCGGCAATGGCCGCGGCGATGAGTTTTCGGGGGACTGGCGGTGCCGCCACGGGCCACGCCGCCGGCGGTTTTGCGTGCACAATTGCTGTGCCCGCAGACCACTCAACCCCACTGGTTTCCCGATCCAGAGTCCTGCCCTGTTGCACCGGCCCTGCCCCCGCCCTTGCGCTCGTGCCCCTCTATGCTACACACGGCTCTCGAACTCTCCAAGCACTCCGGTCTCATGTCCCAGGTCGTCACCCGTTTCGCCCCGTCCCCCACCGGCTATCTGCATATTGGTGGTGCCCGCACCGCCCTGTTCAGCTGGGCCTTTGCCAAGAACCAGGGCGGCAAGATGCTGCTGCGCATCGAGGACACCGATCGCGAACGCTCGACCGAAGCCGCTGTCATCGCGCTCATCGATGGCCTGAAATGGCTGGGCCTGGACTGGGATGGCGAGCCGATCAGCCAGTTTGCCCGGGCCGCACGTCACGCCGAAGTGGCACGCGAACTGGTGGCCAAGGGGCACGCCTATTATTGCTACAGCTCACCGGCCGAGCTCGACCAGATGCGCGAAGAAGCCCGCGCTGCCGGCAAGCCGCCCCGCTATAACGGCTATTGGCGCGACCGCGATCCCAGCGAGGCGCCGGCAGGCGTAGCCCCGGTGATCCGCATCAAGGCGCCGCTGAGTGGCGACATCGTGGTCAATGACCATGTCCAGGGCAAGGTCGTGTTCAAGGCCGAGAACCTCGACGACTTCATCATCATGCGCTCGGACGGCACGCCAACCTATATGCACGCCGTGGTCGTCGACGACCATGACATGGGTGTCACCCACATCATCCGGGGTGACGATCACCTCACCAATGCCGCCCGCCAGATCATCATCTACAACGGCATGGGCTGGCCTGTGCCGCAGATGGCCCATATCCCGCTGATCCATGGTCCCGACGGGGCCAAGCTGTCCAAACGCCATGGCGCGCTTGGCGTCGAGGCCTACCGCCAGATGGGCTATCTGCCCGAGGCCCTGCGCAACTACCTGGCCCGGCTGGGCTGGAGCCATGGCGACGACGAGTTCTTCTCGACCGAGCAGATGATCGAGTGGTTCAGCCTCGAGGGCCTCAACAAGGGCGCAGCGCGCTTCGACTTCGTCAAACTCGAAAACATCAACGGGCACTACATTCGCGAGGCCAAGCCGGACTATCTTTACGATGTCATGCTGGCGACGGCTGCCGAAGTGCAGCGTCAGATCGATGTCGATGGCCTGACGGCCAACAAGGCCACGGTGCTGAGCGCCCTGCCCGAACTGCGGCCGCGCGCCAAGACGGTTCTCGAACTGATCGACCTGGCCCAATTCATCTACGCGTCACGTCCGCTGACTATCGATGCAGCGGCGTCGGCACTGCTCACCAGCGATTCTCGCGCCGTTCTCGGCGACATGGCCGAAATGCTGCGCGGTCTCAACGACTGGTCCGTGCCAGCCATCGACGCCGCCATGCGCACGCTGGCCGAAGCCAAGGGCCTCAAACTGGGCAAGCTCGCGCAGCCTTTGCGAGCTGCCCTGACCGGACGGACCGTCTCGCCCGGCATTTTCGAAGTGATGGTGCTGATCGGGCGCGATGAATCCATGGCCCGACTCGAGGATCAAATCCGCGCTGTCTAGTGCTAATAGCAGGGTAAGCCTTGCTTACCCATCAGTTGCCTCAGGCCAGCAAAAGCTGATACCTGTCCGGATATATATGTGACTGCCAAATACGCGGCCCCGACCCTGCCGAAGTCCCTTTCCAACTAGGGCTCCGGGGCCTTCGAGGAGAGCTGAATGACCGATAAAGTCGCCAAACTCGTCATCGGGGACCAAACCCACGAATTTCCTGTTCTGTCCGGCACCGTTGGTCCCGATGTCATCGATATCCGGACCCTTTATGCCAAGACCGGGATGTTCACCTACGACCCTGGCTTCACCTCAACGGCCGCCTGCGACAGCGCCATAACCTATATCGATGGCGACCAGGGCGAACTGCTTTATCGCGGCTACCCGATCGATCAGCTTTCTGAAGACAGCTCCTACGTCGAAGTCTGCTATCTGCTTCTCTACGGCGAATTGCCCAACAAGACCCAGCTTGCCGAATTCGACGAACTGGTGACGCGCCACACCATGGTGCATGAGCAGATGCACTATTTCTATCGCGGTTTCCGCCGCGATGCGCATCCCATGGCCATCATGACCGGCGTCGTCGGCGCCATGGCCGCGTTCTATCACGACTCCACCGACATCACCGATCCGCAGCAGCGCGAAATTGCCTCGATCCGCATGATCGCCAAAATGCCCACCATCGCGGCGATGGCCTATAAATATTCGGTCGGCCAGCCCTTCGTGTATCCGCGCAACGATCTCGATTACGCGTCCAACTTCCTGCACATGTGCTTCTCCGTGCCGGCGGAAAACTATGTGGTAAACCCCACCATTGCCAAGGCAATGGACCTGATCTTCACCCTGCATGCCGATCACGAACAGAACGCCTCGACCTCGACCGTTCGTCTGGCCGGCTCGTCGGACGCCAATCCGTTCGCCTGTATCGCTGCCGGCGTGGCATGCCTGTGGGGCCCAGCCCATGGCGGCGCCAACGAAGCCGCGCTGAACATGCTCAAGCAGATCGGCACCGTCGATCGCATCCCCGAGTTCATTGCCCGCGCCAAGGACAAGAGCGATCCATTTAAGCTGATGGGCTTTGGCCATCGCGTGTACAAGAACTTCGATCCGCGCGCGACCGTGATGCAGAAGACTGCCAAGGAGGTTCTGGACCTGCTCGGCGTACACAACAACCCGACGCTGCAGGTGGCCCAGGAACTCGAGAAGATCGCCCTCGAGGATCCGTACTTCATCGAGCGCAAACTCTATCCGAATGTGGATTTCTATTCGGGCATCATTCTGGAGGCGATTGGCTTCCCGACCTCGATGTTCACCGTGTTGTTCTCGGTAGCCCGCACCGTGGGCTGGATTTCCCAATGGAAGGAAATGATCGGCGATCCGCAAAAGAAGATCGGTCGTCCGCGGCAGCTCTACAACGGCTCCCCGGCCCGCGACTACAAGTCCGTCGACAAGCGCTGACGCCCTGACCAATGGCTCAGGACCCGGTCGGCCGGGTCCTGACGCGGAAAGTCGGCTTCGCCACTTTCCATCAGACGACCAAGCTCGCCAAAGACCGCAATCTGGTCCTGGCGGGCTTTTTTGTTGTCCAGCAAGGCGCGCAGGCTGGCCGTTATCTTCTCCGCATCGATCGATCCGGGCGCCTGCACGAGTTCGGCGACCGCCGCCCGGCCGACAATGATGTTGGGCAGGGAAACCAGCGGCCGGCCGAGCTTGTCGAACGCCCGCGCCTGATGGCTGTCCATCACATAGCTGACGACCATCGGCACGCGAGCCAGGGCCAGCTCCAGCGTCGCGGTACCGGCAACCGACAAGGCGGCAATGGCGCGCCCGTAGAGCGCGCTGCGTTCGGACCGCGCATCCACCACGCTGACCGGCACGGGCCAATCGGCGACCGTCGCTTCAATTCGATGTTTCAGCGCCGGCAAGGTTGGAATGACCACGCCATCAAGAGCGCCGTGGCCTGCCAGGGCGCCAACCACCGCGCGAAACAGTGGCAAGTGCCGCCTGAGCTCGCCTTCGCGGCTGCCCGGGAGCAGCATGAGCGGTCCCCTGTCAGGCCCCTCTTCATGCACCAGCGCCTCAGCCAGCGCCGGATGCCCGACATAGCTGGTGGGTGGAGCACCCAACTGCTGCATGGTCGCCGGCTCGAAAGGCAATACTGCCAGGACTTCGTCGAACAACGGCTTGAGCTTGGCCGCCCGTCCGGGCGCCCGCGCCCACACCGTCGGCGCGACGTAGAGAATAACTGTGCCCGAATAGCCCAGCGCCTTGAGCCGCCTGGCAACCAGCTTGGAGAAATCCTGCGCGTCCACCAGCACCACAATATCGGGCCGGCCGGCGCGGATTGCCCGCGCTGTCTGTTCCACCCGCCACAGCAGCAGGGGCAGCCGACGCAGGACGTCGCTGATCCCCATCACGGCCAGGTCCGCCATGGGATAGAGCGGGGTAAGGCCCAGGGCCCTGAGTTCATCGCCGCCGACGCCCGTCAGTTCAAGCGGAACCCGCTGCCTGAGCCGGGCAACCAGATCCGCCGCAAGCCGATCCCCCGAGGGTTCGCCGGCCAGAATGAACAGCTTGAGAGCATTAGCCATGGTCTAGGCTCAACCCCACAACGGCCACGCCAAGCCGCTCGGCTGCCACGACCAGCTCGGCCCGCTGCAACACCAGGCTGCGCCCTGCCTCAACCGCGATGATGGCAATGCCGGCTGCCGCGCAGCGCTCGACGGTCTGCGGCCCGATGGCCGGCAGGTCGACAAAACCGGGCTGTTGTGGCTGCATCGCCTTGGCCAGCGCCAGCGGCGCGGTGCCGTCGCCCGTCAGGCCGCGCGCCCGCAGGGCGCCCACCCGGTCAATCAGCGCATCGGTTCCACCAATGTCTTCCACGGCGATGACCCGCCGGCCCGAGACGATCGCGGCCTGCCCGATATCGAGCGCCCCGATGGCCCGTGCGGTCTGCAGCGCAAACAGCGCCGCGCCGGCATCCGCGCAGGCGGGGCCGGCAATGGCACCCGCCGTCGCCAGCAGATCGGGCGACAATTCATGCACGCCGACAAGATCGGCACCGGTCATCTTCTTGAGCACCTTGCCCAGCGCCGCCAATGCTGCATCGCCCACCGGCGTCTCGTCCATGCCTTCGGCGCGGGGCGCATTGCCGTTGGCGAAGCGGATCAGCCCCGCTCTGGCGCTGTCAGACAGGTGAATGCCGCCGGCCATGGCGATATGGGTGGTACGAAAGACCTTGAGCGACCAGATGATGCCTAGTGGATTGTTGAGATCGACGGGGATCATCTTGACCCCCGCAATCGCCTCGCGTGGCGCCAGGGTCAGAATCTGCAGCTTGTAACCGGCCGCCTGCGCCGCCGCCACGACATGCGGGACGAGCGCACCCGTCCCGGCAAACAGCGAAAGCCGCCCCGCTGCCCTGGCCATCACTCAGTGGCGTGGCCGTTGCGCGGCATCAGAATGGGACGATCAGCAGCCGCCATGATGAACGCGACAACTTCCTGCACCAGGGGATCGTCCTTGAACAGTTCCGCCGCATCCTCGACCCGCTCGCGAAGAATACCTTCGCTGGCAAAGATCAGCCGGTAGGCAGCGCGCAGGCGATGAATTTTCTCACGGTCGAACTTGTGACGCTTGAGGCCGATCAGGTTCAGCCCGGTCAGCGATGCCCGATTACCCACAGCCATGCCATAGGGAATGATGTCGCCATCAACCATGGACTGGGCGCCAACAAAGGCATAGGCGCCGATGCGGGTGAACTGGTGGATCACGCAGGTGCCGCCAAAGGTGACGTTGTCGCCAATGTGGCAGTGGCCAGCGATGCCGACATAATTGGCCATGATGACATTGTTGCCCAGGATCGCATCGTGCGCGACATGGGCGCAGGCCATGATCAGGCAATCATTGCCGATCCTGGTCACCATGCCGCCAACCTCGGTGCCCGGATTGATCGTCACCGACTCGCGGATGTCACAGCGCTCGCCGATTTCAACGCGCGAGGCCTCGCCGTGATATTTGCGATCCTGCGGCTGATGGCCGATGGAGGCAAACGGAAAGATGCGCGTGCCGGCACCGACCACGGTATGGCCATCCAGCGACACATGCGAGATGAGTTCGACATTGTCGTGCAGCACGACATTGTCCCCGACAATGCAGTAGGGCCCGATCTTGACGCCCTTCCCCAGCTGGGCCCCGGCCCCCACTATCGCTGTGGGGTGGACGAGATCAGAGCTCACGAAGTCGCCTCGACAATCATCGCCGTGATCTCGGCTTCGGCAATAACCTTTCCTTCAACGATAGCCTCGGCCTTGTAGCGCCCGACATTGCGGCGGCGCTGGATCTTGGCGATGTGAAACTCGATGACATCCCCAGGGCCGGCCGGCTTGCGGAACTTGGCCTTGTCGACACCCAGCATCAGCACGATGTTCTTCTTGCCGCCATTGGAGTCGTGCTTGATCACGATCGCGCCGGCAGTCTGCGCCATGCCCTCGATGATTAGAACGCCCGGAAAAATCGGGTTCTCCGGAAAATGGCCCTGGAAAATCGGCTCGTTGAACGTGACGTTCTTAACCCCAACAGCAGACTCGTCGCCATTGATCCGGATGATCTTGTCGATCATCAGGAACGGGTAGCGGTGCGGCAGGCTCGTGAGTATCTCGGCAATACTCATCGCAGTGAGCTCGGTGCTCTCAGTCATCCCCGCTTTACCCCTTTAGAAAGTTTACGCATGGTGGCGAGTTCTCGCCAAAAATCACCAATGTCCTGGGCGGGCGCCCCAGCAAGCTTTGAGCCCTCGGGCCAGTCCTTGGTAACTGCCGCGCGACCATGCACGACCGAACCCGAACCGATCGTCAGATGGCCAGAGGTGCCAACCCCGCCGCCCATCAGCACGCTATCGCCGACAATGGTCGAGCCCGCCAACCCGCTCATCGCCGCAATAATGCAATTGCGACCGATCCGGCAGTTGTGGCCGATTTGCACGAGGTTGTCGATCTTGGTGCCCTCGCCGATCATCGTATCGCCCAGGGCGCCACGATCGACGGTCGAATTGGCGCCGATTTCCACCTTGTTCTGGATCAGCACCCGCCCCAATTGTGGCAGCTTGCGGTTGGCCAGCCCGAAATCGAGCCAGCCAAATCCCTCAGTGCCGATACGCACGCCCGAATGGATGACGACTTCATTGCCGATATGGGCGCAGTCGATCGTGCAGTTGGCCGCAATGACTGTGTTGCGGCCAATGGTGACACCGGCTCCAATCACGGTATTGGCGCCGATAACCGAACCGCGACCGACCTCCACGCCCTGACCAAGCACCACATTGGGGCCCATGACCACATCGGCTTCGAGCAATGGCTCGCCCAGATCATCGCGCCCGCCGGCAATCACGCCGCGCGTGCTGGACGGGTAGAAGTAGTCGAGGAACTCGGCGAACAGATGATGCGGCTTGTCGCTGACCAGGGCCAGCACGCCCTCTGGAACGTGCTCGACGAGCTTGGGCAGCACGATGGCCAGCCCCGCTCCCGTCGCCTTGAGATCCTCGATGTAATTGGCATGTGCCGCCAGAACCAGATCGCCGGGCCCGGCCGAGACCAGGTCGGAAACGCCCTCAATGGTGAAATCGGGGTCGGCAAGACCGGCGAGCAGATCTTCGCGCTCAAGCGCGGCCAACACGGTGCCGATCTTCGTAGGACCAGAAAAACGATGAAAACGAATGTCGACCATGATGTCACTTAAATACATTGAGCCGCGGCGCTACCGCCCCGCGGCTCAAAGAACTCTGTTTTAGGCCATTGCGGCTAGAGCAGTGTCTGCAGCGAAAGCTGGAAGATCTGCGTGCGATCCGAGCTTGCCTTGTTCAGCACGTGAGCGAAGTCGCCACGCAATGGACCAAACGGGCTGTCCCAGATCAGCGAGGCGCCAACCGACGTCCGCCACGGCGCATCCTGGCTGCCAGGATCGACATTGGAAGCAGCTGCTGCGCCGGTCCCGATGCGAGGCAGACCATCAACCCAGGCCGCATCGGCCCAGATCGCGCCGCTCAGGCCATAGCTCTCCGGCAAGGCAGGGATCGGGAACATGACTTCAGCCGACAGACCAGCATACATGGTGGCACCAAGATACTCGCCGCTCTGCAGGCGCGGTCCCAGACCACGGCTTTCAAAACCACGGATCAGCTGCGCACCAGGGTTGAAGGCTTCAACAGCGTGGACGCCATTGCCGCTCAGATCGTTGATCACGCCGGCCTGACCCTTCAGGCTCGCCACGATACCGCTATCCTCCATCACGGGGATGAAATAGCGACCACGTGCTTCCGACTTGATCAGGTTGTGATCCCAGCCAATGTACTGCTGAGAGAACGTTGCGTAGAGCCCGGTCGTCGGCTTCTTGACGTCATCCAGACCGTTCCAGGTCAGCGAGTAGCCAACGAAAGCCTTGTAGAAACCCTGGCCGTCCGAAACCAGCGACGAGCGGTAAGCCGGATTGTCCTTGGTATCGGAGATGACCTTGCGCTCACCGCCGACGAACACGGTCGACGACAGATCGGAGGTCAATGGGATTCCAAACCGCAGCTGACCACCGGTCGCCTGCGAACCGTAGAACGTGCTGGTGCCTTCATCGGAGATGCGATGATAAGCATCGACGCCGGCCGAGACCTTCAGACCCATGAAGCGAGGTTCGGTGAACGAGAAGTCAAACGTCCGGCCAGACTGCGACGCGCCGACGGCGGCCCGCAGATACTGCCCACGACCCAGGAAGTTCCGCTCGGTCAGCGACAGCTCACCCAGAACACCATCGGTGGTCGAGTAGCCAGCCGTCGCGCCGTATTCACCCGTCGAGGTTTCCGTCACCGCAACATTGATCACCACCTTGTCGGGCGAAGAGCCTGCAGCAGTCGTCACGTTGACTGCCGAGAAGTACCCAAGGGCGTCGATGTTCTTGCGACCACGAACCACCAGTGCACGGTTGAAGGGGTCGCCTTCGGCGAACTCCAGTTCACGACGAATGACAAAGTCGCGGGTCTTGGTATTGCCGGTGATGTTGATCCGCTCGACATAGACCCGCGGACCCTCATCGACCAGATAGGTCACCTTGAAAGTGCCATCAGCCGCATCACGATCCAGGCGAGCCCGCACGTCGGCGAAGGAATAGCCCTGCGTCGTCGCTTCGTAGGTCATGTCCTCGATGGTCGACTGCAGATCGGTGACCGAGTAGCGGCGCCCTTCCCCGGTCTGCACGGTGCCGCGCAGGCCATCGGTATTCAGACCGCTAATGCTGGTCTCGATACCGACGTCGGAGAAGGTGTACTTCTGACCTTCATTGATCGTGAAGTTGATGAAGTAGGCGTTCCGCGCCGCATCGAACTCACCCACCGAAGTGACCTGAGCATCGGGGAAGCCGCGATTGGCGTAGTACAGACGAATCCGCTCGCGATCGATCGCAAGCTTCTGCTCGTCATAGCTGTCATCCTTGAACAACCAGCTCAGAATGCCGGTCTCCTTGGTCAGCAGCGCACCCTTGAGGTTGCCCGCCGACATGGAATTATTGCCAGTGAAATTGATCGCCGCGATGCCGACGCGATTGCCTTCATTGACGACGAAGACAACGCGAACCCGGCCATCGGTAGTGGCTTCGGTCCGAGCAGTCACAGAAACTGAACGGAAGCCATCGCGATCATAGGCCTGGCGAATGCTCTCGATGTCAGCGGCAAGACGCTGCTGACTGAAAATGCCGGAAGCAGAGACATCAACCATGGCCAGCAGCTGGGCATCGTTGAAGCGCCGGTTACCCTCGAACAGAACGGAGCCAACCAACTGCTCCTGAGCCTGTACCGTCGCAACACCAAAGAGCGGGATGCTGGGTCCTGCGAGCGTAGCTGCGCCCAGTATCGCTAGCGCCATGAACGCGCCGCGCATCAACTTGGTGGGGTGGATCATCTTATTATTGCCTCTGCGACCATGCCCGAAGAATCGCCATGCATAGCGCGCCCCCAGACTAACTCCATTGCACCGTTTTACCGCCTTTTTAACCAAGGACAAGGCGTAAGCCCGGTCGCGGTTAGCAAATGCTTGGTGCTCTTGTATTCCTGCAACACCTTGCAAACCAAGGTTAACCAGGGGTTAACGCAAGATTCCAAAATGTGCGAACAGTGTATCGTTAAAGAGCGTAAACACCATCAAACTCAGAACAAGGGCAAATCCGATACGGAAGCCGATTTCCTGGACCCTGACGCTGAGTGGACGCCCCCTCACAGCTTCCACCAGATAGTACATCAGATGGCCGCCGTCGAGCATAGGTACCGGCAAAAGATTGAAGATACCGATATTTAGCGACAGCAGCGCCATAAGATTTATCAGCGCGGCAATGCCCAGCGTTGCCACTTCGCCGGAAACCTTGGCGACTTTGACCGGTCCGCCCAGCTGCTCGACGTCACCGCGGCCAACAAAAAAATCCCCAAGAAATGCCGCCGTCCGCTGCACGATGAAGCGGATTTCCTCGGTGGTCATGCCGATCGCTTCCACCGGACCGGGCCGGTAGAGCGTCACGTCCGATTTCGCAACGTCCCGGGTCACCCCGATTCGACCGATCCGCTGCTTGTTGCCAAATTGATCGAGCACCTCGGTCGCCTCTGGAACCAGCACAACCGTCTGGCTCGCCCCTGCCCGATCAAGCGCCACGCTGACCGCCCGCTCCGGGCTGGTGGCAACCAGGCGCTGAAAATCCTCGAATCCGCGAACGGCATAGCCATCCACCGACACGATGACGTCACCGGGCTCCAGCCCGGCCACCTCGGCCGGCGAA
>TARA_R110002124_G_scaffold183145_1_pt1 | contig 23081 bp, 27 predicted proteins | sample TARA_R110002124 | Tara Oceans TARA_R110002124 (sample SAMEA4397445) | marine metagenome | biome: Polar Biome; feature: [SRF] surface water layer (ENVO:00010504); material: water (ENVO:00002006), including particulate matter (ENVO:01000060) such as... | depth 5 m
TAGGCTAATCCCCTATCGAGGGTTCGAATCCCTCCCTCACCGCCATATTCATGTCCGAACAAGCTCGGTAAAATCCGATAAAGTCTTTGGTATCAATAGATAAGCCCCACTTTATGGGGTTTTCTTGTTTTGTAATGTCCGATCAGATACACTCAAAGCCATGTTCCGTTGAGGGTAAAAATAAGAGTAAATCTTATGCGCTCTCAAAGTTGAGGTAGTTTTACCCTCAAAAGGAGAGTGGCATGCTCACAGATACCCAAGTCAAGAAAGCCAAGCCCAAACCATCGCCCTATAAGTTGACGGATGAACGGGGTTTGCACATTAAGATCTACCCTAACAGTTCAAAGCTCTGGCAATTGCGCTACCGGTTTGAGGGTAAGCAGAAGACGGCTTCATTAGGTAAATACCCCGAGGTCACGCTTTCAGACGCTCGCTTGCACCGTGATAACATCCGAAAAGGATTAGTCCAAGGCATCGATCCCGTCGAAGCCAAACGACAGGAAAAACGCCATAAGTTACTCGCCGCTGAACACCCCTTTGAAGGGGTTGCCAGAGAATGGTTAACCTGGTGGGGGCCTGCTAAAAGTCAACGCCATGTGGGTTACGTCACCCGTCGCCTGGAACAGGATGTGTTTCCCTTGATAGGGAATAAACCTATTTCTGCCATCCAGGCTCCTGACCTGGTACGCATGGTGAAAGCGATCGAAAAACGAGGAGCCCTGGATATTGCCAAACGCGCCTATCAAACCACAAGCCAGATATTCCGTTATGCCGTGGCTCATGGATTAGTTGAAAGAAACCCAGCGGCTGATGTTAAGCCCAGTGACATCCTCAGTAGTCGAAAGATCCAGAACTATGCTCGTATCTCTGCTAAAGAATTACCTGAACTGCAACGGCATATCGAGGCCTATGCCGGATCTCCGATCACGCGCCTAGCAATGAAACTGATTTTGTTGACCTTTGTTCGCACCCAAGAGCTTATTGGTGCCACCTGGAATGAGATTGATTGGGAAACCGGGGAGTGGCGTATCCCCGAAGAGCGCATGAAGATGAAAACCCCACACATTGTTCCGTTGTCTCAGCAGGCCTTGCAAACCCTTAAAACACTGCAGACGGTATCCGGGCATCGAGAGCATTTATTTCCCGGAGAACGAAGCCCGAGAAAACCCATGAGTAATAACACCATCCTCAAGGCATTAGAGCGCATGGGCTACAAGGGACGCATGACCGGCCATGGGTTTAGAGGTATTGCTTCCACCGTACTCCATGAACAAGGCTTTGAACATCAGCATATCGAGCTTCAACTCGCCCATCAGGAACGCAACAAAGTCAGTGCCAGTTATAACCATGCCAAGTACCTGAAACAAAGAAAAGTGATGATGCAGTGGTGGGCTGATTATCTTGATACCGCACAGCTATCTGAAACGGTGGTTCCACTCTTTGCAAAAGCCGGGAATCTTTAACGGAAGGGTAGTGAACGAGTGCTGCGCTTAGCACGGTTCTTCCAGCAGGCAAAGCAGTTGTGTCTAATTTTAATATTCTATGCTATTGGTCGAGCCTCCATCTCAGGCCTGCTGCCTTGATTCAAGCCACTCAGTAATAGCAGTTTCATACCAGCCCACGGAACGGGCGCCGGTTAATTTGACTTGCCTGGGGAATTTGCCCTTGGCAATTTCCGCATAAATGGTGGATCGGGATAACCCTGTCAACGCTTTCACTTCATTCAATCTCAAAATCCTACTGCTCATATCACAGCTCCTTTTCTGTACGAACACATGCTAAACGGAAAGGGCGTTAAGACATTAATAAATCTTTACAGACCTTGTAGTAGTTTTTTGGAAAAGCAAGAAAAAAACCACGACGCACTTTGAATGGATTATTGCGTGAATTTTTCGGTAGCTGTGCTGTAGTAGCCGTTCTTATCTGTGGCAGCTACAGGCTTAGCTGCAAATAAGTCCTTTATGCAAATTTTGCGTAAAGGCAGGGGTGGTTACAGTGTAACCACCCCTGTGAATGCATTGAGGTCAGATTAATCCATTAATCGGACATCACTGTCATTCATGAACTTAACCCTCAACTCACTCACACCCAAAGGAGGTGCCATCCCCATCCAACCGTAAAGAAGAAGGACAAGGTTCGTGTCTCTGTTTGAGCGACAGCTACACAGAGACGCGAACCCGCAGCCAGGAACAAAGCCAATCCCATCAAGCCGTTACGGTGATTTTGGCCGCTGCAAACCGCTACAAACTGTCAGTACGGTTCAACAAAACAGCTCACACAGTGCGTTGTTGAACACACAGAACCCACAGGGACACCCTGTTCAGATGTGACAGTACCGACAGTGATTTTGCTGATGCTTCTCACGAAGCCGTCGGAGGGTACGAAACCCTCAAGCGCGGTCGACGCTCTATTCGACTTTATTACTAACCAGTTTCAGGGTTTTAAGATGAGCAAAGTCGGTGGTGGGCGTAATTACGGATACGGCAAAAACATCAATTGGGCAGGCAAGAATGCCCTAAAGGATCGCTATGGTGAAGGGCATTACGGTACCCAAGCTGCCCATCAAGAGCGGTGGCAGCGCTTTGTGCAGTTTTTAAAGACAGACTGCCAGACCAAAGATGCCAGGGACATTACCCAAGCGCATATTGCCCAGTACGGGCAATACCTCAAACAACAGGTAACCAACGGTTCAATGAAAGTGGCCTATGCCCAAAATCTGCTCTCTTCGGTCAATGTGGTGCTGTCGGTATTACGCAGTGATAAACAATTGATCGTTTCACCGTCTCAACTGGTGGGAGAACGGACAGTGGTCCGTTCACAATGCCCGGTCACATTAACGCAAGCGGCAGGAACAGACCCAGAAATAAACCTATCAAAACCCACCACCGTTCAGAACAGTCAGCTTAATCAGGTAATGCACCACTTACAGTCCAAGGATGAACATCGCGTTCGATTAACAGCGGCCTTGTGCCGCACCTTTGGTCTACGTTTTAAAGAGGCCTCACTATTGAATATAGCCCGAGCTTTGAAGCAGGCAAGAACCCAAGGCAAGATCAATATCACAGTCGGCACCAAAGGTGGTAGAGGCAAACATGCTGATCGCTGGGTCCCGGTCACAGAAAAGGCTATGACGTTGCTCACCAAAGCCTATAAAGCTTTGGGCAATAACAATCTGATACCGGAACAACAAAACTACATCCAATGGCGCAATCATGCCTATAGCCAGTGGCGATTAGCCACGGCTAACACCGACATTAAAGGGTTTCATGATCTTAGGGCAGCCTATGCCTGTGAACGCTATCAACAGATCACGGGCTGTCCAGCACCGGTAGTGACGGGAGAAAGAATAGCCACCAAAGCACAAGACCAAGAGGCTAGAACCATAATAGCCCTGGAGCTGGGCCATAACCGTATCAACGTGCTGGTGGCTTACGTAGGGTCAGCCAAATAACATGCGTCCCGCCAATATCCCGCAGGCTCAACAACAGATGCAGAAGCTATTGGCTCGCAAAATACCTGGACGAAAAGCCACTAAAGTAAAAGAACATCGGAAACGAGCCAATACCATCGCCGATGTGCTGTATCGACGATTTCAGGTGGGGCCTTATCAATACCAACTCAAACATATGCAGTGGTATCTGAAGACACGGATCCAAGACCTCAAGCCCAGCACCCAACACCGGCATTGGTTGACCCTTCGCTGTATCATTAATGCGCTGGATAAGGAAAAACAGTGGGAACCTCATCTGAAAGGATCATGGTAACAACCCATTAAAAGGATAGGAATTAAAGGCTGCCTATAAAAGCCTTAGCTAACAACAAAATTAAAGAGAACACTAAGAAGCAAACTATTATCCGCTGTAAAAGTAGACAGCGGTGCAGCCCAAACTGCCAGCGTGACAATACAGCGCTTATCAATGTTAAAGGTGGCGGGCAACAATCTTGAGCTGCTTTAACCTTCTAATTCCTGATAGGCTACACGATCATTATTGGGTGGATAAAACTCTCACATCCTGTCATTATCCGGCGAATGGTCGAATACATTTAGTTAGTTGCAATATGGATTTTGATATTAATTTACAGGTCATATGGCTACACCTGTTACAGCTTGGCATCGCGTTTGTGTTGGCATTGCCCATTGCTATCAATCGGGAACACAAGGCTGAAGGTGCCGGTCTTCGCACCTTCCCTCTGGTTACCATTGCCTCTTGCGCATTTATGCTGGTAGGAATCACTGTCTATGAGGGTTCCGATGCTGAAGCCCGCGTCATGTATGGTATTATCACTGGTATGGGATTTATTGGTGGTGGCTCTATCATCAAAACCAACTCAGGGGCTTCGGGAACCGCCACTGCGGCAGGTATTTGGCTAACAGGTGCCATAGGCTTGTCAGTTGCCTACCAAAGTTATGAGATCGCTATTGTGTTATCTATTGTCGGATTTTTGATTTTCCAGTTTTCTGATCACCTGAAGAAAGGGGATAAAAGTTAATGTTCGTGTCAGGTCAGTTAATGGTGTGAAATAAGGGTAAGTAACGATAATTCTTAGGGTCTGCCTATGAGGGAAAGATTTCGTTTTATACTTCAGCATTTCGCTGAACAGTTGTGGATCAAGCCATTATTGGTGTGCCTGATTTCTATAGCAGGGGTATTCCTTGCTAAAGCTGCGGATACAACTGATCTTGGACCATACCTACCAGATATTCAACATGACTCTATTTACACCCTACTTTCCACAATTTCCTCCAGTATGCTTGTTATTGCTACCTTTGCGATAGGCTCTATGGTTACTTCCTATGCGTCTGCAAGCAGTAAGGCTACACCACGTTCGTTTACATTAGTTGTTGCCGACGATGATTCACAAAATGCCTTGTCAACGTTTATCGGATCATTTATCTATAGTATTGTCGGTTTGATCTCACTGGAAAACGGCTACTTTGATCGAGCAGGGCGGTTTGCGCTGTTTGTCTTGACCCTTGTGGTTTTTACACTGGTAATCCTGACTTTTGTTCGCTGGCTGGATCGTATTGCGCGCCTGGGACGTATCCAAACAACTATCGATACTGTAGAGGAAGATGCTCGGTGTGCTTTGCTTCGCCGTAAGAAAGCACCCAGGTTACAGGGCGTGGCTACTAGCCTGCCAAAAGGTCATTTAACGCCTGTTTTTTCTACAAAAGTAGGCTATTTGCAATGTATTGAAATGGGTGTTTTGCAGGAATATGCAAGCAAGGAGGATTTATGTGTACGAATAGCTTCGTTACCTGGTACGTTTTGTACCCCTGATAGACCTTTGGCCTTTTTTTGGCAAAAGGAGGTAAAAGCGGAAAGCAGCCAGCTGGAAAGCCTGAATCAGGAAATAATCAATACGGCTTTTGTCATTGATAACAATAGAACCTTTACTGATGATCCCCGTTTTGGCCTGATTGTGTTGTCAGAAATTGCCAGTAAGGCCATGTCTCCAGCAGTCAATGACTCTGGCACAGCTATTACTGTGATTGGTTCATCGGTGCGTTTGCTAACGGAATGGTTTTCTTTGGCAGAAAAAGAAAACCAACTTCCAGTTAAATATGACCGAATAGAGGTTCCTGAATTATCACCTGAAGATATGCTTGATGATGCGTTTATGGCGATAGCACGTGACGGTGCTGGCACAGTAGAGGTGGCTATCAGATTGCAAAAAGCATTGTACAGTTTGTCAGTCGTTGGTGATAAAAGGTTGCAAGAGGCAACACAAGAGCATATCCGTATGGCTTTGGCACGAGTTGATATTGCACTTGATTTACAGGAAGACCGGGATGCAGTACATAATAGTGTACTCAATAGCCAGAAAGCATTTCACTAGAACGGTTAAGCACCCTGTATTTAACTTGAAGCATAGTGCCAAAATGGATTGCACAAACCCGATACTGGAGTATTATCTCGCCGTTAGAGCTTTTCTATCAGGGTTAAAGCACCAGAGCTTATAAAGGACATAATTTATGTCTCTCGATGAATCTTTTTATTGCCTGATTGCAGATAATGATGATGATCATTCCAATACCCTTACTTCATTGATAGAGGAAGCCGGGCTTAAGCCTGTTGTCGGTAAAACCTTACCTGAAATAGAAGCTGCTCTGGTTGAGGGCCAAACTTGTGTGTTTGCCTTTTTATCGCTCGAGTTGCTACAAGAAAACAATATGGCGCTACTGAGCAGTGCTCAATTGTCAGATGCAGACATTGCCATTACGCATACCGAAGATTATCCTTTTGCCGCTACCGCAGCTATCAAAAAAGGGGCAACCTACTTTTTCTGTAAACCCCTAGATGTTCAGTTTGTCGGTGATTTACTCAAGGATCTGGTCAGGGAGCTAAGCGCGTTGAAAGGGAGTAATGACGATGATCTCGAAGTCTGCTCCCTAGATCAGTTTGGTCTATTGCGTGGTAGTTCAAAAGCTATGTACAAACTGTATCGAACCCTTCGCAAAGTGGCTACCACTGATGCTTCGGTGTTGCTGATTGGTGAAAGTGGCACTGGTAAGGAGCTGGCCGCTCAAACAATTCATGAGTTATCGGAACGCTGTGATAAACCTTTTATAGCCATGAACTGTGGGGCAATTCCGCCAGAGTTGGTGGAAAGCGAATTGTTTGGTCACGAAAAAGGCAGCTTTAGTGGTGCAGAGCGAAAGCGAATCGGTTATTTCGAACAGGCAGCTGGCGGTACGCTGCTGCTGGATGAAATCGGTGAAATGCCTATGGATACTCAGGTAAAATTTTTGCGGGTTTTGGAATCCGGAAAATTTCGCCGGGTAGGCGGTGAGCAAGCCATTTACTCAGATGTTCGCATTATTGCGGCAACCAACAGGGATCCGGAAGAGGCCATTAAAAAGAACCTGCTGCGCAGGGATCTGTATTTCCGTGTTGCCCAGTTTCCCCTGCATATGCCACCGCTGAGGAATCGCGGTGGTGATATTGTCGGCCTGGCGCAGTATTTTCTTAACAGACTTAATGAAAAGAATGGTACCCTGAAGTGTCTGTCTGAAAATGTCAAAGACCTGATTGCAGAATACCCCTGGCCGGGGAATGTTCGAGAACTGAAAAGTGCCACAGAACGCGCCTATATCCTGGCGGGAGAAATGCTGGAAAGTGAGCATTTTCCCAATGAGCATATGGATTTTGAAGATAACGACGACTATCTGCGGGTTTCCGTGGGTAGCTCCCTGGAAGATGCTGAGAAGAAACTGATCTTCGCAACCCTAGAATCTACTGAGGGTGATAAGAAAGAAACCGCTGAACAGTTGGGGGTTTCCTTAAAAACCTTGTATAACAAGTTAAACAGTTATGGAGCCTAATGCCCACTAATGGCTTTGCAGCTCAAATACAGACTCACCAATGGGTGTGAGAAGAAATGTCTGCCGGGATTTGTCAAACCGCATGGCGGACCAAGGCAACTTGATAGTTTTCCGCGTGTTGGTTGTTAACCGGATACTCCTGATAATCCCGGTATAGGGGTCTATAAGGAGTTCGTCAATGCTGCCGATACATTCACCAGAAACCTTAAACACATCTGCTTCAATCAAATTAGATAACACGACGTTATTTGTCATTGCACATCCTTCTCATTTGCTTTCTTTCGGGTTTGCTTTTTGGTTCTACATGTTCAACGAACCATTAGTTGGCCCAATTGGGATAAATTGGGCAGATTGTCTAACACCACCTTGATAGAAACTGTAATGGGCACAGCTAGTAGCGCCCCTGGAATACCCCACAGCCAACCCCAGAAAACCACGGCAAGGAAAACGACAGCAGGGCTAAGGGATAATTGCTTGCCGAGCACTGAGGGCGTCAATAACTGGCTTTCAAGAATGTTTAGGCTGGCGAAAGCCAGAGGCAGGTATAAGGCTTCAGCCAGCGTAGGGTAGTTCAGAATGCCAACCAGACACAGCATTCCCATCATGATTAAGGGGCCCATGTAGGGAATAAAATTAAGCACCATTGCCAGCACGCCCCACAGTAGTGGGTTTGGTACTTGAAGAAACCACATAACCAGAAACACGCAAAAGCCCAAGGCAAGGTTAACCAGCGAAATTGCTGTCAAGTAGCTAGAAATATCCCTCTGTATAGTTTTGGTTATAGTGAGTATCTGTTTGTGTTGATGATAGTTTTTGCCCAATTTCATGATTTTCCTGAGAAAACTATCTCCGGCTGAAAGTAGAAAAAAGGTCAAAAAAACAATAATGGCGAAAGAAGCCAAAATACCGGGTAGCGAGTCAGCAAACTGTTTAAGGAAGCCTGGTTTTTCTACCTTCAGAGTAACTGTTTTATCTTGTTGCCCAGGTTCCGGAAGCTCAGCCAGATCTTCCACTTTTTTCGATAATTCATTTATTCCCGACAATGGGGACTTCAGCGATGCCGCACGGGTTTCCAAAGTTTTCAAGGCCTTGGGGGCTTTGTTGAGCCACTGTTCTGCGGGCCCCCCCAGTTGCATTACAGCTCCACCCAATAAAACAAGGAGTACCGATACTAACGCGCCACTGCTAACAACCACGGAAATGCCCTTCCTGTTGAGATACATAACCAGAGGTGACAATAGAATATTCAGGTAAATGGCAAAAAATATTGGAATCAATATAGGTGCGCAGACAGACAACATGAAACCCAAGGCAAGTAGCCCCAACAGAGTTAGTGAAATTGACCGTTGCTTTTGATCCAGATGCAAATATGCTGTGGATTGCTGCCCACCAGTATTTTTTTTCCTGCCCGCTGAAGTTTCAAGCAGTGCTTTGTTAGCTTTGTTTGAGGGTAAATCGTCTGGTGTATTCATAGCCAGTATTAGTCAGGGAGCGCCACTTTCACGATAGGCGGTATTAAATAAGTAGCTCACAACCAACGGTAGGATTTTCTCTACCACTATACAATCTTTGCCAGTAGCCGTTGATTGGTGGTGATTTTGTTGAATGCCAATACAAAACCCAATTAGCGTAGCTGATCCCAAAACGATAGGTTGAGTGGCGGAGGCTGCTATGGAGCGGCTTAATAAATGCCGCCTATGGGCAAGGTCGTGACGGTGTTTTCTGTTTGCCAGCGATGCGGCGTTAACTTGTTTTTTAAGCTTCCAGATACTTATCATGGTGCTAGTTGACTAGGCGTTTCAGTCAGGGCCGCCCGGGTAGCCTGAAAATTAAGATTTGCCAGAAACTGCTTGCAAAGGCGGTGACAGAAATACAGTAGCACAAGTTGAATCAGTATTATCACCAGCAGAGCTGTTCCCGATGAAGCCTTCAGGGCGGTCAGGCCTACAAAGAGCAACCCCATGCCTAAAAACCACAACCCGACAAGCAGGGCAGCAACAATAATGACTGTTACCAGCAATGCAATCAGGCTAGTAACAGCGAGCTTAATATCCAGCCTAAGCCCATCAATGGTTGCTGCTACATGATTGACTAAGGCCAGCCAAAGGACCGTGATAGTTTCCAGAAGATCGCCATTATCTTCTGCACAATCATTGGCCGTTTCACTGCTGTTACTGCCACTCAGAGCCTGATTGTCTGCGTGGTTTTGAATAGTCATTATTATCCCTTGTTGCTTATTAGTTTGGAAATAAGGTAACCGGAGGCAGCTGCAATACCCAGAGCCTTTAGGGGGTTTTCCTGGACATATAGGGTGGCCTTGTCGAAATAAACCTGCCCGGCTTGTTGGGTACTACTGACTATCTCGGCAACTTTTTGTTCGGTCACCTGTGATCCCTGTCTGGCTTTTTTCTCGACTTCTGCTGAAGAAGAAGCCACTTTTTCAACGACATCGTGGGCAGCTTCCCGGGCTTTGTTAGTAATGGGCGTTTGCTCGGTGTTGGTGTTTTCCTGAATGGTTTGATTGTTCATTATGGTCTCCTGTCATGGCTTAGGATTTTGGCTTCGGTGCCCTTGTATTTACAGACTGCAAGAGTCCTGCCATTAAAGCCGGGATAGCCCCGGCTTTAATGGCAGGGCTTACGACGGGTTTTAATCCGTAGCATCTTCGATTTTCCGGCGGGTATCGTCGGCGGCCTCCTGCAAGTCCTCGCCGAACTCCTCTACATTATCACCAAGATCTTCGACCGGATCGTTGTCTTCACAACCGACCAGCAATCCCAGTGAAAGAAGCAAGCCAAAAAATAGTGTAGGTATTAACCTATTCGTTTTCATCGTGTAATCCTTCTGGTTATCTGATTAACAGAAAATTTAGCTGTTAGGCTTAACCTTGAGCATATTTTTCACTTTACGGACACCGTCAGTGTTCGCAGCAATTTTTTCTGCAAGCTGCTTTTCTTCTGCTGTGGCTACATCGCCAGCTAACTGCACCGTGTTATTTCGGGTATCTACGTTTATGGCAATACCATGGGTGTGTTCGTTGGCAAGTAGCTTACTTTTTACTGCCGCTGTGGTGGTCATATCATCCAGCTTTTGCGAAAAAGACCGCTCGTTGGCATCTGCTGCTCGCTGGGATTTAGATTTTTCTTTATCTACTTTCAGCTGGTTATCAACCTTCACAATGCCTTCGATACTGAGGGCCACCTGCTCGGCAAGCTCGCGGTCAATATCTGATTCGACAGTACCAGTCAGGGTCGCCTTGCCATAGCGCACTTCATTGTCAATGGTGAAGTTGTTGAGATGACGATTGACCAGTAAGGCTGTTTCAAGTTTTCCTTCTAACCAGGCGTTTCTTAACTCTGGATTGGATAAGCCATACTTCCCCTTGGCGTGGGCAGGTTTGTGATCCATTTGCTGTTTGTATGAATCAGCACTCTGGTTTTTGCCGGTATCTCCCGATAGGGCTGGCATGGCCAGGGTGGAGCAAAATACCGCAACTGAGGTGGCTGTGAGGATACGATGTGTAATGGGTTTCATTGTGGTCTCCATAATTGTTTATCATGTGAATTTCTATTGAACTTTCGTGTTCACTGTTAACAGGAGCATTTTCTGTGCCAGCCACGAAAAACCCATAAACTGGGCTTTCCTGGCGGTTATCAAGGTTAGAAACTGTAAGAATTACATTATTGTCGGTAAAAATTACCAGCAATACTCCTCGTGATAGGAAGCAGTGGAGACAATAGGCATCGTCTATAGAAAAATAGGGGCTTGCCCCAAAATATGAGCAATAGGCGGCGTTCAAAATAGCCTGGGAGTGTCTACCTATCCGAGCAAGTTCATGTTAGTAATACCGTGTACGCAAAAGCGGAGCAAAGACTGTGAGCAATTTAACCAATAAACTGGAAACAATTTTAGGTGTTACTTTTATAGCGGGCAACAGGGTACAAGTACTACGCAACGGTGATGAAATATTTCCTGCAATACTGGAGGAAATATCCAGATCAAGAGAAAGCATTGACTTTGTCACTTATGTTTATTGGCAGGGAAATATCGCTATTAAATTTGCCAAGGCCCTGGGTGAGCGTGCCGCAGCCGGTGTAAAAGTTCGGGTATTACTGGATGCTTTCGGTGCTTATCCCATGCGCAGTGAATTGATAGAACTGATGCAGAGACAAGGTGTACAGGTTCTGCATTTCAGACCTATCGCCCGGTGGAAAATATGGAAACTGGATAATCGTACCCACCGAAAAATACTTGTTTGCGATTCTAAAGTTGCTTTTACCGGCGGTGTAGGTATTGCCGAAGAATGGGAGGGAAACGCCCGCAACGCCTCTGAATGGCGAGATACCCATTTTCGTATTACCGGCCCTGCAGTCAAGGTTATCCACAGTGCTTTTATCAGCAACTGGAGCGAAGCAAAGGATTCCTGTGACCTGCGAATTCCTGATTATTCCCCCCTGCCTGAACAGGGGGGCGCCAGACTGTTGACTGTTGCCTCTCCATCCTCTTTGAATTGGAGCACTATTGCGCTGATGTTTCGCACCCTTATCGCCAGTGCAGAGCGCAACATCTCCATTGCCACCGCTTATTTCGTCGCTGATGATGCACTCACAACCATGCTTTGCAGAGCGGTAGAGAGGGGTGTCACTGTGCAGATATTAATACCTGGCGATAATAGCGACTCACGATTGTCTCAGCTAAGTGGTCGCTTTAATTTTCAGAAATTACTGGATGCCGGGATAAAAATATTTCGCTACCAACCAACCATGATGCACGCAAAAATTATGTTGGTAGATAACCATATTGCTGTGGTCGGTTCAGCCAATATGAATCACAGATCAATGTCCAAGGATGAGGAAATCTGCCTAATAATAGATGATCAACCAACGGTCGACACCCTAAACCTTGATTACGAAGAGGATATTAAAAAAAGCGTACCTATAGACCTCAAGCAATGGAAGGACAGGTCAATTTGGCTTCGCATTGGAGAAGCTTGTGCGCGTTTGTTTCGTCACGAATTATAGCGGCTGGACGATGATGTAAAGCTTGCCAGCATCCCTGCAAGGCTTGTTTATCCAGTGCTACTGTTTATCGGGACAGTCGTAGGCCAGGAACAATGTAATTCTTACACTGCTCCTGGTAAAAATTACTAACCAAATTTAAAAGTTCACTGAGTTCTGCGTGGCCAAAATACATGGAAATATGTGCCAATAAATTGTTAATACCACTCGAGCAAAGGACTAAGACCGGATATTTAATGCGTTATTTGCCTGCACAGGTTAAGGCTAATTTTCACAATTAAGCTATGGCATAGCTCTTGCTACATTCTGAATAGCATTCATAAAAAAGGAGATTACAATGCTTTACTGGGCTTTTATTTTTCTCGTTGTCGCTATTGTAGCGGGTGTACTTGGTCTAACCGGAGTTGCCGCAGTTGCGTCTGAAGTGGCCTGGATTCTTTTCGTAGTAGGCCTTATTTTATCGGTGGTATTTTTTGTTATGGGCCGCAAACCCCCAAAGTTATAACCACCAGAACCATCAATTAAACATGGGGGCATAGCGCCCCCATCTTTAACTTTTCTCATCTTTTTCATAACACCTCATAAACAACTATGCTGTTGAAATAGCGCTCCCTCCTTTATTGACCTGATCTATAGATTGATTGGAATACGCACTCACCGATATTGACTGAAGTTGGGCTTGGCCAACAATAGTTGAAAACGAAGCATCCGCTGCATCGCGCCCGACACCGATACGAACAAACCCGCCGACCGGTGCCATTTTAGTAGCATCGAACAGGTACCATCGTCCTTCGAGATAAGCTTCAAAAAAACCGTGAAAATCAGGTGGTTCCAGTCCCACAGCATAACCGGAAACATAACGGGCAGGAATGCCCAGCGCCCGGCACAAGGTAATGCTTACATGGGCAAAGTCACGACACACCCCTGTGCGCTGGATCAACACATCACGGGCACTGGAAGATACATCCGTAACACCGGAAACATAGGCTATATTTTTATTCACCCAATCCGCCACGGCCTGAACCCTCGAATGTCCTGATGGCACCCCTGCAAATTCATTCCAGGCAAACTGCCCCAACTGATCTGACTCGCAGTAGCGACTGGGGTTTAAAAAAGGGAGTACTTCCACTGGCAGCTCTGGATAATCCACCTCGCCCAATGTCTTGGGAGGGTTTATTTCCGGAAACAAGGAAACTTTTGCTGAATACGCAATTTTTAAATCGCAGGGCTCTACATTTAATCGAATACCCCGAGAGCCGAAACCATTCAGGTCACACCAGCTGTATTTTATTTTTGGCGATATAGTGAGATTTTCATCAAAAACTTTTTGGTAATCCGTGGCCGCAGGAGCGATATTAAAGATAAAACTGGTGGGGGCAGTAACCCCGTAGAATAATTCTGATTTAGCACTAATCTGGATCATATCAAGGTACCTAATTAAGGGTTGAATAGGTCTTTCGACCATTCGCTGGGAAAGTCTGCAAGCGCGGTTTGCAGGGTCTGTGTCCACCAATGGGTGGTTTCTTGTAAATCAGTCGCTGTGAACCGTTGCTGTTTTATGGCGCCAGAATCACCATCCAGCACGATACAATCAATAGGAAAACCCACGTTTGTAACACTGGCTCGGGTGCCATCAAAGGCAAGAAAAAGAAGGGCCAGGGTGTCAGGAAGAGAGCATCCTGAATCCAGCAACCGGTCAAGTATCGGCTTGCCATAGGAGGTATGGCCGATCATGTGATAGGGCGCATCGGGGGTTGCTTCTACCCAATTCCCCTGGGGGTAAACATAATACAAGGACGGAGCCTGGTCGGCTGAAAATTTACCGCCAATAATGGCATGCAGGTTAAAGGAAAGATTGGCAGCTGCAAGCGATGCCCCATCTTCATCCCGAACCTTGCGCAGGCATGTACCAAATAAATTAGCTGCCTCAAACAGGTGGGATATTTCGCCCTTTTTTTTATCTGCCAAGCTGGCCTCAAAATAGACGGAGGTTTTGTCACGCACTGAACGTAAACCTGATGTCATAAAAAACAACGTGCCCTCGGAATGGTTCACACTGGCTACCTTGCCTTTGCTACTTTGTTCATTGCCTTTTACGATGCGGGTATCAGCCAGCGCGACTAATCCTAAATCTACTTTCGCTGCTACACAAAATGTCATTGCTTTACCTAATCAGTTATTAAGAACCTGGTAGTGTGTTGACTTGCTTTTGCCCAGTGATCCTCACCAGTCTTTGTTTTAAAATTTATTAATAAAAAATCTCGCTAACGTCTTCAACCGGTTACCCTTTTTCTACGCAAAAGTAGGAGCAATAAACTCGCGGTATGACATACTAACCCCTGTACTTTTTCATAGCTCTTTGGGAGCATCTGGACTTAACAAATTCTCCTCCACATCAACCGCTCTTTGTTCTACCACCTTATCTTCAATGACATGATCCGCTCTTACATCTTGCTCTACAGGAGGTCTATATGAGTTCCTGGAGGGAGTCGGCTGTTGTTTAGGCGCCTCAAAATTATTAATAGGCAAAGACTCCGAACTAACCATCCGTAACTTGTAAATAGGCTCGGGCATAACAATGTCTGCATCGTCAAATACTTGCTTCACCAGGCGAATTGCCTCACTTCTGACTTTAAGAAAGCTGAAATGTTTCTGATCCACCCAAGCATAAATCCGTAAAATAATATTGGAATCTCCCAGTTGATGGACGATAACGCTCGGTTTTGGATCAACCAGAACGCCTTCCATCTCGGTTAACGCCTCCAAGGCAAGGGCCTGGGCCAGGAGTACATCCTGCTCGGTGTCTATTCCAACATCAAACTCAAAACGCCGCTCGGGATGACGGGTAAAATTGGTTATAACGGCTTTAAAAACTTTCGCGTTGGGAACACGAATATGATTACCGTCAGGAGAAATCAGGATGGTAGCACGCGAATTAAGCTTGACTACATTCCCCTCAAACCCATCAATGATAACCAGATCATTTATATCAAAAGGATTGCGAATGCTAAGTAATATACTGGCAATATAATTTTCTACTGTATCGCGAACAGCAAAACCGATGGCCAGACCAATCAGCCCTACTGCACCTAGTATCGTACCTATCAAACTCTGGGCATCCATAAGTAGCAAGGCAATCATCAATCCAATGACAACAAAAGCTAGCCTGGTTAATTGTGCTAACAGGTTGGCAATAAAATAGTTCGGTGTCACGCGGCGATAAAATACATCCCGACTTCCTATCCAGCGGCCTAAAAAAAGGAATAAGAGAAATGTAATCAATGCCAGAAGAAGCAAAGGCAGGGCAGCAACAATGGACTGTCCAAGTAACGTAACCCTCTTCCCGGTATCTTCCAGTCTCGGTGAAATCTTATGATTAACCCTGAGATTATTTTCAACCTCTACAACACCTTCCACATTGTAAGAAAATTGTACTGCTCTGGTTTCAGCACTAACCGAGTTAACCTGCCCTTGTAGTTGAACGATACCAGCAGATACGTGGACATCAACATTCTGCAATGCATCAATTTCTTTGAAAATCTGTTGTAACCGGTTTTTTATTTTTATATCTGTTTGTTCATTGCTCCCAGTAAAAATAGTTTTGTTGTCTGCTTCTTCAACTTCCACGATGGTATCTTTAAAAAGGCTGGATACATCTTCGGCAAAACCATTTTCAGGCGTGTTCATTAAAAATAATAGACAAAGGCCATAACAAACCTGGGGGAAACCAAGCCTCTTACAAATGTTAACCCTATTGTAAAAATATTTGGTATTAAAAATAAGCGACATAAAATTAGGACTCTTGAATTAATACAAAACGAAACGCAAGTTTCGTGCCTCTAATTTTTTAATTAGCAACGTTAATGAGAGTAGTAGCTTAATAATTTAAGGCGTAAATCCTTATGGAAATTATTTGTAATTAATACATGATTCGTTGTAAATATTTCAGCAATTCTGGCTTGTTTTTATAGGGGTTTCTATAAATTATAACTCTTATCAATATCTTACGAACCTGGCATTCCAATTGCAAATAGTTAGTTGCTGCCATTTTTGCAGCGTTAATCTTTGAGTTTAATTATTAGGAGCATTGTTATGAACAAGGATACTTTGGAAGGAAAATGGAAACAGGTCAAAGGTGAGGCCCAAAAAAAATGGGGTAAGCTGACCAACGATGATCTGGATGTTATCGATGGGCAACGTGAAAAATTTTCAGGAATGATTCAAGAGCGTTACGGAAAATCCAAAGATGAAGCTGAAAAAGCTGTCGATGAATTCTGTAAGAAACATACCTGAGTTATTCAATCACCATCAAAAGGCAATATCAATGAATAAGCAAACATCAAGCAATAGAAATTCTTTTGGGAAATTCCCTTTGGTTGCCTGTGCTTCCCTGTTATTTGTCTTCCTATTATCTGGTTGTAATACCGTCGAGGGTATTGGTGAAGACGTGGAAGAAGCTGGCGAACGAATTGAAAATGCAGCCAATTAAGCTTTGTGCCTGCCAGAGCCAATAGGGCTTTGGCAGGTTTTTTCAACATTCAGAGCCAAAACAATCGATTAAACGAACAAAAGGAGGAACTATGTCAAACGAAGGTTACCATGAAGACTTAGGCGTACTTTCCGGACAAACCAAAGATCTGCATCGGGCGATTGTTTCCCTGATGGAAGAGTTGGAAGCTGCAGACTGGTATCAGCAGAGAATCGACGCAACTGAAGATAAATCACTGGCGGCAATATTGGCCCATAACCGTGATGAAGAACTGGAACATGCAGCCATGCTTATCGAGTGGCTAAGACGAAAAAACAAACACTTCAATAAACAGCTAAAACGATTCCTGTTTACTGAAGAGTCCATTGCCGATTAATCTCAGAAGAATACTTTACCTCACCACCATTCACAGGAGAAAGCTTATGGAACACAAGTTACCAGAATTACCTTATTCCAAATCGGCATTACAACCCTTCCTCTCGGAGAAAGCCGTTGATATCCACTATGAAAAACACCATCGTGGTTACGTAAACAAGCTAAACGAGGCCCTTACCGAACATCCGCAATATCAAGAGATCACTCTTGAAGAGTTGATTTGCCAAGCTCCGTTGAATGACAGTATTTTTAATTTTGCGTCGCAAATTTGGAACCATACCTTTTTCTGGCACAGTCTAACCTCAGATGATAGTCAGCTTGCCAGCGGTTCACCTCTTGCCAAAAAAATTATCAGCACTTTTGGTACCCTGGAAGACATGCTAGATCAATTTGCAAAAGTCGGGATGTCACAATTTGGTTCCGGTTGGGTCTGGTTAGTGAAGGATCCGCGCGGAGTACTGGAAATTTGCAGCACGTCCAACGCCGAATCTGTTATTCGTAATAACAAGCAACCGCTTTTAATTTGTGATGTCTGGGAGCATGCCTACTACATTGATTACCAAAATGACCGAGCAGGTTACCTGAAGGCCTTTTTTAAATGTATCAATTGGGACTTTGTTGAAAACAATTTTAACAAGCAATAAACCACTGTTTTAAACCACTCTCTACAAGGTAATAGCTATCAATGTTTAAACATTGGTTTTGTAAAAAACCAACTAGCCCACATGGACAACAAGGTAAAAATATTTACCGTTTTTGGTTGGTCGCAGTGCTTGTGTGCTTTTTTTTCAGTTTTACTATTTTGGGCGATGAGACTCACGCAAACGAAAGTGAAGGTCTACCTCCGGAAGTCATTACCCAGATAGAAAGCATTGTTGCAGAGATTGATCACCTTAAACAAAAGATCACAGATATTGATGCTAATACTTCTCCAGCCAGTGCCGCTGCTGAAGTTTCACAGCAGAACATCTCAGAAGCTCTTGAACAAAGGCAGAAATCCCTTGAGCAGATAGCTACTGGAACAGTGGATTTGTCATTATTCAGTGAACAAACGTCAAGGGATTTTAACTGGCAGGATGAGCTGAAGGATATTTTTGAACCGGCAATCCTTGAGTTAAAGAAAATTACCGAACGCCCCAGGAAAATTGAGCGACTGCGCAACGAACGTGACGCAATCAAAACACGAATGAATGCAGCAACATTAGCTGTTAGGGAAATTACTGAACTAAAAAACCGTATTGAATCAAAAAAAGTATCAAAACACCTCAGTGGTCTACAACGCGAGTGGCAGGATCGTCAGAAAAGCCTGAAAAGACAGCTGGCTATCGTGGATTTCCAGCTTAATGAAACAATCGATCAGGGTGATAGTTACAAAAGTGGAATCGCCCAGGCTTTTCAGAATTTCTTCACCGGCCGTGGGCTGAACCTGCTTATAGCAATAATCGTATTTGCTATGGTGTTCCTGCTACTTCGCCTGACAAGCCGGCAGCTGGAAAAACTTATAAGCCGAGGGCAGGGCAGAGAGAGTCGCTTTTTGGCCCGTTTAACCCATATTATCTTCCAGGTAGCAACGGTGTTACTTGCTGTCATAGGCGCAATGATCCCCCTGTACATTGCCGGTGACTGGTTGGTGCTTACTGTGTTGATTATTATTCTGGTGGGCTTTGTCTTTGCTTTGCGCCATTCACTACCGCGTTACATGGATGAAGTACGTCTTCTGCTTAATATTGGGCCGGTTAGAGAAGGTGAGCGCGTCGTATACCGGGGGGTTCCCTGGAATGTTTCACGCATTAACATCTATTCCACTATTGTCAATCCAGCTCTGGCAGGTGGGCGGTTACGCCTGCCCATGACTGAAATGGGCAATCTGGTTTCCCGGCGGTATAACAAGGATGAACCCTGGTTCCCTACTAAAACCGATGACGTAGTCATTCTTGATGATGACACCTTTGGTACCGTCGTCCTGCAAACCCCTGAAGTTATAAATTTACGCACCCTGGGCGGTTCCGTAAAAACGTTTCAAACTGCTGACTATTTGTCCATGCGACCACGTAATTTGTCCAATGGCTTTGGTTTGTTTGTCACCTTTGGATTGGATTATCGTCATCAGTCCGAGATCACCAGCAGCGTGTTAACCAAACTTGAAAAAGCCATAACGAAAGGCCTGGAGGAAGCTGGCTACCAGCAAGCTCTGGATAAACTGAAAGTGGAGTTTGAACAGGCCGCAGCTTCATCTCTGGATATAAAAGTACTGGCATTTTTTTCTGGTGAGGTCGCCAGTGAATACTTTAGTTTGTCTCGGTTGCTACAGGCGATAATGGTGGATACCTGCAATGCGGAAAATTGGGTTATACCTTTTAACCAGATTACAGTGCACAACGCCGACAGCAATTAAGAATCAGGATGTACAGCATAAAGTAACAATGCCATAAATTTGTAAGGCGTTGAAAATTAGGGTGACGATGAAAACGTTGGCCGAATGGACTGTACCCGATTTTCTCTTGAGCCAAATGAAAAAATTTTGAGGATATGAATGCTCTAATTAACGATATCCTAAATCGTCGGCCGAACACCTGTTTACGCCCACGCCTATTTGAAAAAAAGAAAAAGTAACTCAATCAATGAATGGGTTCAAGTATATTTGGGGGCACCGGACAGAAAACACTATAAGAAAAATAACGGCATTACTACCCACTATGTGGAGGAGAGCTTTGAAGTTACTCTAGGAATTACACTCACCTACCGCCATATTCGGTCTTTAATGGTTATATCTCCGTAGCCGCTTCGTTGCATAAGCAATGCTGTCAAAAATATAATGCCTCATAGTCATATCGTACGGTTCGATTGTGCGTTGAGTGTAGGTGTTTTGCTGTGGATTGCCGAGTTTGATTGAAGGTTTCTTGAGGGTAAATATAAGAGTAAAAAGCATATTTTATTTTAATTGTATATCTAATATCAAAGGCTTAGGTGTTGGTTCTAAATCCCTCCCTCACCGCCACCCATAAAAACCCCGGCTTTATGCCGGGTTTTTTATGGGTGGGTGACGGGAGATATGGATGAGAACCCCCGTTCGACAAAACGGCATTACCGTTTTGGGCGCCGGCGCTTGCGACGGCGGGGTGAAACCCCGAGCTGCTTTGCAGCGAACCAATCCTGACCGAACCGAGTTGTTGTATTGAGGCTCTGATTTAACTCTCGGCTTTATGCCGGGTTTTTTATGGGTGGGTGACGGGAGACATGGATGAGAACCCCCGTTCGACAAAACGGCTCGACCGTTTTGGGCGCCGGCGCATTGCGTCGGCGGGGTGCAACCCCGAGCCGCCTCGTGGCGAGCCAATCCCGACCGAATCGAGTTGCGTTACTGAGGCTCTGATTTAAACCCCGGCTTTATGTCGGCGTTTTTATTTGTCTGGAGAGGGCTGTTGAAATGGGACTCCAGCGCTATATTCAGTCTTCAAAGAGCGGGCTGCTAAAGCCGCGCAGGTGCTTGGGCAGGTTGTCGCTGACATCAATAATGCGCTGTTCATAGAAAATATGTGTCACGGCGGTTAATTCCCGGGGCAGTTGGTTGTCGTAGTTCTTGGCAATCAGCCACTGCGGAACGGCCCGCCAGTCCACACTGTTGGTGTTAAACAGCACTTCTCCGCAGTTGGTGCAGAAATACCTTTTCATTTTCAGCCTGGGGTGTTGGTAGATGCCGAGGTTGCTCTCGCCACAGGTGATGGAAGCAGTGTCATCAGTCCACACGGTGACCGGATAAAACGGGCCGTCCAGCAATTCCCGGCAGTCGATACAGTGGCAGATGACCCGCGCCTTAGGCTCGCCGCATAGAGATAGTTCGATGCGGTTACAGTTGCAGTGGACGGTATAGATTTTCATAAAGGCTCCATAGATACGGGCAAGTACCGCTGATGTGAGCGGGCGATTTCTTTGCTCCTGCTGTGTGGCTTATTGGCGAGTGAAATATAACAGTGCCAATGCCCGTATTAATACGAGAATGCCGGAGGCAAGCTGAAGACAGTGTAGAAACTTAGGTTGGTGTTTGTCTCAAGTAGTGACAATTCTTCTTCGCTCAGCCCCGAGGTGATCTCGTGATTTTTGCCTGAAAGGTAGGTGCAGACATCCTCGATCTGGGTGTCGAGTAAAGTCCATAAATTCACTTTGAATGCGCCAGCGATATAGTCTGAGGTGACATATGAGTTTTTGAATCGGCCGCAGTGCTACGAATACTATTAACCCTCGCTGATATCGGGTTTCTAATGAGTCGCTATTCTGAAGCGCCGTCCGGTTCCGGATAGCGTGCGAAATTCCTCACGGTGGGATACCCGTCGATATAGACCCATTCGGTATTTTTAACCGGCACATGACAGCCAAAACAATTATTGAACCCTTCGCCATGCCAGGTGGTTGTGACATTCTTTTTCGGCGCATCTGCCTTGAATAAAGCCCAACCCCAGCCTTCGCCCCAGGCCTTGTTGTCTGGAAACCGGTTTTCCCGGTCGCGCACCATGACAAACCAGACACCGATATCGCCGGCCCATTGTGCATTTCCTGTAGATAGCTGTTTCTGCTCAATTCCGGAAACGGTTTTTATCAACACTGTAGCATCGGGCCATTGACCGTTTTTCTTGAACCCTTCAACGGATTCAGGTGTAGCGTAGACATCATGAACTCCGGGGCCACTCGCATGATCATCCTCCTTCACAAACCAGGTGCCGAGATGAACCCAGTTTTCACGAAAATGATCTGGCCGGCTAATGTTCCCCTGTTCGTCGACATAGGGAGAAAAACCGCTAGCTGACATCTCCTGTTCTGATTCTGAAGCGTCACCTGGTGAACAACCCGCCATGGCCATCGATGCAGCCATATAAAGGATCATTAAATATTTCATTCCTTCATCCCTCCGGCCCAAATAAGGGGCGCAGCCAAATCAATAACGATGGAACAACCATTCTATAGCGTAGTGCCAGACAAGCAGTGCCACAAGTTCCATTGTGGCCTAGTTCTTACCGTCAGTTTGAGGGGTTACGGCAGTTTTTTCCGGTAGAACATTCTCTGCAGCCTGCAAGAAATCACAGTGATCTCTATACTGATATTGGGCGTTGGAAACTTTTCAGCGTGTACGATGTATCAGGTAATGACGGGTTTGATGATATGCAGAGAGTAATAGAGGGGTTTCACCTGGACCGCTTCCAGGAATGGGTGGCGGAGCTGGAATGTGGTCACGAATTGCAGATGAAGCACAATCCACCCTACATGGAATGCCGTTGGATTGGCACCGGCAAGGGACGACAGGAGCATATTGGTGACAGTGTCGAGTGCGTGGACTGCGATATGCCTAAAATCCCCGATGGTATGACGTTGGTTGATACCAGTCCGGTCTATCAACGTTCGGATATGCCCAGCGAATGGCAGGATGGCTTCTCCACGGAACCCGGGGTATGGGCCAGGGTTGTGGTCAAAGAGGGTATGCTGCAGTTCGTTATTGAGCCAGGCGTGGCTGCCAGCCGTGGCTTTCTACTCGATAAGGGCTTTGCCGGAGTCATGGCTCCCGACCTCACGCACAGTCTCAGTCCGGCAATGGGAGATGTGCTGTTTTACATTGAGTATTACTCGGCCTGACGTCGGGCCAGCGACCTTGGGGTCGGGGGCGAAGGGATGGTTTCCCGATAGAGTTGTTAAAGGCGCTCTATAGTTACTATACTGATTCTGCGGATTCGAAGGTTGAGTCAACACTGTTGTCTGACGAGTTTCTTTTTTCAGGAAGCCCGTTGTGCCCATTCCATAGCGAATTAAAACAGGTGATTGATTTCCGGACAGGTCATACGGTCTGTTGCACAATCAAGTGAGACATGAATTTTTAATATAAAAC
>TARA_R110002124_G_scaffold68695_2_pt1 | contig 23021 bp, 20 predicted proteins | sample TARA_R110002124 | Tara Oceans TARA_R110002124 (sample SAMEA4397445) | marine metagenome | biome: Polar Biome; feature: [SRF] surface water layer (ENVO:00010504); material: water (ENVO:00002006), including particulate matter (ENVO:01000060) such as... | depth 5 m
CTGAATCAGCGGTTTATCAACTAAAGGCAGCATTTCTTTTGGGATGGCTTTAGTAGCAGGTAACATTCGAGTACCTAAACCGGCAACGGGAATAACAACTTTCATAAATATCCTTATATAGCTTAAGCTAAAAATAAATTGATTAAAGTGAAATTTAACAAGAATAAAGCTAAAACTGGTGAAGAGACTTCTGAGCACGAGTTATCTCAGAAGGCAAATAACGAACTAACCAACACAAGGTTATAATAGTTAAGAATAACAAAGCATTTGAGGGCGATTGCAGGTTAAAATCGACTGAAATATGCAATAACATGTGCACAATAGCCATGGCACAACCAAAGGCGACACCTTTGTAAAATTTATTATTGCGTAAATACATGGTCCGGCACGCTAACCAAAACGCATATAGCACCCAAAACCCTAAAACTGAAGTCATCACAATCCCGTACTCAACAACAAACTGAATATATTCGTTATGAGCATGATCGTAAAAACCAGAATAAAATTGCGGTTGGTATTGTGGGAAAACAGTATAGAAACTGCCACCACCAGTACCAGTAAATAAGTGCTGTTTAATAATAGGTATGCTATCAAAAACTACTTCATCTCGGGTTTCAGAGCTAAACGAAGTATCGTCTAAACGCTGCTTGAGCTTTTCAACACCAAAAATTGAGCCGACAATCAACAAATCGAGAATAAAAATACTCACCACTAAAGGCTTAAACAAGGTGGGTGGACGACGGTAAATAAACATCGACAATAAAGATACAACGCCCAGGGCAGTAAAAAAACCAGCGTTACCCATACGGGAGCGACTTAAAATTAAGCCAATCACCATGATCACTATCGCTAGGCGTAAAATCAGTTTCCGACTGAATAATGTCGACAATAAATCGATTAGCATTGCACGCAAATCGAACTCTTTTTTGGTAGTTTTAAGCTCGGATAACAGCCAACCAAACGCAATAGAAAGGGACAAGGCTAAATAATTAGCAAAATGATTTTGGTATACAAATGAGCCCTTAGCCCTATCACCGTCATGATAGCCAAAAATCGGTGAAGTATCTAACTGCAATAAATTCAATAAAGTGCCATAAAAAGCTTGTAAGCAGCCCGATATAATAATAGCAACCAACAACCAACGTAATGCCTGCGGTTGTTGACAATATTGACTTAATAATAAAATAAACAAGGTGAAACAGAAGGTTTTCAGTAGTTGTTGAGCAGTTTGATAAGCGTCTACTGTATCAATTCCCGGAATCCAATTAAGTAATTGCAAACATAAATATACCAGCATTAATCCTGTTGGAATTAACAACTGTTTTTGCCAACGATAGCGCAATAATAAGTCATTATATTTAAAACAATATACTATATGAGCTATAAAAATTAATACAATACCAAACTCTAAAACAGCCAATGACCAAATTCGATTACTACCTAAAGGAATCGGCATCCAAATTACTAACCCGCACAATGCCAACAATATGATTCGCTGGAATTGCCCAAAAGACGCCGTCGTTCTAGTTATATGAATACTCATTAACGGCACATATCCTGTTTAATCCATTTATCATCATTAGCACTAAAAGCTGGAGTTGAATAATTAAAATAAGTACATATCACGTGTGTTAATTGATATCTCTTTGCCATTTGTTTTAAATCGTTACGCATTAACCAGTTTGCACTAGCTGCGTGTTTTGCTGTCGTAAAGACTAACTGCTTTTGACTTACTGTTAAATTAGGCCAATGAGCAAAACCTATTGCCAACACTTGATGCAGTACCTCTGGGGTATATGGACCATAAACCAACGCTTGTTCCAAATTTAACCAAGCGTGATTAATATCATGCTGAATAAACGCTAAATTATAAGCATAATCACTATAGGCATTTGGCCATGTAGGCCTTTGCTCAATAGCATCAAGATATAATTGGTTAAATACTATATTATTAGGCTGAGCTAATTTTGAAAATACCCCCCACTCCATAACCTTCGCTAAAGTTAATAAGTAGTGTGGATTTTCACGGTCAATACTAAATGCATAATCTGCAGCTAATAAGGCATTGGAATATTGTAATGAAGTAGGCTTATTATTTTGTTGCCACTTATCAATATAAAACCGAGATTTAAAGTGGTAGGCATTCGCTAATCCTTTTTGCAGCAATATTGGTAGTAATCCTAATAAAGCCACAATAAGTACCATATACACCACACGCCTTGCCGACCAGCTTATTCTATTCATCTACAAACTCGACGGTTCAAATAATGAGCTTGAAATACTGTAAGGCGTAGCATTAGTTAACAAGTAAGCATAATCCTCATCAACTAACGTACTTATTGCATCATAGGCTAACGCGATTTTAGGAGGTCGCCTATTTAGCGAATGACAGTCAGAAGCAACTATAGAATATAACTTTTTCTTCAAAAGATACTCACTCAACTGTTGTGGTGAAGGCCCCATATCACCAATAAGTGATGCTGCGGTAAGTTGTAATAAACACCCTGATTGTACAAAAGGCTTTATTCTATCGGGATGCGTTTGTAACTCGCGATTTCGCTCCGGATGGGCAATCATGGGTAACACATCCTTTGCTAATAACCAGTTAATTAACTTATCTGTTCCAGGTGGTATATGGCTGCTAGGTAACTCTAATAGTAATACATTTTTTTGTTGATAATAGCCTAAAAAAGGTATCTGTTGTTGCTCAATAAATAGCATGATTTCGGGTGAAATCCTTACCTCTGCAGCTGCACGCACTTGTATATCTATATTGGTTAGCGCCAATGCGTCACACAACCCACGATAAGCAGCATTAATTGATTGTAAGTTATTGTCATAAATACCCAAATGAATATGAGGAGTCGCCACCATTCGCGACACTCCTTGCTCGGCAGCTAGTGCAACTAAAGCAATGGCTTCGTCAATTGATTTAGCCCCATCATCAATATTGGGTAATATATGGCAATGTAAATCTATCATGCCTTAGTCTTATCCTTACGCTTAGCTGGAGGCTCTACTATTGACGGTTCGGCACCATAAGCTTGGTAGTAACCATAATCACCTTGATACCGCTGGGCATCTTTAGTATTGAACTGATTTAATACCACCCCAAATACCTTAGCACGAGCCTGATTCAACTTAGCGATTGTCAGTTTAATTGCTTCGCTGCGGGTTTGACCAGCTTTAACAACTAAGACTGTGGCATCACATAATGAGGTAATAATCAGCGCATCACTCACAGCATGAACTGGTGGCGTATCGATGATGATTTTACCATACTGAGTTTTGAGTTCGGTCAACAGCTCTGCGAACTGAGCAGAAGTTAACAACTCTTGAGGGTTTAGTGGAACTGCGCCTGCTGGCATAACATCAACGTTTGGCTTAACGTCTGTAATAATACAGTGGTCGACGCTATCAGTACCAGATAATATATTAGCAAGACCCGGCTGGTATGTCGGTAAGCCAAAACGTAAACCTAAACTCGATTTACGAAGGTCCGCATCAATGATCAATACTTTCTCCATTGTTGCATAGGCAAAAGCCAAATTCATTGATGTGGTGGTTTTGCCTTCATTTGGATTTGAAGAGGTCACTTCAATGGTAGCTAGTTCACTGCCCATAGCCATTAATGACATAGACGTTCGAATCGTTCGCACTGCCTCTGCATGCAGTGGAAGATTACTGTCATAAAAGGCAAAGTTGATATCGTCGTAACTTGTCCCTCTCTTAGCTTTTGGTACATACCCTAACGCCCGTAAAGATAAAAGCTTTTCAACATCATCACTGGTCTTTATGGTGTCATTTAAAGCATCAAGTATTAATACTAATATTATGGCAAAACCTAAACTGGCAATAAAAGCTAAAATAACAATCATTTTCTTATTAGGCTTTGCAGGTATTAACGGAACTACTGCACGATCAGTAAAGCGGGCCACCGGCGAATCAAAATCACCTGTGACTGCAGTTTCTTTCTGCCTGGCTAAAAAACTGTCGAATAATTGTCTATTAGTATCGACTTCACGAAGTAAACGTTGATAGTCAGTATCTTTAGTACTCAAATTTTGATACGCGCCTTTAGCCTTGGCAAATTGCGACTCTAATGCTCTCAAGTTTTGTGTAGCGGTTTCTGCTTCGTCCTCAATCCCTTGTACTAAGCGGCTAATTTGCTTATGCAGGTTTTGTTGTACCGCAATTAACTCAGCTTGTGCAGCTATCATTTTGGGGTGTTTTGGCCCATACACTTGTTGTAACTCAGATACCTTACGTTCAACCAGTACAACTTCACGTTTTACGTTTTGAACCGACTGATGTGAGGTCACCTCTGGTAGACTTTCTAGTCTGCTGATATCAGTAGCACCATAACGTCTCACCACAGCCATAAAACTATCAGCTTCGGCCATACGTGATCTAGCCACAGTAATTTCGTCACTTAAACGCTCTAGCTCTTTGGCATCTAGGGCTGTAACGCCTTCAACGTCAATTAAGCCGTTTGCAACCTTAAATTGCTCTAATTTAAATTCAGACTGATTTAAGTTTAAACGCAAATCCTCTAAACGACCGCTTAACCACACATTGGCTTTTTGAGTCATACCCAGCTTGGCCTCTAGCTGGCTAATGATGTAAGTATCGCCAACAGCGTTGGCTACTTGCGCAGCAAGCATTGAATCTGAGCTTTCATAGCTAATACTCACCAGTTGTGTTTTACGTACTGGCGAAATGCTGATATTTTGTGCGAAATTATCAATCATTTGATGTTTAGCTATATTTTGAGTAATTTGATTATCAACTAAGGCAAGTTCTTGAGGTATGAAGTTTAGTTGTGCCTTAAGTTCAGCAAACCAGCTCGGTGGCTGGTTAAAAGCGGGGTGATTAATTAAATCAAGCTCATTAAATACTCGCTCAGCAATACTGCGTGATTTAATAATCTCAAACTGAGTTAAATAATATTCTTGCTGGCCAGAATTGATACCATACACTTCATCAATTTTGATCGCCATAGCTTGCTCGGACTCAATCAATAACATTGATGAAGCTTTATAAATTGGCGTCATACTTAACACTACAAACACTGTTAACGCAGTAATCAATAACGCAAATGCAAAAATGCGCCACTTAAAATGTAATATAGGCATTAACAGTTTTTTGACATCTATAAGCTGATCCGTTTGTAATGCTGCTGGACTAGCTATATGAGCAGATGAAGCATTTTGTCGTCTGTCTTGGAAGATCATTAAAAAAATCTCTGTTCAATAGTAATGGTATCACCGGCTAAAATTGCACTATTAATGCTGCCACGTTCAGAATCAACTTTGCTCCCTTCACGAGAAATAGCTATTTTATCTTGCGAGGCACGTTCGGTTAATCCCCCAGCCAAGGCTATCGCTTGATTTACCGTCATTCCTGGTTGATAAGGATAACCACCAGGTTTTTTAACTTCACCATGAATATAAAATGGCCTGTATTCTACCATGCCGACAAAAACACTAGGTTCAACAAAATAACCACCTTTCAAACCATCATAAACGAGTTTCTCCACTTGTTTAATCGTCAGGCCATTCAATTGTAACGAACCTAAAAAAGGGTAATTGATCGTACCGCTATTGGTTATTTGAGTTTCGAGTGTTAAAGCCTCTTCGCCATAAACTTTGATGACAATCATATCACCAGCACCTAAACGGTAATTCTGTGTTTCGGCGCTAGCTGTCGTTGGCAATATTGCCAACAACAAATAAAATATGACGGCTAAAAATGATGTTAAATACTTCATGGATGTCCTACAAGGTCATTTCAGCTTTAATAAAAAATACATTTCGATCATAAGAATATTGGCTATCAGTAGACTCTACATCAAACACATCGACACCAGTGTTTAGGGTTAACCAACGAGTGACATAATAATTAACACCAAACTGATATACTTTACTTTTATCTTCTCGTTCAATACCAGTATAGTCATCATTTACTTGCTGGAATCCAAATGAGGATGTAAATAACTCACTCCATTCATGATGCCACTTGACACCATAACTAGTGCCTCGAATGTAGTCACCTACACCATTTGGATCGCGACTGGTTCTTCCGGTAGAAAAATCAAAAGCAGAGTAAGTTAAAGGTTTCCAGGTAACTTTCGCATCCCAGGACAAACCACTAAAATCATCACGTTCTTGGTTATCGAAACTTTTATTTTGATAACCCACTTTAATACTACCTTCAGTCGCGGCACTAGCTTGCCATTCAACACCGACTTGTGTTGTATTGGTTTTACTATCACGGTCACCTGTTGGGTCAACAATATCGTACACAGTGTCTACATGTTGAAAATCAAGAAAAATACTGCTCGCTGACTGAGTGTCATAATAAAACGTTGTGCCTAGTGTTGTGTTATCAAAATTACGGTACTGGGTAATTGACTCGAAATTACTGTATTCTTTACTTGAATATTTAGCATTAGCTCGAACACGAGCAGGCGTTGTTTTTGCGCCATATTCATAATAACCACCAACACTTGTCACGTCATAAGTATTTGGCTCGTCTTGATCCGCGCCACTAGTGCCTTCAAAAATGCCGCTTCCTCGGTCTTCATGACCAGAAAGATATGAGGCATCAAAACCAAAGCGTCTAGACTGATTAACATCAACGTCGGCTTTAGCTTTAATTAAAGCATCAAGATAATTATCATCACTGCTTGAAAAGTAATCACCATACTCAATGCCAGCATCTAGCGTAAAGGTAGTATCACCGTCAATTAATTGTGCTTGAACTGCAGGCGTTACCGTTAATATCCAACTATCAAGCTCATCAGCTGAAGAATTTGCGCTGGTAATGTTGTCATCATATTTCAAACCAGAGTTAAGACCCGGAGTAAAATCGATACCAGATTCAGTGCGAATAACACCAGCTCTTTCATCTGCAGCAAACACAGGACACGTAAATACTGTGGCAGCAACGACAGTAGCGACACAACTCAACTTATACGGTATGTTCATGACTATATCCTTATAAAGTAAATAAATGGGACTAATTAACACTGACGCAATACGCCAATGGGTAAGATTTAAAACGTGAACTGATTTTATTCCGGCTCAAATGCATTTACCGGAATGACGTAAACACAACACTACCGTTATAAGTAAAAATGTCTGAATGACATAAAGACAAGACATTATGAGGTTGAGATAAATATAATTTTACCGTAACACCACAAAGAATAATATTACCTGAATGGCGTAAAATAGGGCTTTATGAGAATAAAATAAGCTAAACATAATCCAAAAGACTAATAAAAAAACAGCTACAGCGCAGAAAAATATGCGACTTAACTAATAAACGTTCTTACCAACAAACCCCTTGAAAAGTGTTAAAAATACAATTTTTACGTCCCACCACAAAGTCCAGTTTCGAATGTAAGCCAAATCGAACTCAACACGTTTTTCCATCTTATCTAAAGTATCTGTCTCGCCACGCCAGCCATTAACTTGTGCCCAACCAGTAATACCTGGTAACACCTTATGACGTAGCATGTAATAAGTCACAAGTTTACGGTATTCTTCATTGTGTGCAACTGCATGAGGGCGAGGACCAACAACTGACATGTCCCCCATCAATACATTAAAAAACTGTGGTAATTCATCCAATGATGTTCGACGTATAAATGAGCCGACATTAGTAATACGAGCATCGCCTTTTTGAGCTTGAGTTACCTTGTCTGAATTTTCTGTGACTGTCATAGAACGAAATTTCCAGACTTTAATTTTTCTACCATCTAATCCATAACGATCTTGTTTAAATATAATCGCACCTGGAGACGATAAATATACGGCTATAGCAACACCAAGCAAGATAGGCGATATAGCTAAAATGGCAAAAAAACTGAAGACTATATCAAACGATCTTTTATAGAAACGTCTCATGCCATTTACAGGAGATTCGAACACACTTAATGTATCGACTTCACCTACACTACCAATACGAGCATTCATTAAGTTTTTTAATAAAAAGTCTGGGGTAATCAAAACATCTACAGTACTGTCTCCAAGTGCCTCAATAATATTCGCAATTCGTTGTTCCGCTATCATTGGTAAGCAGACGTAGAGTTTTTGAACTTGGCCAAGATGAGCTAGCTCGACCGCATCATTGATAGATCCTACAATTAATGAAGAGTCGAGCTCTTCCATTCGGCTAGGTTCGCGATCATCATAAAACCCAATACACTCAAAACCAAGTTCATCATGTTTTGTAATTTCGTCATATAAATGTTTACCCATTTCAGTCAAACCAACAATGGCAACTTTTTCTACATTAAAACCTTTCGCTCTTCGGACACGTTTAATTTCACGTACACAATAGCGCCAACTGAGCAATATAATCAAAGATAATACATACCAACCCGCCATCGCGACCCTAGAATACACTTCACTATATTTAAACAAGAATAAAACTAGGGTCATTAATAAAAATGCAAAAGTGACTGTCACTAACATCAATCGGCACATAGTTGAGAAGCGACCTAGACGCCAGGAGCGATATAACCCGAGTGATTCACCAATATAGCTGTAAAAAAAAAGTACCCCGATGAGGACTAATAAGTAATCCTTATTGAATACTAAACTGTAACCTCGCATCATTATCAGTAATGAAACAGCAATGATAATAATATCTGTCACACGCAACAAAAAGTTAGAGCGAGTAGCAACAAATTGGAATCTTGAAGGACTATCCATTTAGCTCACCTAATATATTATCCGTATTTATAACTGATAAACGCCCAAGAACAGCTTCAACACACTTTTTGGCATGGAATAGAGAATCGCTTTCAACATAACAACGAAACTCAGGGGCGTTTCCTGAAGGTCTTAAATGCACAATATCGCCATCATCTAAGGTAAATCGAAGTCCATCAATAGTATTTAAAGTAATGGCATCTTTGGATAGTAAACCAAGCTGAGACAGTAATTTTTTTGGAGAAGTTGTACCAAATTGAATTATTTTTTGACTTTTAGCCACTGCGAAATTCGTTAATCTATCGCTATGAGTAAAACGATTAGGTAAATTTTCTGTTAAAGATGAAACTGTACTATGTTTTGCACTAAACAGCGCCATTAGTACAGGTAAAATTGCATCGCGAGTAGGCAACGCAGCCAACACTTGCTGGTTGAAATGAACGTCAGAACCTAATAAAAATCCGCCATTAGCCTCAAAACCTGCATAGGTATCATAGTCATGCTGTAGAGATGAGAAACCAGAAATAACATAAGGAGAACCAATTTTTGTGCGCATGACGAACTTAAATTGTCGAGATAATTCTACAGCCGTATTGCAACTGACCGGAATGGCTAATGCTTCAATGTTTAATGCTTGAGCACACAACAACCCCAAGATATCACCGCGTAACCATTGACCATTTTCATCTGCCAGCATAGGTCTATCACCATCGCCATCAGTAGAAAATAGCGCATCCAATTGATATATTTTGGTCCATTCAATCGCTTTTTGACAATCCTCGTCGCTCACAGCCTCTGTATCAATAGAGACAAATATATCGCTTCGACCGATTAATACTATCTCTGCGCCTAACAGTTCAAAAAGCTCAGGATAAATATCACGCCCAGCACTAGAATGCTGGTAAATCCCAATTCGTTTGCCTTTAAGCCATGGTGTTTCAAATAAGTTACTGTAGCGTGCTAAATAAGATTTAGCAGCAGAATTGTCTTCGACAATATCAACTAAAGTGTCTAACGGTTCAAACGTAAAGTGGCCATTAACAATTGATGACTCATCAGCTTTACTGATTTCACCATCTGGTCGGTAAAATTTAAGTCCATTACGGTCAAATGGAATATGGCTACCGGTCACCATAATAGAGGGAATATTTAGAGCTATTGCCTTAAACGCTAAAGCTGGGGTTGGTATAACCCCATAATAAATAACGTTAAGGCCATACAGTTGTGCTGCGGTAGCACAAGCCTTAGCCATAAAAAAACTACTCGGTCGGTTATCAATCGCAATAGCTAAGGTGTCGAATTTAAAAGAAAAATGCATAGTTTGAATAAATGACAGGGTAAATGCAGCACATACATCAGCACTAAAATCTTCTACTAAGCCTCTAGCGCCACTCGTACCAAATGCAATATTGCTATTTTCAATCACCTTATGAGTCATTAACATTATTTAGACTCCGTTGCTTCAACACGTCCATATCTATCTTCGAAGCGAACAATATCATCTTCGCCCAAGTATGACCCCGACTGAACTTCAATAAGTTCTAAAGGGACTTTGCCCGGATTTTCGAGAGCATGAACTACACCTACAGGGATATAGGTGGACTGATTTTCGGTCAATAAAATATCTTTATCACCATTAGTCACTTTCGCTGTACCTGATACAACAATCCAGTGCTCTGCACGATGATGATGCATTTGCACAGATAATTTTGCACCTGGCTTAACCGTAATACGCTTAACCTGAAAACGACTGCCATTATCAATAGAGTCATATTTCCCCCAAGGACGATATACTTCACGATGATGCTGCCATTCACTGCGTTGCTCTAATTTTAATTGCTCAACTACTTTTTTAACTTGTTGCACTTCTGACTGCTTAGCAACCAAAACAGCATCTTTAGTTTCAACAACGATGACATCATCTAAGCCTATAATGGTTACAAGTTTTTTTTCCGTCGCGTTAACATAAGTATTGTTAGTATCTATACCTATCACATCGCCTTTAAAGACATTGCCATGTTCGTCTTTGTCCTCGATTTCCCAAAGTGCTGACCAGCTACCAACATCACTCCAACCGCAATCCATAGGTACTACTACAGCATGCTGGGTTTTTTCCATCACCGCGTAGTCGATAGAATCATCAGGGCAAATCTCGAAAGCTTGCTTACCGATACGAATAAAATCTGCATCATGAGTCGTATCCAACATTGAAGCTTCACAAGCAGCAAAAATATCAGGACTATGTAACGCCAACTCTTGTAAATAAGTACTAGCCTTAAATAGGAACATGCCACTATTCCAATAATACTGACCGGTTGCAATATAATCTTGAGCAGTTACTAAGTTTGGTTTTTCTACAAACTTAGCAACGCTAAATCCAAGCTCGTTTGTTAGTAAAACACCGCGCTGAATATAGCCATAACCGGTTTCTGGTGCCGTTGGTACTATACCAAACGTCACTAATTGATTTTGCTCTGCTAGCGGAATGGCTCGATTAACAGCATCACAAAATGCAGACTCATCTCTGATAACATGATCTGCAGCCAACACTAATAATAAAGGGTCATTACCATTTTTTATAGTCAACATTGCAGCGAGTGCAATCGCTGGTGCAGTATTACGCCCTACTGGCTCGAGAATAATTCCACTATTATTTATACCATCTAACCGAAACTGTTCAGCTACAGCGAAACGATGTTCTTCATTACAAATGACTAATGCAGGCGAATGCACGAGACCTCGCAGACGATTTGCCGTGGTTTGTAACATTGAATGATTACCTAGCAAAGTCAGAAATTGCTTTGGGAATTGTTGACGAGACAGTGGCCATAAACGAGAACCTGAACCACCAGCCATAATTATCGGTAAAATCATATAAAACCCTAATTAATTTAAAAGATCTTTGTAACTTACAAAATTAGCAAAACTTTGTGAACCTAATTGATTTAAATGGCCTTCATCTTTATATAACGGTAAACCAAGGCTTTCAGTTTTACATAATCCGTTATTGCAAATTACTTTATTCAAATCAACGAAGCTATATTTAATTTTTTTAGATAATCTATTATTTAATGATATAAACCAATCGTCATAGCTTGGCTCATCAATTAAACAGGTTCTTGAATCTGAAGACAACACACGTTTAATCGGGCAGTTATATCCAATATCACCGGTGCCAGCGATATCATTTACAACAACAACTTTGACACCCAAAGCTATTATTGAAAGCAATGTCTGTTCAAATTTCAATTCGAACTTTTTAAAATCAACAACTTCTAGCTGAGTATCAATTAATTGATACATCTTGTTTGAACGTGGCCAACGTGCTGACATAACAATGATGTCAGGTTTATATGTACTTATAACATTCATTGTTTTACTATTTTTTGTAAAGCAAGCTGTAGCATGTTCTATACTAGGTGAAATACTATAAGAAAAATCTAATATTGGGTTGCAAGCACCTTGAGTAAATTCTGCAATTTGAGGTTGTGAACCATTCTTATCTTTTAAGCTTAACAGGAACTGATTTAAATGATTTGCATGCGAATCACCGATTAACAATATTTTTGTGCCATTTCCACCATAAATACATCTTTCAAGAAGCCCCCTAGTAGCATCTCGGTCTGCTGCTAAACAATTCCGTTCGTTAGTTCCTTGATGAATTGAATTAAAAATTTCATTTTCTTTTTCAGTAAATCTATTAGAAAAACCATCAGTAAACAAACCTAAAATAATTATTACAACTAAAGAAAAGACAATAAATATAAAAAATCTCATTACGACTTCCTTTTCATCAAACTAAGCTCAATATATTGATAAGTAAAGTGAGAAAGAATCAGAGTAAGTAGCACACCAATTACCTTATGTATTAATAATGTGTACTCTGTGTAATTTAAAAAAACAACAATGGGCCAATGCCATAAATAAATTGAATACGAGCATTTACCTAAGTAAACAAACAGTTTATTCTTTAATAAACTATTAAAAACTGATGATTCCGTATAAATTATTAACATAGTACCTAAAACAGGAACTAAAGAATAAAACCCAGGAAAACGAGTATAGGGACCAAAGTAAAATGCAGAATAAAAAATTAAAGTAAGCCCAATTAAAGATAAAATAGATTGTATAAAAGTTGGTAATACGTTGCTTTTCCTCCACATACAAAACAATGCTAACCAACAACCAGCTAATAACTCATATGCTCTAGAGACGATTAAGTAATAGCCAGACTTTTGATAATAAATAGAAATATATTCGGATAAAAAAACTAAAGCTACACACATAGCAAAAATGACAATAACTGCTCGAGATATTTTCTTTAAAAAATTTAGTTGATTGAAAAGAAGTAAGAAAAATGGAAAAATGACATAAAATTGCCATTCAACTGCAAGTGACCAAGTATGCAGCAGTGGTGCTTCTTTAACATTTAAACTAAAGTAATTCCCATATTCTAAAAAAGCATACACATTTGACAAGAAAATAAAATTTGAAATTGTATGCTTAAATAAATTAATCAAATCTGGAGGTGTCATTACAAAACAAAAAGCAATATTAGTAACTAGTAAAACAAAAAACAAAGCCGGAAATAATCGGTAAACTCGTTGTTTAAAAAATGTTATTACAGAAAAATTATCGTTCATTAGTTTATTATAATAACTATATGTTATAACAAAACCGGAAATAACAAAAAAAACATCAACACCAACATACCCGCCATCGAAGAAAAAACCAAAGTGATGAAATAAGACTAAAAAAACAGCAATTGTTCTTAAGCCATCTATGTCAAACCTATAATTCATAACTTAATCTCTATTTATTATATATTTCAAAAAAATTGGGACAATTTTCACTCCATCAACAATATAACGTTTAAACAGTCTTTTAGGTGATTGGAGCAATCTAAATAACCATTCTAAAGATAACTTTTGAATTATATTTGGAGCACGTTTTTCTTCGCCACTTAAAAACAAAAAAGATGCGCCGACACATAATGCAACACCAGTAGCACCAGCAGCTTTTAGTTTCATAGATAAGATTTCTTGTCTTGGAGAACCAACACAAATAAATATTATTTTCGAAGGGTTATTTAAAACAAAATCTATGCATTTATTTACTTCAATAGCATCATCAATAAATCCCATTGGAGGATTATAATGATGTAGATACATTAGATTATACTTGTCACTAACAAATTTGATCGTTTCATCAGAAGCACCAATAACAGATATTGGATAATCATTACACGGTAAGTTTTCAATTAGTTTCCTTGTTAAGTCACTGCCTGGAATTACATCACCTATATCTACATGTGCAATTTTAGATAATAAATTTAAAATCCGACTATCATTGACTGTAATATCAGCTTGTTGATATAGTTTTTTAAAATCAAGATTGGAATTTAACCTTACGATATGATCGACATTAGGTGTCACTACAGTGATATATCGCCCTCTAAAACCGAGAATTAATGCAACCAAACTTTTAATAGTGAACTTATTAAAATAAACACCTAAAAAGCCAATCTTATTTGAAAAATCCATTTAAACTTTCCTAATAAAAAAATCTGTTACTTTAATTTTATTGGATAGTAAAAACACTAGCCCAACTAAGAATTTTCGAAAGGTAATTAATAGCAAAGGAACTGACTCGGTACAATGGTTTTTCAACACCCCAAAAGAGCCTTTAAAGTAACGATATCTAAACTCAGCTATTGGATCTCTATGTCCAATTAAATCACTATTATTAAATTCAATATTATTAGTTAAAAGCATTGCCCGAATAGCAAAGTCAGTATCCTCCCCTCCATTATTAATGCTTCCAACACCAAACCCCTCATTAAATACTTTGAGTTGGTTAACAATATTACTTTTGTAAATAGTTGTATTAGAAGATGCATTTTTAACTAATTTATAAGTAGTGTGCTTTTCATTAAAACTAAAAATTCCTGTCGGTTGAGAGGAAAATTTTGTATAAAAAAGATCTACGTTATTCGTTTTTACAAACGCTTCAAACCAACCCCAAAATTCAAAGGGATACCAACAGTCATCATCAGGAAATGAAACATAATCATAATCCTCTATTAAATTTAAATATTGACTGATTAAAAAGTTTCTCGCTTTAGATAATGACATAATATCTTTGACATAAAACGCATTTACTGAATAATTCCCTGAACTATTCACTAACTTATTATCTAGGAAATAATTTTGGAATAAGACCCCATGTTCGAAAAAAACAGTTTTGTTTTGTATAGATAAACTATTGGTTAATCTTAAAAAATCAGAATAATTAACATCATTGTATAAACATGTAGTTAACAGTAACACTTTCATAAATTAGTACCTAGATAAAAAACTGGAGAATCAAAAACAAACTCGATAAACTTACCACTATAATAATATGTCGTATAAGTAAGTTTAAGATTAAAATAGATAAAAGCTAGTGATGTAGAAGTTAATAGTATAAAAAAATCTGCACTCTTGTATCTTGTTAACCTTGAACTTAAATAAGTTAGTAAAATAAAGTACACAAGCCACTTAAACGAATCATAAAAAGTAAGAAACCTTAATGGTAAAAAAGAACTCGCATATGAAAAAGACAAAGCAATAAAAAATATGAATATAAATTTGAATATGTGACGATACTTAGAATCATAAAGAAAAACTATTATCCCACTTAAAAAGAACAAGATAAAATCTAATAGTTGTAACGCTAAACCTCTTGATTGATCCTGTAAATCCTCATAGTCACCACTTAGTTTAAAGTATAATAATACATAAATAAAAGATAAAATACTGCTGGTAAAAACTACTACTTTATATGACAAATAATTCAAATTATACAAACAAAACAAAAATATTAAAGCTACAACTATTACAGTTGAATTATGAGTAAAAATAGATATTACACAGAAAAATAAGCAAAGTTTTGGTTTTTTTACATACATAAAATAAAATGAAAGAACTACGAAAGAACTAGCAATTTGTTGCCGTATCATATTATATGCATTACCGAAATCATAAAAAACTAACATTTGAAACAAAACTAATGACAAACAAATTAAAACGGGGACTCGTTCAATTTTACATATATTAATAATTACAAATGTAGGAACTAGATAAATAATGCTATGTATCATAGTTATATAAAAAGGATAATATCCATTAGTTAATTTACTCGAAGCATATACCAGTAAATGATAAAATGGTTCGCTTGATTTTAATGTGACGGTAGCTAAGTTATCATCTTGGAAAGCACTAAAAAAACCTAGTTGATAGTCTGAAAAGTTTTTAAAGTAAGAGTAATACCATAAAAGATCATTACCTTGATAAAAAAAATCTTTATTGAAATTAATAATAACAAAAAACATTACAAGAGCTATTGGAATGGTTTTTATGAACTTGTAATCATTTGTATAAATAACTAAAATAGTACAACAAATAAAAGAAAAGAATGGTGCAGCGAAAGAGAAAACAAAAATAAATATGTAAAAAAATAATAAAGAAACATTCTTATTATTTGCTTCACCGTAATGATCTTTACTATCTAAAATCTTTTGCACTTATCGTTTACCCTTGAGTTTATAAGCAAATCTTTTAATGAAAAATGGTAAGCCATCAACAGTTTTCAACGCATAAAAAAACGATTTAACAATAACAAATGAATTATTCTTATTATCCTGTATTGAATTTAAAAACCTTTTAGTGCCAATAAATCTTTTTATAAAGGTATCGAGTTTTGGCATGACAATAAAATAGAAACATAAGTAACTTTTCCTATCACTTATTACATTATTCAAGCTGTTAAATTCATTAGGTTTTAAATTAATTTCGTTAAGCAATTGAAATTCATATTTAAATCTAAGTTTAACGGTTTGGTATGAACAAGCTTTATTAGATATTCTGTATTCATCATGGTCTACATGGATAAAAGCAGGCTTATCGAAATAACATACATTCAATTTAGACAAATGTATTTTTAACATTAGCACATGATCTTGATATTTTTTACAATTATCAAAACCGCCAATCCTCAGTAAAGCTTCTTTCTTAGCCATGATCATAGGCGTATAACAGTTACCATCAAGTAGTAAATCAATTGGTGTTAAACCTCTGAAATAACAAAAAGGTAATTGATACTCTTTGCCATTAAATCTGGAGAACATGTCACTACAACAAATATCGAAATCAATCTGATTTTCAAAATACTCAAGCTTTTGTAATGTTTCATCGACTAAAAGCATATCGTCGTCATCAAGAAAGGTGACAACGGATGTTTTTGCAAGCTCTATACCTTTATTGCGAGCTATACAAGCTCCAGAATTAGTGTCTAATGCATGATAAATTAAATTACTAGTGTAATCAGAGGTAATACTATCAATTAGTTTTTTAGTTGCAATTTGATTATCCGTATTCAAGCCATTATCATCAACAATAACAATAAATACCTCAGGATGTAAGCAAGAATATATTGATTGTAAAATTTTATCAGACCTTCCATACGTAGGAATTATAACCGTTAATCCATTTAACATATCTGTTTCCAAAAACATTTTACTTTCCCAATACAATATTTATAAGGTTTTATCTATTTTTAATAGTTTAGGTTAGAAATATAAAAATACTGACGCCTAATTGATAACTGTTACGAACAAAATAATCACACCTACTAACGTGACCAATATGTTTTTTAACGTATCCCAAGCACCAGAAGGTAATAAGTACTTACCCATGATATAGTAACATTGAATATAATTAATAAAAGAACTACCAACAACGGCCCAACTTAATAACTCTAAATCATTCAATGAAATGCCGATTATGATTCCAGTTACATTTGTAAAAAAAGCAAATAGGCCACATTTCAACAATAAATCAGCTCTGCCTGCTGCTTGATAAAATCCTCCGCTAGTACTCATAACAATCTGGATCGGAATTGATACTGATAATATCTTTAATAAAGATCCTACTTCACCCCATTGTTCACCAAGTAAAATAGATACAATATACTCCGATAAAAAACAAATAATAAAGCCAACTACTAATCCTATAACTGAAACTAACCTGATAAATTTACTATGAAGATTTTCAAATTTATATAGATCGTGTTTTAACTCTTTCATCACAGGTTGTATTGCTGGTGACATCGCAAATGTTAGCAACAGTAATGGGTAGCGCATTAACTGATATGCTTTGTCATATATACCTAAGCTTGCTGTTCCTAGATACTTACCTACTAAAATATTATCTAAATTTCTTGAGAAATAATTTAAAAAATTAAAACCAGCTTGATGTTTTGAAAATGCTAATATTTTCTTAATAGAAGATAACTCCTTACCAAAACTAGGCATGCCTATTTCAGTTTTTCTTGAGCTAACTAACACTAATATAAAACGAATAAATGCCACTGTTAATGGTTTCAATGACAATGCCCAAATAGGGTCCATAAATTTAGTCGAAATCAATATAACAATGATTGATGTAATTTCAGCAACACCTTCACATCGGGCTATAGTTATAAATTTTTTATCACGATTAAATGCTGATAAAGGTACAATGGCAGCCGTGTTGAAAATAATACCTATTGAAACAGGGATAACAAGTAACTGGTAAATTTCATTATTATAAAACCAAGAGATTAAAGGGGATAGCGCGAAAAAAGAAATAGCAACTACAACACCTAATATCCACGTAAAACTATAAATACCATTACGCATGTTTTTCGAAATGTTAGTTTCATTGACTAATGCGGGCCCAAAACCCATTTCACTGACTAAAGCAAAAAAAACAGCAAAAACTTGAATTATAGCAAATATACCAAATGTTTCAGGGGTAAAAACTCGGGCTAACACAATCATAGAAATTAGCTGTATGGCATAAACTAAGTAGCGTCCAGTCATACTATTTAATATTGATTTTACTAGCTTTTTATCTATTGTTAAATCTGACATCAAACACTCTTTTAGTGATATATTTTTATTTCGTTTGTATAATCAATTTTTTTTGAAAACATCGTAAATTCTACGTAAAACTGTAATTTTGGATAATTTGTAACGCACTTTAGATAAAAAATATTTTCTATTTTTAAATCGCTTAAGTCCACCAGGCATAATCATCATATTCTCATCAACACAAAAAACAAATTTATTAGAACGATTAGCTATTTCTATGGCTTGATTAATATCACTTTCAACAAAAAGAGAACAATCGCTATTTTTATAAAAATTAGCTTTATGAGCATAATAATCGGTCTGATCTAACCTCGCTTCTTTGGTCGTTAAATCCAACATAATTAGTTGGTTAAATTTAACTCCGTGATTAGCTAACCAAGTTTCTGTTTGAACACGATATCTCTCTAACCTGTTAGTTACTAAAAAATCAACTTTTTGGGTAGGAATAAATCTCGGCTTTGCATTAACTAAAAAGTTTATATATTTTTCACCATCATCATTCTGTTCTTCTGAAGGGTCGTAGCAAAGCACACCATCAATATCGAAACATGAATTATTAACGACTGGATGATGGTATATGTTCCATTCAAACACTCTTGGCGGCTCTACCTTAGTAAGTATAATATCTACGCTTTCGTGCTCTTTATCACTTGAATATACTGCGGCTGTTAGAATTTCACCTTTAAAAGTAGATGGGATTTCCTCAATTGCATTACGCATTGATTTACCAGATAAAACACTGTCATCGATTAGTAATATTTTTTTTGCTTCGTGTGCTTTAACAATATTAGATTCGATATCTCGAGTAATACCTTTGCACAGTTTTTCGTTTCTAATAAAAGCAGGCAAATCTATACAATGAACGTTAAGCAATAATGACACCATATAAGAAGGCACCATTCCACTTCGTGGAATACCTACAATCAAATCAAATTCTTGGCAGTTTAATTTATGGACATTACTACTTATATCACGACTTAAGCTACTGTAGGATTTATATATCATCGTTCCCCCAAAGTAAAAACAAAGTACTTTTCATATTATTATAATATTGAATCGATAAAGAAAAAACATCAACCTTTATATATTTTATTTTTATGAGATGACTTTTTATTAAATAAACGTCGGTATATTTTTTTAGGGTTTGAAAGGTAACCAATATAACTTTCAGGAAATAACCGCACATGCCCTTTATTATAACTTTGCAATACAGATTTAAATTCTGAGTATGAAATAGAAAATTTTGATTTTTTAACTAGAGAAAAAACAGAGTCTTTCTCAACATTGATATTATTTTCGTAAATATATTTTGACTCATTTAAAGAAACCTTTAATCGAGAGCTTAATACAGTTTTAGAAAAGTTAACAGTTAAAGTTCCTAAACCTCTTGTTACGCAGTAAATAGTTTCATTTGAAGCTGATATCCTTGCATTAGTGCCCGAAGTTAAAGAAAACATAACATCGTTTGAAGCGATCACCTGATCAAACTTAAAGTTGTTATCGACAATATATTTTCGTAGATAAACCTTACTCCATGGAACATAAAATTTATATCGAATATCTTGACTATCATTATTTAAAAAATCATCAATAAGTTTTGAATACGATAAATGCCTATCTGATAAATCACCTGTAATTAGACATTTACTAGTAGGTTTAAAATAGTATATATCCGAATCAAATTTATTTAATGTTGCATCAATGATATCAATTGCATTATCTACTAGAAAATCATCTGCATCACAGAATATAACATACTTACCAACCGCCTTTTTTAAACCAATATTCCGAGCGGCTCCAGCCCCCTTAAAACCTGAATCATTTAGGTATAAACTTATATTTATTTCATTATTAGAAATAAAATATTTTAGCTTATCAAACATATCATATCCACTATTGTCATCGATTATAATAACCTCTAGACTTTTTCTTTGTGGTATAGATAAAATTAACCTAACAAGCCCTTCGTAATTATTATAATGTGGAACTATAAAAGAGTAGTCCATAACACCTGCTAACTTATTCTCAATAATGAATAAAAAGTAAAAACCTTTACCTCATTAATTTAATTATTTTCGGAAATAACATCTTAATATATAATTTAAATGGGACTTTCTTTTTAATAAAATCAACAAAAAGAAAGAACTTATATTGAATAGATATATTTACATCTTCTTCTATAACAATATCTACAGCTCTATTGTAAAGTATATAAGAATACTCCTTTATCAACAAATTCCCTACGTGTTCCTCATATAACAATCGTCCAGAAAGCAAATAACCATTAACATTATTAATATTTCTTCTTGTTGTCATTATTGAGTTTTCTCGATATCTTCGATTATATAAAATACTATTTAAAACATAAGATTTTGAATCGTCTCTTCCCAAAATCTTCGTTGTATAATAATTGTCCTCATGTAAAATCCCAACAGGGAATCGTTCTAAAAAATAAACACTTCGCCTAATCATATAGCAGCATGCTTGCACTATATAATGACCAGACAGGAATTTACTTAATAACTCTTTATTTTTATAAACACCACTTTCCACTCCTCTAATATAATTAGAAGTAATTAACTCTGAGCGTTCTATACCATCGACAAATGAATCACCATCAAAAAAAACTATGTCTACATTATATAACTCAAAACAATTTATGCATAAAGATAACATGTCATTATTTATATAATCATCACTATCTAAAAAGTATATATATTCTCCCTTAGCATTCTCAATCCCATTATTACGTGCTGAAGACAAACCGGAGTTATCTTGTGAAATAATAATTAATTTTTCTTTGAATATACTTTTATACTCATTTGCTATTTCTAAAGAACTGTCTGTTGAACCATCATTTATGAGTATTACTTCATAATCATCACAATCTTGATTTAATAATGAATCTAAACACTCTTTTAAGTAGGCTTCTACATTATAAACAGGGACAATAACGCTTACTTTAATCATATTTTATGCTCTTATAAAAACGAATATAATTTATTAATCATTACCAAACAAATCTCTGGTATAGACTTTGTCAGAAACATCACTTAATTCATCAGCAGTTCTGTTTGACACAATAACATCGGCGTCGGCTTTAAACTGTTCTAAATCACTGTATACTTTCGAGTTAAAGAATTCATCTTGTTCCATAACAGGCTCAAAAATGATCACTTCAACCCCTTTGGCTTTAATTCGCTTCATGATCCCTTGAATACTTGAAGATCTGAAATTGTCTGAACCAGACTTCATTATTAAGCGGTATATACCCACTTTTTTAGGGTTACGCTTTAAAATTGAATCGGCAATAAAGTCTTTACGAGTGGTATTTGAGTCAACAATTGCACTAATTAAGTTATTTGGCACATCGGCATAATTTGCACGCAATTGCTTAGTGTCTTTTGGTAAACAATAACCGCCATAGCCAAATGATGGGTTGTTGTAGTGATTACCTATACGAGGATCTAAACAGACTCCGCCGATAATTTGTTTACTGTCGAGACCGTGAGCCTCTGCATAAGTGTCTAACTCGTTAAAGTAAGCAACCCGTAATGCTAAATAAGTGTTTGAAAATAACTTAACAGCTTCAGCTTCGGTTGATTGGGTAAACAATACCTCAATGTCTTGTTTAATCGCACCTTGCCTCAACAAGTTAGCGAAGGTATGTGCACGGTCACTTTGTTCGCCAACAATAATACGTGACGGATACAAGTTGTCGTGCAGTGCTTTACCTTCGCGTAAAAATTCTGGCGAGAACAGAATGTTGTCACTTGAAAATTCTTGTTTAATACGTTCAGTGTAACCAACGGGTACGGTTGATTTAATGATCATCACCGCATTAGGGTTAATGCTAATAACGTCTTTTATGACTGACTCTACCGATGAGGTATTAAAGTAGTTAGTTGCTGGGTCGTAATCTGTTGGAGTTGCAATAATGACAAAATCGGCATCTTTATAGGCGGCATGTTTATCAAGTGTCGCAGTGAAGTTTAATGGCTTGTTTGCAAGAAAGTCTTCGATTTCAACGTCAGCTATCGGTGAGATTTTAGCGTTAAGCTGGTTAATTTTCTCTTCTATTATATCGACAGCAACCACTTCATTGTGTTGTGCCAGTAACATTGCATTGGATAGTCCAACGTAACCAGTCCCTGCGATGGCAATTTTCATCTTGTAAACTTCCTGTTGATCATAAATTGATTTCAATGCGTATTTTGTAGGAGAAGGTGCTAGGTAATAGGTTCTAAAATCTGAGCAACACCTGGATCCCCGATATAAGCACTCGAGGATGACGTGCGGGTGGCTCTAGGTTCTAGGTTCTAGGTTCTAGGTTCTAGGTTCTAGGT
>TARA_R110002124_G_scaffold331_18_pt1 | contig 22964 bp, 16 predicted proteins | sample TARA_R110002124 | Tara Oceans TARA_R110002124 (sample SAMEA4397445) | marine metagenome | biome: Polar Biome; feature: [SRF] surface water layer (ENVO:00010504); material: water (ENVO:00002006), including particulate matter (ENVO:01000060) such as... | depth 5 m
CTAAACAAATTTATTTTCATTTTCGGTTTAAAACAAAAAATAAAGAAGAGTTCAATATGCATTACGATGTGCCTTACAAAACTAAACAATTCTTCTTTGTACTTATTAAGTTGAGTATTGTAGTTGGCGCATTTTATTTTATTTACTCTAAACTCTCTGAAAACGAAAATTTACAATTCAATGAATTTATAGCATTTTTGAAAAAAAATGATACGTTTTCATCTAAAAACATTGGTTTTTTATTCATATTAAGCTTTTTTAATTGGTTTTTTGAAATTTTGAAATGGCAAAATTTAGTTAAAGCTATAAAGCGAATAACTTTTAGAGAGGCTTTAGAGCAAAGTTTAGGTGGATTAACAGCATCGTTAATTACACCAAACCGGGTTGGAGATTATGGAGCCAAGATTGTGTATTATGAAAAACCATTGAGATCTCGAATAGTATTACTGAATCTTTTAGGTAATATGGGTCAAATGACAATTACTACTATTTTTGGCATTATTGGTTTTATCATTTTTGTAAATCGCTATCAAATCGATATGGATTATTACAGAGTTATGAAATTTGGTTTTATAGTACTTATAATTAGTCTATTTGCTGTTTTAGGTGTAAAACAAAAACGTTATAAAATTAAAGGTTTCTCTTTTGAGCGCATCTTGAGTTTTATAAAAAAGTTAGGTTTAAAATCGCATCTTATAAACCTTTCGCTTGCCTTAATTCGTTATTTAATATTTTCATTTCAATTTTATTATTTCCTAACAATATTTGGTGTTGAAGTAGAATATAGTAAAGCAATGGTTGTGATTACTAGTATGTATTTTTTAGCATCGATTGTACCTTCCATTTCAATTTTTGATGTGATTATAAAAGGAAGTGTTGCTGTGTTTTTATTTGGGTATGCTGAAGTAAATGAATTGACTGTTTTATATATTATAACCTTAATGTGGTTATTAAATTTTGCAATTCCGAGTTTATTTGGAAGCTACTTTGTGCTAAATTTTAAACTCCCACAAAACGAAGAATGATCCTATCAACAATAGTCATATCAATTATTATAGTTTACCTATTTCTCATTGGTCTCTTAATTTATGGTTTTGATAAAGTTGACCATTTTAAACTTCAGGATTTACCAGCAAAAATAAAGTTTTCGATTATCATTCCATTTAGGAATGAAGCTAAAAATCTACCTCAATTATTAGCGTCAATTTTAAAATTGAATTATCCTACATCCTTATTTGAAATTATTCTTGTTGATGATGATTCTGATGATGATTCAGTATTTTTTATTGAAAAAATTCTCGATACAAAATCCTCAAAAAAGGATTTTACTCTAATTAAAAATATTAGAATAATAAAAAACAAAAGAGCTTCAAATTCACCAAAAAAAGACGCTATAACCACAGCAATAACAGTTTCAAAATTTGATTGGATTATTACAACAGATGCGGACTGCGTTTTACCGACTTATTGGCTCGATGTATTTGATGAATGTATTCAAACAAAAAAATCTGATTGTATAGTTGCACCTGTAACATATAAAGGTGAGAATTCCTTTTTTAATCGCTTTCAGATTTTAGACTTTCTTAGCTTACAAGGTGCTACTGTTGGTGGTTTTGGGTTAAATAAACCATTTATGTGCAATGGTGCTAATTTTGGCTATCGCAAATCACTCTTTAATACTTTAAATGGTTTTGAAGGCAACACTAACATCGCGAGTGGAGATGATATTTTTCTTCTAGAAAAATTCATAAAACAAGATGCACAAAAAGTACATTATCTTAAGTCCAAGAAAGCTGTAGTAAGCACAAATCCTGCAAAAGACATATCAGTATTAATTCAACAGCGTTTGCGTTGGGCTTCTAAAACAAGTCACAATTCTAATGGGTTTGCTAAAGGTGTTGGTTTAATTGTCTTATTAGGTAATTTGGTGTGTATAATGCTTATTCCTACGGTTTTACTAGGTTACATATCGTTAAAAACAGCTATCGCTTTATTCATTATTAAATTTAGCATTGACTTTTTACTCTTATTTAAAACATCGCGATTTTTTAAACAGGAAACCTTGCTCCTATCTTATCTGTTTTCGAGCTTGCTTTATCCTTTCTTTAGTGTTTATATCGTTTTATTAGCACTTTTTAAATCTTATGAATGGAAAGGCCGAACTTTTAAAAAATGATGCGAAATTAATTATTTTTGGTAGATTTACTAAAACCAAGTCCTAACAACACATGAAAAAAAATTTATTATTAATTCTTCTATGTTTTGCTTTTCAGTTTAATTATAGTCAAGAAAACTACACGGTCAATGGAGAAACACTTCAACTAAAAACGGAGATTGATGGTAACCTCGATTTACTATGGAATATAATCGATGGTAAATACCGTTATTTTGTTAAAACAGATGATGGCTCTATAACTGAGCTTAAAAACACTAAAGGTTCTGATAAAAACTATCAGGAAGAGTATAAAGCAACTTTAAGTAATTTAACAAATGGCATGTCAACTAGCAAATTAAACTTAACGCTTTATAGCCTTAGTAATTATATAGACAAATACAATGCTTCGGTTGATATGGCTTACACCTCAACCACAACAGAAAGCAAAGTGCAATTAAGATTGGGGTTTTCTGGTGGCATAACTAACAACCCTTTTGTTGGAAATTACGCTAATGTAAAAGTGCCTCTTATTGGTGCTGAGCTAGAAATCTATGAAGCTAAAGTATTACCAAGACATTCTGGTTTTTTGCAAGTACGTCACTCCTTTGACAATGACAATTTTTCATATAACACAACAGAGTTTTCTTTAGGTTATCGTTACAGAATTATTAATAAATCTTCGTTTTCTATCTATGGACAGGTAAAATTAGCAACAGTAAATTTTACTGATGTTACTTATATAGGTGAGAATGAAACTGAAATTAGCCAAAATGACACTTCGTTTGATGTGCCTTTTATATTTGGGATAGGCTCAGATATAAAAGTTGGGAAGACGAGTTACATAACTATAATTTATGGCGAATTATTCGCACTATTATTAGACAACCAAGGTAATTTTTCTACTGATATTGCTATCGGTTATAAATTTAATTTGTAATGAGTTTAAGAAATTTTAAAACTTCAAACCCTGTTTTTAATGATTATTTTTGGGATGATGGTAAGTCATCTATAAAGACCATGTCAGTTGCTGGTGTTTTTTTTAAATCTATTATCGGAATTTTAATCATTGCGGCAATTACTGTTTATTTATGGAAATTAAACGAAGCTGGTACACCTATGAAATGGTTTACCCTTGGAGGTATGCTTGGAGCTGTTGTAATTAGTGTTTTAATTTCTATACGACAAAACTGGGCACATATTTTAGTGCCACTTTATGTCATTGCTAAAGGGTTCTTTTTAGGTGGGTTTTCTGCTTATGCTCATCGTAATTTTTCTGAATTACCTTACCAAGCAATAGTTGTTACGATTGTTACCTTTTTTGTAATGCTCTTATTATATCAACTACGACTTATTGTAGTAACAAAAAAACTGAGAAGTGTTATTATCACAGCAACTGTAAGCATAATGGTAATATACATTATTTCTTGGATTTTGAGTTTTTTTAGCATTGAAACCTATATTTGGGGAACATCTTGGTTTGCTATAGTTTTTAACGTTTTAGCTGCCATAGTTGCCTCTTTTGCCTTGCTACTAGATTTTGACTATATAGAACGTTACAAGAATAAAGCACCAAAATATAAAGAATGGATTGCGACTTGGGGACTTTTAGCAACATTGATTTGGCTTTATGTAGAAGTACTTAGATTGATGCAAAAGTTTGCGATACGCTCCTAGAAAACAATTAATTGATTTTTACAATCACAGGCAACTCAAAAGCAGTAGTAACTTGTTGCCCTCTTTTAATTGCTGGAAATATTTTAGGAATTCCTCTTAAACTTTGTCTCAACAAACTGTCTATTTCTGGAATTTGATTAACAGTTTCTGGTTTAAAAGTCATCGATTCCACTTTTAAAATTCCATTATTATCAATAGTAATTGTAAGTCTAATAGTATCGTAAACATCTTCAGAAACAATGATGTTCTGAGCTTCTAAAAAACGATTAACATTAAAAACCAATGTGCTTTGAAAACAGGCTTTGCTATCTGCTTTTATTGTAATAGAATCGCAACTACTAAAGGTTGGATACGAATCAACTTCATTCCAATTAAAAGTTTGTAATTCTTCTTTTAGTAAATCCTCGGTATAGACTTTCTTTTTTTCAAAATAACTGCAAGATGTTGTTAGCAATAGAATTAAAAGAAAAACGATTGGTCTCATTTGCACATTTCTGATAGCGAAAAGTACAATATTTTTAGATTTTAATCTTGTTCTAAGAATTTTTCTTGTTTTAGTTCTTTGAGTCTTTTTTGTGCAAATAGCATAAACGGGCTTTTATCCTTCTTTTTAATATAGTCTTGGTACATCTTAATCTTAGTATCTACATCTGCGTAAAATTCGTCCTTGGTTCTAATTAAAAAGAATTCTGTAACTATATCAGATGGGTCTTCCTTTAATGCCTTTTGAAAAGCTTTTATCGCCGCTTCGTATTTCTTTTGTCGATTTAAAATCCTTCCAAGCTTTTGATATTCATCTGAGAGTGACTGATCTTTAATTTTTAAAGCCTTAACAATATAATCTTCAGCCATTTCAAAATTACTTATACGCTCATAATAGCCTCCAATAACAAACATCGCATTTGCATCGTTTGGGTTAAATTTTAATGCCTTTTTTCTATGATAAATGGCTTCTTCATATTCTGAGTTCTGTGCAAAACTTAGACTCAATTTCTCATGAATAAATTCAGATTTTTCACCTAAATCTAATAGCTTTTTAAACCAAACGACAGAATGTGTATAATACTCTTGATAATAATAGGCTTGAGCTTTAAGGCTAATTAATTCTATATTATTAGCATAACTTTTTAACCCTTTATCTACAAAACGATGCGCCAATTCAAACTTTCGCTTAATGAGATGATGCTTTGCGATTTTAAATATTGCTTTTTGATGCGTTAAGTCTAAGTCAAATGTTTTTATAAATTCATTTAAAGCTGTAGTATCGTTTTGTTTTTCTAAAACAACTCCCAACTCGTAATGATAATTTGGGTTAAGGCTATCTAAGCTAATCAAACTATTAAAAATTTGGTTTGCTTCTTCATAGTCCTTTGTCTTGGTTAATAACTTTGCGTAGTCATATTTTAAAAGCGCATCGTCTGGGTTAGCATTTATAGCTTTTTGATAATTAGCCAAACCTTCGTCATAGTTGCCAATAGCAATGTAAGCTTTGGCTATTTTGTCGTAAACCGCATTTATGTTTTTAAGAGATTTATACGTTTCAATGGCTTTGGTGTAGTTACCATTAGCGTAAAGATTATCGGCTTTTAGTTTTTGCGCACTCGTTTGTAGTGTTAGAATAAAGCACAGAATTATAAATATGAATCTCATTTACTTATACAATTAATTCTTCTTATTACCAGCAACCTGAAATACAATAGGCAAGCTATAAGGTACATCAACTAATTTACCATCAAGTTTTCCGGGAGTAAATCTTGGTAACAGTCTTATAACTCGTTTTGCTTCTTCCTCTAATTTTGGGTATTTAGCTCTAGCTTTAATTGCATTAACTTTACCTTGTTTATTGATATGAAAAAATAAATAAACTTTGTTTTTTCCTTCTAAACCCAGATCAGCTGCCAAATTAGTATTAAAGTTTTTATTAACATGACTAATAATAGCTTCTGCTGTACATTTTCTGCGTTCATCATCTGTAGATAGTGATTTACAATCTGCATGTACTGGTGCAACATCTGTTACACTAAAAGGGACTGTATTAAGTTGAATTGTATCTTTATTAATGTTCCTTAAAAATTCTATATACTTCATTTTAAGGTTTTTGTTTAAAGTATCATTTTTATAAACTTCCATATCGTTTACATCACCTGTAACCTGAAACACAATAGGCAAAGAATAAGGTACAGTAACCAATTTGCCTTTTTGTCGTCCTGGAATGAATTTTGGTAATAGTTTTATAACCCTAATAGCTTCTTCTTCTAATTCTATACTTGGACCTCTTGCTTTTATAGCTTTAATACGACCTAAAGTATCAATTTTAAAAGAAACAAAAATGCGTTGTCTGCCGCTTTTACCTAATTTTTCGGCGATGCTTGTATTAAAGTTCTTATTGACAAGTTTGTTTACAAATTGACTCATACAATTTTTACGCTCTACATTAGTTGTTAAATCTTTACATTCCGTTAATGTTGGAGCTTCGTCAATTACTGAGAATGGGACTTCGATAGACTCTTCTACCTTTTTATCTGAATTAAGACTTTCATAAGAATCAATAATGAATGTACCTTTACCATCTGTCATAATAATTTTTTCAAAATTATTGTCTGATTCTAATTGTTTCAATAAACCATCTAAACGTATTTTTTCTTCTGCTGTTTGATTGCCCATTTCTTTAACAAATAGTCTCAGCACTCCATCTCTTGTAATAGATTCCCAATGTTCTTTGGCTTCATCTGTGCTTTTCCAAACCTTAAAATCTTCATACGTTTTAAATTTCCCAAGCCTCATAAGGTCTGTGGTTTCAATATCTTTTAGGGTAAGGGTTCCGTCTTCTGATTTTCTTTTAATTATTCCATCCGCTATATACTGCATATAAGCCTTAGATTTTAAAAACTCGTTTCGCGAAAGCATATATTTTTCAATTCTCATTTCTTTCATACCAGCAGAATTAGCTATTTCGAAAAATGTTGCTCCATTTTTTTCCATGGCTTCAAATTCTTTTACAAATTTTTCTATCAATTCTTTGTCTGTTAAATCTTGACCAAACGTTTTATCTGATTTTTCAATATTCTGTTGTGCCTTAACTTCTGTTGATGTATAAATCAACATCCCAAAAACTAAAGGAATTAACATTGCATACTTAATAAGATTTCGTTGTTTAGATTTCGATTTCTGTAACATAGCAATTCGTTTTTTGATTAATGATTTTTTAAAGAATGTGTTTGTAAAAGACACATTGTTTACATCAAATACCTGATTGAGTAAGCTTTGATAGTAATCTGCTTTTCTGTTTTGCTTTACAGCTTTAGCATCTGCGATATACTCGTGTAATTCTTTAATCCTATTTTGATAGATATAGATCAATGGATTAAACCAAAATACTACTCTGAGGATTTCAAAAAAGAGTAAATCTAAGGTGTGCAATTCTTTAATATGAACCAATTCGTGCTCATAAATAATTGGCTTTTCGGTTTCAGGAATGCGATCTCCTAGAAAAATAGTGTTAAAAAATGAGAATGCTGCACTGCTTTCTATAAGCCTTACAATGAGTATATTCCCTTTCCAACGTTTAGGGTTTTTGTGTTTTAATCCATGGAGCTTTATAATTTTGAATAGAAAAATTAAGGTAGCCAAGGCAATACCTACTAACACAATACTTTGCCAAAGTGGTGTTTGTGGCTGTTCTATTATAATGCCTACCTTTTCTGCAACTAAGACCTCATTTGCTGTAGGCACTTTTGTTCCTATAAATACTTTTGGCAATTGAATGACAAAATCGTTGGTAGCTATTGTCTTTAATTTCTGAAACTTAACATAAGGTAAAACAAAGGACAGTACAGACGTTATAAGCAGGTAAGCTCTATTATAATTAAAGAAGGTTTCTCGTCTTAAAAACAAATCATAAACTAACAAAAACAAGGCTTGAAATGCAATAATTTGAACGATTGAGTATAGCATACTTACTTATTTTTATCAATTTCGTTTAACAAGGTTTCAATGTCTTTAATATCCACTTCATTCTTCTTTACAAAAAAGGACACCATGCTTTTAAATGAGCCTTGAAAATAATTATCTACCAATTTATTTATAGACTGATTACTATACGCTGCTTTAGCTACTACTGGAAAATAGATATGGCCTTTCCCTTGTTTCTCATAATTAACAAACCCTTTAGATTCAAGGATTCTTACAATAGTAGATACGGTATTGTATGCCGGTTTAGGCTCTGGTAAAATCTCAATTATAGATTTTACGTTAGCCTTTTTCAATTGCCATAAGGCTTGCATTATTTCTTCTTCTGCTTTCGTTAATTGTTTCATTTTTTTCAGAATCTCTATAAGTTAATTCTAGGTTGAGAACCAGAAATACTGAAATAAATTCAGCAAGAGCAAGTTCAGGATAGCATAATGATTTTAACAAATCATTATGCTAATATAACTAAATATTTAGTTTAAACTAAATATTTAGTTTAAAATGTAACTTTCGTCTAGTTTCTACGTCTTACTAAATGAATATATTATTTATATGGAAATTTTTTTAGTACTTGTTGCACTGCTTTTAATGATATTGGGTATCGTAGGTAGTTTTTTGCCTGTTTTACCTGGACCACTTACCAGTTGGGCTGGCCTTTTAGTTTTGCATTTTACTGATGGTGTAGAAATGAGTCTGGCCTTTTTAATTGTCACACTTTTAGTGGCCATCTTTATATACGTATTAGATTATATAATTCCTGCATTAGGAACAAAACGTTTTGGTGGCAGTAGAGCCGGAATGATAGGAACAATTCTCGGTTTAATTATTGGCTTACTCTCGCCTATTCCATTCGGGATAATTATTGGTCCTTTTATCGGAGCGTTTATTGGGGAAATGATTAATAGAAATGATTTAGAAAAAGCCCTAAAAGCTGCCTTAGGATCTTTCTTAGGTTTTATTGCTTCAACTTTTTTAAAGTTTATTGTAGCTATAGTTTTTTTAGGCTTCTTTATTGTAAAACTTTCGGAACATAATGCAAGTTGGTTTTAAAGTCATTTACATTTTTAAGCAATTAAAAAAACCTAGTAACATTAGAAGTTACCAGGTTTAATTTTTTTGCTATTAACTCAACAATTACTTAAGAGGGATTAATTAATTCTTGTTGAATGACGTAAATATAAGTAACACAATACAACTTTTGCTGCGGAAAAACCGTAAACTTGTTGCGGAAAAACCGTAGTTCACATAATTGACAAGCGGTACAGGTGCTTTTTACTTAGCCTAAAAAGAAAATTATTTTACATATTTCTATAAATATCCTTTTATCCGAGCTTCTTGCAGTAAAGTTTCGTCTTTTCCGTCGGTTACAGAGAACAATAATTTGAGTTGCTTTTTTCGTTTTTCTATGGCACTTGTTGAAAGCGAAATGTATTCGTTTAGACTTCTAGTTTTTATACCTTGGGATAATAAATGTAGAATTTTACGATTAATATCATCTACATAAATTTCGTTAGTAATCGACTTTTTAACGTAATTATTTACAGTACTACTATAATACGGTGGGAATCTCAAAATTTGTTGAAATGCATCTGCCAATTCCATAGAGGTAAGATCACTTTTAATTAAAAATCCGTCAGGATTAATTTCCTTAATAATATTATGGATCCTAAAAGATTCATTAAACATCGTTAGAATTATAATTTTAGCATCTGGTAATACTTTTTTTGCTAAAAGAGCTAAATCTTCGCCCGATGCATACTTACCATCTTCTGATGCAGGTAGGCTTATATCAAAAAAGCATACATCATAATGTGTTCCTTTAGATGCACGATTAATCATTAACTGAGCAGTATCACAATTATTAGCCGTATCAATTAGTAAAGTTTGGTCATCTGCTTTAGTAGCCATTAATACATTTTGATAACCTTCAATAATAATTGGGTGATCATCTACCATTAGTATATTAATATGTTTCATGTGTTTATACTTATTGTTTTTTAACGGACACATGCTATTCGCTCTTAATCATTTCTTTAGGTGATCGTACTTTTAACATGCTCGTTTCATTTCGGTTGGTTTGTGTAGGGAATTTTAACATTAACGATTGCTCCACTACCAGATTGAGATGTAAAAGTGATTTTTCCGTCAATATCCTCAACACGAGAAGTCATGTTTTTTAAACCAATACCTTTTTTACTTTTAGAAGTATCAAAACCATCTCCATCATCAATGATGTCTAAGCAAATTACGCTATTTTCTAATAAAATACTAATTTTTATGACTTTAGCATTGGCGTGTTTATATATGTTTTGCATAGATTCTTGTATAATCCTATAAATATTTATTTTCGCCTTATTAGCTACCAAATCCCAGCTAATATCATCGGTATAATCAAAATCGTGTTTCAAACCATAGGCCTGAGTTTGATTCTCAATAAGTTCTGTCACTATATCCATAAACCCTGTACCAGAAACAAAGTCTGTATTTAACTCATGTGATATTTTACGTATATCGTCTTCGATAGTTTTTAGCTGATTAATATAATTTGCTCTAGTCATCATGGCGTCTTTACCATCTTTAAAATTCATGCTATCTAGACTTAATCTTGTACCAAACAATCGTCCTAAAACACCATCATGTAATTCTTTAGAAACTCTTATTTTTTCTTTTGCTCTTGCTTCATCAACTTTGTCTTGTTGGCCAAGCATTAAATTATAAATGTCCTCGTTTGCTTTTTGTCGTACCTGTATTAATTTTAGTTTTCTGTTTTTGGCGCGTTGAGATATAACAACGTAGATTAGTATCGCTGAGAATAGCAAGCCTAAGGATAGTATAGCTAAGTATAAGTTTTCTCTCGAGATTTGTTTGTTTTCGGCTTCTAGTTGGTCTGTGTCATATTTAATCCTAGCAAATTTATTTCTAACTGAGCGCTCTTCTCGTTGCAAACTATCCGTTAATACGATATGTTCCCTTAAAAAAGATTTGCCTTTTTCACCTTCATAAACATCAGATAATGTAAGTAAGGCTTCCATTTTATATTCATTTGAAGACACTTCATTTGCGATTTTTAAAGCCTCATGCCCATACTTAATAGTAGAATCTTTAAGGTTATGCTCTAGATACAACTTAGAAAGTTCTATTGCAGCTGCCATTAATGTAAAATCATCTTCTAAACTTTTAGATATCTTATAACCCTCTATAAAATTATTTTCAACTTCTTTAAAATCATAATTTTTAGATTCGAATTTAGTTTTACCTATATTTAAAATAATTGCTGGATAAAATGTTGGGTCTTCCTCCTCATATTTAGGTCGCAATGGCAACAAACCTTTATATAATTCTAAAGCTTTTTTATATTGTCCTGATTTTCGATATACATTGGCCTTATTATTAATTGAAAACACTTCATAAACAAATCCCTCATCCATTTGTTTGGCATAAGAGATCGATTTATCATAATATTCTAGTGATTGCTGATAATTAGTTAATCTTTCAGAGATTATAGCTAAAAGGTTATATAAATTCCAATACAATTGTAATCTATCTTCAGTTATTTCTAATCTATTGAGAATAATTATGGCTTTTATAGCATCTTCTTCTGCGCCTATGTAAGCTTTTTCTAGTTGCTGAATATCTGCGATATACAAAAGAGCTTCAGCCTTATTCTCTGATATTTCTTTAGAACCATAGTACTCTAAGGCTTTTGAATAATAAAAGTAAGAGCTGTCATTTTGTTGCACATATCTATAATATGAGCCTAGATTAGTAGCGGCAACGGTAATTGCTGAAGTATCTTTTAATTTTAATCCTAAAATTAAGTTCTTGTTATTTAATGGTATATATTCATCATACTTCTCATTGAAAAAATAGATTATAGACAAATTTCTTTGAACTCGTAATCGCACAGAGTCAACATCTAAAGTTTTAGCAAATTCTAGAGATTTTATAGAATAGTTTAATCGCTGCTTTAGGTCGAGGTTTGTATCTTTAGAGAGAACAACATATTTATTAATAGAGTCAAGTTGTTCCTGAGATTGTGTAAAAGCAACTTCATATATTAAAGTTGTTAAAAGTGAAATTAAAAATAGTAAATGTCTCAATATTTAATCATTTATAATCAAAAATAGACTAAATATAGACAACTATGAAGTAAAGCAAATAAGAAAAGTCCTTGCTAAATAGTAAGGACTTAAAAATATTTAGTAGCTAACTTTAGACGTTAGACTTTAATTTTAACTTTCGTTTATCAATAGCAAGTTGGTCTTTTGGACTGTATTCTTTATATGTTGGTTGATCATCAGCAACATTTACATTCTCAGATTTCACTCCAGACACAGTTAATAATAAAACTGCTAAAAGCATTAAAGTAATTTTAAGGGTTTTCATAAGTATTAATTTAGGGTTTAAAAAAATAGTCAACATTCAGTTTTGTAACAATTGTTGTTACGTTGAGGGAAGGGAATGGATTATTAACTATCCTAGGACGAACCTAAAATTGTACTAAATAAAAACGAGGGATGTTTTTCTAGACAACACGTGTCTAATAGTAAAATGGATTAAAATTTTCCTTATAAGCGATTTGAGGTCTTAAGAAGGATTACAAATATAAAGCTAATTCTAGTGAATCAAAAAATATCATCGATTAAATACGTGTATTTATCGATTAACTGCGATTATTTTGTTTATAACTTGTTAAAAACTCTATTTAATCGGTTAAAATGTTCTTTTCAAAATCTCTTCTAAAACAAAAAAACTTTCCGATTTTATTCCAATAACAATAGGAACAGAAAAAGGAAAGCTTTTCATTGGTATATCTCTAACTGAATTGAATTTTTATTATACTTTGTGTCTCTTAAATAATCTTATTTTAGTTAATAATAATCTTTTTAGTGATTACTCCTATATCCGTTTTAAGTTCCACAATATAAACTCCTGTTTCTACATTCACAGCTATGTTATTCAATGCCTTTGTCGTATTTAATTCTATATTTAATATTTCTTGACCAATAGTATTGTATAATGCAACTGCTTCTATTTTTAAATTATTTGGATTAAAAATTTCTATAGATTCTAAAGACAAATTATAATACAACAGGATACTTTCTTCATTTGCTATTTCATCGTTTACTGACAACGCTTCCTGACTATTAAAAGTTACTACAAAACGATTTTCATAATTACCTGCACTTAAGGCTAACTCGAAGTCATTAGAATTTATTTGATGCGTAGTATTTGTTACATTATCCTTAATAAAAATAGGTAAATCTGCATCTAAATTCTCTATACTTTCTAAGTGTATAGTAAATACCCCTGATTCATTTATTTGCACACCCAATGGAAACTCTTGATTTATATTAAGATTATTAACCCCTTGTATTACAAATTTATTCTCTTCAATAATCCAATACATATCCTCTAAGTTTAAATCCGCTAAAAAAGCATCATAACCTAGATCAAAACCATTGGTTGCTGTGGTGCTGACTCCTAAAGCAATTTCGCGATTAAATCCTGTTGGAGAATTATAAACTAATCGAATCATCGGTGTGTCATCTAAGATATTTAAAGGTGAGGTTATTGATGATGAGGGTCTCATAAAAACTGAGTTATTGATACCTTCACGCTCAAATATTCGTTGGCTATTTTTAAATATAATATCGCCACCATCAACAATTAAGATCGGAGTCCCATTGTTGTTATTAAAGCCATCTAATGCAGTAGATACAAAGAATCCTTGATTTACAGGAATATATGGTCCTGGAATTTTAGTGCCAGTAGCAGGACTTCCTCCATCTGAAGCATTATTAATTAAATCATCATTTGAAATTGCAGCAACACCTCCTAATAAGTTTCTTGTGGCATAACCACCAACATAATCCCCAAGGATATGAGAATTCTCTTCGCCAAAATGATTCCAAAAATATAGAGCGCCATTAAAAATAGTTCCATTTTCATTATCTCCTCCATCGGCCACACTCATATTATCTAAAATAAAATCTGTAGCATCTATAGCTGATGGATAAGGGTTACCTATTAATCGATCTACGTTACCAGAGGGGTTTTCTATGGTTACATTTTTATTTAATGGTAATGTAATATCACCATTATTTGGAAGCCCTTTAAAGACGTAGTTTTGAAAATCATTTATTATATCGGCAGCACCAGATGAACCTTTCATGGTAAATCCTTCACCAGGTAATATGCTACTAAGTTCACTTAATGTACTCCAAGAATCATAACCATCGGTTGGGCCATAAAACTTATATAACCAATAGGTGCTTATAATAATAGGGTTGGTAACCCCTCCATCTGCTCCAAATGCAGAAGTACTAAAATTAATATTTTGATACGATGCAGATGTTGTTCCATCCAACAGAACACCACTTAAACTAGAATTTTGAGCATCAAGAGGTACACCTAAACCTCTTGTAGCACTATTACCCGTTATTGGCCCTACAGATGACGACCAATAATTATAATTAAAACTGTTTGCCGTTCCTTGTTGATCACGTTCAATATAGCCACCACTATCTTCATCAATAATGCTTCCTTCGGTTTGTATGAGCTGAGACTCCCCAACCAAATCAATAACTCCATCTATTTCTAAATAGTTGGTTATAGTCAAAGCATGTCCTGTATTAGTTTCGTCAAGTAACTCATTGGGATTAGCCATGGTTAACTTTGTCGTATTCGTTAGTGCTAATAATTTAATATCTCTATCGCCAGATGACAAATCGTGATTTACTTTTACAATATTCCAATCTATTGAAGTCACACCATCTAAACCAATAGAATTTGGAATATATTGAACTGTGTTATTAGTCCATACAGATGGGTCATCCCATGCTCCAACAGAAGCAGTTACATACGGTAAAGGTGCTGTTTGCGTATTAACAATCTCTTTATCTGTTTGTAAATAATTTATTCGAAGAAAATTTCGTGCATCGGTTTGTCCTTCTATAGTCGATCCATAAAATGAATTAAAATCATAATATGCTCTTAAACTACTCCATTCTATATCTATAACCTCATTACTTACTGAATCTCCTGGTAGCGCTTTGCCTGATACATAATCTGCTCCCAAAATATCTAAGCGTTCGATCTCTTGATTCATTAAATATCTAACCTGATCTTGACTTAAGGCTTTATCCCATATATAGATCTCATCAATATCACCCAAAAGAGGGTTTAGAATATTATCTTTATCAATATATAACACACCAACTGCAAATGGATTAAAATTAGGTGAAGGTGCAACAACATCTAGTTCTGTTTTATCCAATATGCCATCTATGTATAAAAATATCGTCCCACTCTTATAAACGAAAGTTAGTTGATGCCACTTATTATCAGTAATTTGTATGGTTGATGTAAATCTTGGTGTTACAGCGTCATCAACTAGTACTTCTACCTGATTTGACGTATTTAATCGCAATTGCAACTTGTCTCCTTTAGACACAATTGTTCTTATTTGATTTGTAGGATTACTCCTTACCCAAGCTGAAACAGAAAAATTATCACTATTAAGATTCAAATTAGATTCTCCAACTAAATAATTTCCTGCATTTATGGTCATTGCATAATTTCCAGAAGTTTGCTGGGCTTTTCCAAAGGAAAAATAGCTAGTTCCACCAAAATCATACCATGCTTGAAGATTACCAGAACCATCAGACTTTATTGGTATTACGTCAATTATTTTATCATCTGCAAATGTATCTTCACTTGCTACAATTAAAGCATATTCTTCATTTGCTAGTTTTGTAAATCCAGAAAACGATGATTCAGGAATTGAGATATAAACCAAGTGTACATCACCACTCACATTTTCTTTACTTTCTATAATTTTCCACTTTCTATCAATGCGTGTTAAAGTTGATGTAATTCCGTTATCTAAACTAATTGTATTAGTACTATTACCACTGTAGGCCAGATTATTACTTCCCCAAACTAAAAAGTCACCGTCATAAGTAAACTCATGAGGACTATCACTGTTTTTTGAGTAAATATTGACTAAACCAATTGTAACTTCATTAAAGGTATTTAACGTTTTTGATTGCTTCTGATTTAGATCTGATATAGAATCACGTCCAATACCTGCCACATGATAGTTGTAACCATTATTAGCAACCGCATCCCAAACCTTAGTATCAAAGGAATTAATATAATCCTTTATTGTCTCATCTGATGGGCCTAATGTTATACCGTATTTGATACCCAAATAAGATTCTATTTTATTTCTATCATTGTCTGAAACGCGTTCTGCAAAAGTGAAAATTTCCGCAACACGGCCATTTAAACTGCCTTGTTGATCAAAATTCTTGCCTACCCAATATGGTGTACCTAACACAACCGGTGGTCCAGGAGTACCTACATTGGTAAATGCAATATCATCTACACTCGAAGTGGTCAGTACATTTGAATTATATAGGATTTCTTGTCCTGTAGGACTTGTAGGATCATTGTTTCTTATATTAATAATTCTTGGTTTAGAATACGATGAATTTAACTCAGCATAACCATTATAGTTGCTTCCGCCAGCTACATCTTGATTATAAGACAACACCTCACCAGTAAATTCCGACGAATAGTCACCCAGACCAATTCCGGTAATATCATTTGCATTACCACTAGATGTACCTGCTAAAATGGTGTTCTTAGTGGACGTATTATCAATAGTTGCATCAGGAATCATTACAATAAATATATCCTGACTGTAAAATCCATTAGTAGTATTATATAAAAATTGTTCTGTAGTAGCGCCATCATTTTCGAACTTGATTACTGGATTGAAATTAATATTAGTACTTGGCTGATCTAAATAAGTTGGCTGGTTTGCTACTATAGGCTGAATGGCGTCTTTTCCGTTTGTGCCCAAATCTTTCCAAATTGAGAGTTTTGAACTTACCTCATCAATTCCTCTAGTAGCTTTTAGCCAAAGTCTAAAGTCTGCAGTTATACCTCCAGGTCCAGGAATATTTTCGTTAAACATTTCTGCGGCAACATCAAAGGTAAATGTTGTGTTATCCGTATTGTCTATTGTGATTGTAGAGGATTGAATTCCGGTTCCTCCTATAGGAGCCGTAAAAGTAACTTCAAAAATTATGTAATTATAAGGATTTAATCCTAAAAAAGGTATTGTATATGGTGATGACACTACAAAATCAGTGTTTGAGCTACTCACAGCTGTTATATCTAATGGACAACTACCAATATTTGCCACAATATAAGTTCTTGTAATCGATGCTCCTTCTTCAACAATACTATAAAATGTCCCGTTATTAATACCTGTTGTGGTATCTCCATCAAAAATATCGGAAAATGGATCACCACCCAATACATATATTTCTGGAGATCCTGTAAATTCTAAAGTAAAAGTAAAGTCACTTTGCCCACTAATTTCTATGGTAACTAAGGTGCTCGCTGCATTACAACTCCCGCCTGTCTTTGTAATATCAAAATCCAAAAACTTCCATCCTCCATTACAAGTTTCTGGCTTTATATTACGCCTTGGATTATTTGGGTTAATGTCAAAATCAACTGTATTAGAAATATCTACATCCCTTACTTTTAATTTTTTACAATTGTCGGTTTCTACGTTTGTAATTGTGAATTGAATATTATTACCAGCAGAAACCGTTACTGTAGAGCCTTGAGTAACTTCTGCGCCACCTGTAATCTCCAGGTACATCACTTGGGCATTAGCACAAATTCCGATAAGAAAAAACGCAATGGTAGTAAGTAACTTATGTAGGTTAACGAAATTATTTTTCATTTTGCAGTTAATTTTAGGGGTTTTCAAATTATGTTGCAACAATTCATTTAAACGCATAGACAATATATAAAAAATATTCGATAAAAATCTTTTAAATGCACTTTTTATCGATTAACAGTTTTTTAACTGAAGTGACTTATCTATTTTTATGACAAAGTGCATAGTTCTAGGTTTTTGCTACTATTAAATTATAGTATTGAGTTTTTTAAGAGTTAAAGGTTTTACTATATAGTCTTTACACTTAGTATTGTTTTTTGCCTTCTCTATATCATTATGACTAGCCGAGGATGATAACATGTAAATCTCTATTGGCTTTTTTTCGATAAAAGTTAATTTATCAAATTCATCCAAAAATTGAAACCCATCCATCTCTGGCATATTAATATCTAAAAAGATAACATCTGGTTTTTTTATAGATGGATCACTATTATTAATTTCAAATCTTTTTAAATGATTTAGGGCTAAATTGGCATTAGGAAAGATATTTACAGGCAAGTCACTGTTGTATTTCTCAATAATTTTTCTATTAATAAATAAATCAATTTTATTATCATCAATAAGCATAATGCTTTCTATCTTTTTCATACTTTAATTATTAATTAAATTTGGTAATTCTATTTCAAAACAGGTCCCACGGTTTAACTGACTTTCAACATTTATATTCCCATTTAATTCATCCACAATATGTTTCACAATATAAAGCCCTAACCCTGTACCAGAAACTACATTGTTTACCCTAAAATACATATCAAATATTTTATCAAGATGCTCGTTGGCAATACCATGACCATTATCGCTAACTTTAATTATCACGCCTTCTTTTGTTGATTTTATATCAATTTTTACAAAAGGTTTACCCTTTTTTAAGGACATGTTACTATACTTAATTCCGTTTTGAATTAAATTGTGTAATAATGAATTTACTAACATTATATTGGAATAAATGCCTTCTGAATTAATGATGTCTATTTTAAAATCTATCTTTTGAAAGTTTTTAAAACCCTGAAATGATTTTAAATTATCAGAAATTAATTGTTTAAAATCAATTAGATAAACTTCATCATGTTTTTCAGAAATTACTGATACCTGAGCTAGGTTATCTACTATGGCAACTCCTCTTTCTATGGTAGAATTAAGCATGTTTGTTAGGTTTACTACAGTGTCATTTATGTCCTCATCTTTAATAAGATCTATTAACCCTTCTGCAGAAGCCAAAGGGGCTTTTAAATCGTGTGAAGATCGGTATAGAAACATTTCTAGATCCTTTGTTTTATCTATTAATTTAGTTTCTAATTCCTTTCTATTAGTATTATCAAGCATCATGGCACAGTAATACGTTCTTTTCTTTTTTCTCCATTTGCTCAACGCAAATTGTACTGGGAATTCTTTACCATATTTGTTTATTCCTATTATTTCTACGGTGTCATTATGCGTTGTTTTCTTTATTTTTTTAACAATCCTTACAATCTCTTTTATATTTAAATGTTTATTATTTATAGAAATTAATTTAGCTAAAGGATTACCAATAATCTCGTTTGCTGTATAACCAAAAGATTTTTGGGCTCCCATATTCCATTCCGTAATATTTCCTATATCGTCCACCACTATAATAATTCCAATATCAATGGACTGAAACAATGTTCTGTATTTAGATTCATTTAATCCTAATTCTTTTTTCACATTTACTAACTCGGTAATATCTTGAGCAGAAATTATAGCAGATGCAACTTGACCTTGCTTATTAAAAACTGGACCTACTTGAGATACAAAATGAATTTCTGTATCATTTGGGTTAAATGAAACAGTCTCATATTGACTTGGCTTTGCGTTAACAAACACATAAGAAATTGCTTTTCTAACTTTTTTGTGATAATTGGGATTTATATAAGTGTATAAATCTGAACCAATAACTTCGTTTTTTTTAAGGTCTCCAAGTCCTTGATTAATATTTAAAATCTTACCAAACTTGTTTATAGATAATATTATATTAGGAATTCCTTCTGTAAAAGCTTTTAATTTTTGTTCTTTCTCTTTACTACTATGGTATTCTTCTTGGCTTTTAGTAACATCTACATAAATGGCAATATATTTTTCTATTTTACCACCATTATCTTTTACAGGAATAATAGTAGTGTCTAGACAAAGAACATTTCCTTTACTAGACTCACTTTTTAAAACACCTTTCCATGTATAACCAGACATAATTGTTTTCCATAAATTTTTATAAAAAGGATCCGTATGTAAATGTGTTTCTAAAAGAGTTTGTGCTTCACCTATTAGTTTATTATATGAATATCCAGACAGTTTGCAATAATTTTCATTTACATAAACAAATCGTCCCAGCGGATCTATAATTGAAATTATTACATGATCATTCAATAAATCTAAAAGTTTTAAATCGGGTAAATAAGGGATACTATTTTTTCTAATTGTTTCCATCATTGTTCTTCATTGTTCTTCATTATTCTTCATTGTTGTACAGTATGCTATCCCAGCATCTATATTATCTACTATTACAAAAGGTGTTATTGGATTATAAATTCTTTTATAGGAAAGAACAATTAACCTTGTCCCAATAGAATTTACTACAAATGCTTCAGAAATTCTTATGCTTTTAAGTTTAGGGCTATTTGCCAATAACTTAGCCGCTGCAATAAAAAAAGCTCCCTTAGTAAATCTTAAGTCAATAAGAAATGGCATAGGTGATCCTTGGCATAACTCATCTGCTACTTGTATATACTTTTTAAGGGTTTCAACTTTTAATTTTCTTTTAATTTCATTGTTTCGAATTTCATAAAACAAAATACCTTTGTCTGTCCAAATTCTTGCATTTTCAATTTGTATAGGGTCTTTCATTATTATTGTTCTGAATTAAATATTCTATTGGTCTCTAGACAATATTTTTTAGCATTATTTAGGCTTATAAATGTCTTAACTGGTAAAGTGAAATCATAAATACGTTTATAACAACCAATTATTAATTTTAGGAATAATGAATTCACAACTATGGCTTCAGAAAGCGAAATTTGTTTTAATGTTGTACTTAAAGCTAGTTGTTTAACAATCGTAAGTGCCTCTTGGCCGTTTACTGCTCTTAAATCTATTAAGAGTGGTAAAAACTTTCCATTACATATTGCATAAAGTGATTCTTGAAGTTTCTGGTCTATATTAATATCTATTTTTATATTATCATAAGTACTAACCTGTTTGCAGTGCAAAACATCATCGGCAACCCAAAACATTATTTTTTCAATACGCACCATATTTCCCATAATCCAAAAAATTTATTATGAAATTCTAATACCAAGTGGTGTGCCAAAAAACAATTTTGATTAAATATTTAAACGTAAACTACTATATTATAGCAACTTACATTTATTATGTGAGATTTTAAGAAGATTGAATACGAAACGGAATACCGTTTTAAATTTAAGAAATAAATGTAGAAACGGAATACCGTTATTTTTTAGTAGGCTTTACTATATCTAATTTTTTCATTTTATCTCGCAAGGTGCTTGTCTTCATTTCTAGCAATTCTGCTGCACCATTTTTACCACTAATTTTCCAATTGCATGAATCTAGAACCTTAGTGATATGTGCGCGTTGGGCATGAGCAAGAGATTGGTCTTTTTTAGTTATTAATCGCAGATTACTTTCACTTTCTTCTAAAATATTAAAATTGGGCAAGTTTAATGTTTCACTATCAGATAGTATTACAGCACGTTCTACCAAGTTTTCTAGCTCCCTAATATTTCCTGGCCATGCATATTCTTGCAACTCTCTATTGGCTTGATCAGAGATATATTTAATGTTTTTACCATAGTTCTTACTAAACTTATCTACAAAGTGCTCAATCAATAATGGGATGTCTTCTTGTCTTTCTCTTAATGCAGGCACATGGATAGGAAAGACATTAATTCTGAAATATAAATCTTCTCGAAACTTATTATTTTTAATTTCTTCTTTTAAATTTTTATGTGTTGCGGCAATAATCCTAACATCTAATTTTTGAGTATGAGTTCCTCCCACAACCTCTATTTCTCCTTCTTGCAAAAATCTAAGTATTTTAGGCTGCATCTCTAATGGCATTTCTCCTATTTCATCTAAAAACAAAGTCCCTCCATCTGCCAATTCGAACTTCCCTACCTTATCTGCAATTGCTCCTGTAAATGAACCTTTTTTATGCCCAAACAACTCACTTTCAATAAGTTCTGATGGTATAGCTGCGCAATTAACTTTTATTAATGGCTTGTTGTTTCGTGTTCCTATATTATGAACAGCTCTTGCTAATAATTCTTTTCCGGTACCCGATTCTCCAAGTAATAATACCGTGGCGTTTGTTGGCGCTACTTTTTCTACGTCGCTTAAAACATTACTAAACACTGCACTACTATATACCATCTCCTCATAGTTAAACACGAGGTCAATTTCATTTCTTAAGTAAACATTTTCTATTTCTAATTGGTTACGGTAGTCTTCTAATGCTTGCGCTGTTATTTTACGTTGGGTAATGTCACGCATAAATGCTGCCACAAACATACCGTCTTCCTCTTTTGTTATAAAAGAACTAACCTCTAAATCAATAACTTTACCATCTTTACATTTATGTTGGGTTTCAAAACTTTCTGCTCCTTCATCAGGTGAAATCAATTGAGCAATTCTCTGCCCAATCTCTTCTTTAGACATAAGATCCAATTGCCCAATATTCATTTTTAAAAGTTCTTCAAGTGTATAGCCACTCATTTTGCAATACGAATTATTCACTTCAATAATTTGGCCATTGGCATCTGCTAAAACATAACCATCAATTGTAGTCTTTAATATATGCTCATTTCTGGTCATTTGTTTTTTTAATTCTGCTTCTGCAAGTTTACGTTCGGTAATATCTTGTATAACAGCAAAAAAAGTAACAGATTCACCAGCGTTATTCTTTATGTCAGATATAGTAATCTGCACAGGAAAACGTTCTCCGTTTTTACGTTTAAATGTTGTTTCTCCACTCTTATCAATGCCTTGCAGCGTTTTTTCAACAATATCATTTATCTCATCATAGCACTCTGGTGGCCAAAAAGGAAAAGGTGGGGAAATCCCTAATAGTTCTTTTTCAGAATATCCCGTCATTTTACAAAGCGCTGGATTTACGTGTATCTGTTTACTATTTATATCAATTACAGAAAGACCTTCATGCATTGAAATTATCAAGTTTTCAGAAAACTCTTTAGCCGCTTTAAGATTTATTTCGGCTTGTTTGCGTTCTGTAATATCTTGAATAGTTCCGAAAAAACTTGTTGCTTCTCCATTTAAAATAACAACTTCACCCAAACCATGAATCCATTTTAAATCCTTATTATTTTTAGTGAGAATTCTAAATTCTAAATCAAACGGTTCTCCAGTTTT
>TARA_R110002124_G_scaffold27824_2_pt1 | contig 22929 bp, 21 predicted proteins | sample TARA_R110002124 | Tara Oceans TARA_R110002124 (sample SAMEA4397445) | marine metagenome | biome: Polar Biome; feature: [SRF] surface water layer (ENVO:00010504); material: water (ENVO:00002006), including particulate matter (ENVO:01000060) such as... | depth 5 m
TTCTGCATGATCGCGGTTTTGACAATCCGCAATTGGGCTCCGGGCGCAGCACTGTGCCGGCAGCTTTGTTTGAAGCTGTTGAATAAAGGGTCGAAACTTTGCAGCCACTCTGCTAAACCCGCCCGCAATTGATATTTCATTCTATAAGCAGCAGAGAGTTCGTCATGATCGAAGGCAATCAACTGGAAAAAGTCATTAATGTCGGCGCCAGCGACGACGGCAATTTGTCCTATGTCACATTGCAACTGGCGGGTGCAGGAAATGTGCGTCTCGTAGTTCCCAAGGAACAGGCTTCAACCTTGCTGTCAGCGGTGATGACCGCCAAATCATCCGCCGAAAACAACCGCGCCAAGGCGGCGGGCGAAAAATCCGGTCAGCGCGCCTTTTCGCCAGCAGGCGCATTGCCGGTCAAGACCTTTGCCGTTGGTGCGGCGACCCGCTCGGACGGCCAGCGCAATCTGTTTCTGCGCATTGAAATCCCCAATGGCGGCTATATTGATTTTGGCTTTGACGAGGAACAGGCACAGCATCTTGCCCGTGGTGTGCGCCAGACTCTGGAACGGCGCTAGAACATCTCGCTTTCCGGCATGGGCCTGATTGAAGCCTCATGATGAAAGGTGTCTGATGGCTCAAACGCTTCCTGACGGTCTGATCGAAGGTGCCGATGGCATCGTGCGGTGCTGGTGGCACGGCAATCAGGAGGATTACCAGCTTTACCACGACACCGAATGGGGCTGGCCGGTTGATGATGATCGACGGCTGTTTGAGAAAATTTGCCTGGAGGGATTTCAATCCGGCCTGTCGTGGCTGACGATCCTGCGCAAGCGCGAGAATTTTCGCGCTGCCTTTGCCAATTTTGAGGCCCAAGTGGTGGCGCAATTTGGCGAGGAGGATGTTCAGCGCCTGTTGCAGGATGCCGGCATAGTCCGCCATCAGGGTAAAATCCGTTCAACCATCAACAATGCGGCCAAGACGTTGGAGCTGAAGTCCGAATTCGGCTCGCTGGCAGCCTATTTCTGGAGCTTTGAGCCGGCCGCATCTGAGCGCCCGAAAACGCTGGATCACGCGACCGCAATGACCCTGGGAAAGACCGATATTTCAGCCCGGATATCGAAGGATCTGAAGAAGCGTGGCTGGTCCTTTGTCGGGCCGACCACAATCTATGCCTTCATGCAGGCCATGGGTCTGGTCAATGATCACCTTGAGGGTTGTATCTGCCGCCCCAAGGTAGAGGCCGCCCGGACACGCTTCAAAAGACCTGTTTGAGCAGATGCAGCCACCGCATCTGCTGCATCCATGCTTGCCGCAATCGGGCCAATGGGTTAGGACATCGCAGACTTTTCAGGTAAACCGATTGCGCATCCCATGAGCACGAAACAGAACAGGAAGGCCGACAAGGTCAAGGCCCGTAAACCACGCGGTTTTGCGGATCGCGAGGTTCATGACATTCGCGCTGCCGACGCCATGATGGCGACCATCAAAGCGGTCTATGAACTGTACGGCTTTGATCCTGTGGAAACGCCTTTATTTGAGTATACCGATGCGCTGGGCAAGTTTTTGCCCGATACGGATCGCCCCAATGCAGGTGTGTTTTCGCTGCAGGATGATGACGAGCAATGGATGAGCCTGCGCTACGATCTGACCGCACCGCTTGCCCGCTATGTGGCCGAGAACTATCAGGATCTGCCGAAACCCTACCGCAGCTACCGCGCCGGCTGGGTGTTCCGCAATGAAAAGCCGGGTCCCGGCCGCTTCCGTCAGTTCATGCAGTTCGATGCTGACACGGTGGGCACCGCATCGGTCGCGGCAGACGCGGAAATCTGCATGATGGCAGCAGATATTCTGGCCAGGCTTGGATTGGTGCAGGGCGGTGCAGATCGTGAATTCGTGATTTACGTCAACAACCGGAAACTGCTGGATGGTGTCATGGAAAGCGCCGGTCTCGCCGGTCCTGACCACGCCGCAACGCGCCTGTCGGTGTTGCGCGCCATCGACAAACTCGACAAATTTCCCGCCAGTGAAGTGAAAAAACTGCTCGGCAAAGGCCGTCTTGATGACAGTGGCGACTTTACCAACGGGGCCGGCCTCAGCGACGAGCAGACAGAGACAATTATGGGCTTTGTTGATTTTCGCAGCCTGGAAAGCAGCGATGCGCAGGCAAATACGGCAACCCTTGCAGCCCTGAAAGCCTCAGCTTTCATCGACAATCAGAGTTTTGCTGCCGGTGTCGAGGAGTTGGAAACGATTGCCGCGCTGACTGCGGCTGCCGGCTATGACAGCAGTGTCATCGCCATTGCGCCCTATATTGTGCGCGGCCTGGAATATTATACCGGCCCGGTCTATGAGGCATCGCTGACATTTGAAGTTGAGAATGACAAGGGCAAGCCGGTGCAGTTCGGTTCTGTTGCCGGCGGCGGCCGCTATGATGGTCTGGTCGGGCGGTTTCGCGGCGAAGCGGTGCCCGCCACCGGTTTTTCCATCGGTGTGTCGCGGCTTTTGACCGCTCTGCGCCAGAAGAATCTTCTGGCGAACCGCGAACAGCTTGGCCCGGTTGTCGTGCTGGTCATGGACCGTGATCAGATGGCGTCCTATCAGGCCATGACATACGAATTGCGCGCGGCCGGCATTCGCTCTGAAATGTTTCTCGGAAATCCCAAGAATTTCGGCAAGCAGCTGGCCTATGCCGACAAACGCAATGCGCCGGTGGCGGTCATTGAAGGCTCTGACGAGCGCGCCGCCGGTGAGTTGCAGATCAAGGATCTGTCTCTCGGCAAGCAATTGTCGGCGCAAATTACCGACAACGAACAATGGCGTTCGGAAAATCCCGGCCAGACCACCATTAAACGCACCGATCTTGTATCGGCCGTCGCTGCTATCGTGGCGCGGTATCAGCCGGAATAGGGACGCGATCAATGGTGCCCCGCTCTTCATCATCCGGTCCTGTCGGGACCAAGGCATTGCAGGCCTTCGACACTCTGTTCGAGCGCTATCAGTGCGAGCGGATTGAAACGGACATCCTGCAGCAGGCCGACCCGTTTCTGGAAACAGCCGGCGAGGATCTGCGCCGCCGCATGTTCATAACGGCAGGTGCAGCGGGTGAGGAAATGTGTCTGCGCCCGGATTTTACAATTCCGGTCTGCCTGTCCCATTTGCAGTCTGAGATCGATCTGCCGCGCCGCTATGGTTATCTTGGCCCGGTGTTCCGCCAGCGTGACGCCGGCCCGAACGAATTTCTCCAGGCCGGGGTGGAACATCTCGGCCGCACCGAAACGCCGCATCTTGTCGATGCCGAGATCATGACAATCGCGGTGAATGCAGCCACTATTCCCGACAGCAAAGCTGAACTGTCATTGAAGCTCGGCGATCCATCGCTGTTTCACCAATTGCTGGTCTCACTGGACGTGCCCTCGGGCCTGCGCCTTCGTTTGATCCGCGCCTTTGGTCGAGGCCTCAACAGGCCAACCATCCAGCGCATTCTGTCACCGGGAGATGCGGAAGCATTGCCTTTGCCGGGCGTCGTGCAAGCGTGCCTGCACGACGCTGAAGCACTGCAGCAGGCCGTTGCCGACATGATGCTGACACAAGGCCTGTCGCCGCATGCAGGCCGCAGCCCGCAGGATATAGCTACCCGCTATCTGGAGACCTATGGGCCGCAGGATTTCGGCTTGAACGAGCGCGCAAAGACCCGGCTGGAAACAGTTCTGTCGGATTATCTCCAACTCACTGGCCTCGCGCTGGAAATGCCGGACGCACTGGCTGACTTTGAGCAGCGCCACGCGGTTGAATTCGGCACCAAACTGACGCAGTTTTCAGACCGTCTGGCGGAGTTTGCCCGTCAGGCTGGCGAACTGATGCCAGACAATTTTATGTTTGCGCCAGACTTTGCCCGGCCTTTGGACTATTACACCGGTTTTGTGTTCGAACTGTTTGTCAACGGCGCAACTCAGCCGGTTGCCGGCGGTGGCCGTTATGACCGGCTGATGGAAATTCTCGGCTCCGATGTGCCTGTGCCGGCTGTCGGGTTTTCCCTGTGGCTTGACCGGATGCCGAAAGGGAAGGGGTGATCATGGCTGACCTGGTGCTTGCCATTCCCTCAAAGGGCCGTCTCAAGGAGCAGACCGAAGCGGTGTTCAACAACGCCGGGTTCAGCATTGAATCGCTCGGTTCATCACGCAGCTATTTCGGACGCTTAAACGGCTTTTCCAATGGGCGCAGTGCCGACATTTCATTTCTCTCGGCCGGGGAGATTGCCCGCGAGACGATGCGCGGCTCCATTCATCTGGGCGTAACCGGCGAAGATCTGGTGCGCGAGACCCTGCGCCATGCGGACGACAAGATTGCGTTGTTGAAACCACTTGGCTTCGGCCATGCCGATGTGGTGGTGGCAGTTCCGGAAAGCTGGATTGATGTGAACACAATGGAGGATCTGGATGATGTCGCCGCCGGGTTCAGGCGTCATTATGGCCGCCGTCTGCGTGTTGCGACAAAATACTGGATGCTGACTCAGAGTTTTTTTGCCAGTCACGGATTGGGCGTCTACCGGATTGTCGAGAGCCTCGGCGCAACCGAGGGGGCTCCGGCAGCAGGATCGGCTGATATAATAGTCGATATCACCAGCACCGGGTCAACGCTTCAGGCCAACCATCTCAAAATTTTGGCCGATGGGGTGGTTCTGCGATCGCAAGCCAACTTGATTGGATCAAAAACTGCGGCATGGACATCTGCAGATCTGGAACTTGCCAGAGAGATTCTGGAGCGTATCGGGGGCGATCCGACATGTCTTGAACATGTGGTGGTTCCCTGAAAATCTGTCGTTTGAAAAACATCATCGAATTCCTTATGCACGGTTGAACGCGTAAGCTGTCACAAGCTTGTTCCCTGATCCAAGGCCATTATTTGTTGTTGTTTTTGGCGGCCTTGGGATCAACGGTCTGTCTTCAGATCCCGACGCCCGGCTCAGGGGCGACACTGTAGGGGCGGCGGGATCCTTTACCGCAACAAGCAAGTTGTTGCGCTATTCCGGCTTATTTGCCGGAAAGGTCTTTCGCCAGTCCTGTGTAACCAGGGGTCATGGCGTCAGGCGAGCTGTCATTGGCCGGGTTGTAAACATTGGCACTGACGGCTGATGCGCCAAGGACGATTGAACTGAGAATCAGAACGGGCGCTGCGATTTTACGAAAAGTCATTTTCTTATTCCTTCTTATTGGTTTTCGTTTTCTGTCTGATGCGAGGGGTGTTGGCCTCTCGATGACTACAAGTTAGGTGATAGTGTTTGCGATTTAAACGGGAACAATCCGTTCGGTTTCGCTGAACATTCACAGCCACGTGACAGCGCTTGCGGAGAGTGGCAGAATTCTGCGGATCAAGAATCCCGGTCTCACGAAAACCAAAGTCAGCTTCACCAATGTGTGTAGTGCTGTGACGAGGCCGTGTCTGGAAAAGCCGCGTAAGAGCCTTGGAAAAGTTCTTGAAATGGCGGGAAATTCCACTCGCTGGAGGCCAATTCCGGGGCCCGTTATCCCCCGTCCGGGGTTTGCCAAAAGGTCAAAGCAAAGGTTCGGCATCTGGTGCCATGCCCATTCTGGGTTCGGATTAGAGTCGCCGTCCGCCATAAAAAAAGACGCATGGTGCAGAACACCATACGTCTTTCGCGTGTGAGAGGGCTGATCGAAATCAGCTGGCACTCATCTGTTAGTTGGAGTCGGCAGTGCCAGTGTGGCCGGGAGTCTGCGCATCAGGAGACGAATCATTGGCCGGGTTGAACACGCCGGACGCTTCTTTGTCTTCTTCGCCTGTCATCGCAGTTTCATTGTTTTCTAGAGCAGTACCTGTGCAACCGGGTGTCATGGCATCAGGTGCAGAATCATTGGCTGAATTGAACACGCCGGACGTTTCGCAATTGCGCATGGTTTCGCCGGTCATGGCTGTTCCATCATTGGTCATTGCAGTACCAGTCTGACCAGGGGTCTGTGCATCTGGCGATGAATCAGTTTGGGCGTTGAATACGCCTGTAGACTCAGTGGCTGTATCGCCTGTCGCGACGGCGGCTGATGCGCTCAGCGCCAGAAAGCTTGCAAGTGTAATTGGAGCGATTTTCTTAAAAAAAGTCATATCATTTCCCTTTGTGAGTTCGCTGAAGTTTAATTGGATCGGTTATATTCAGCATGTCAAAGCAACGGCTCAGGTCGGGAAAAGTTTCAGTTATTTTGATTATTATAAGTAAACAGTTTGTTCAGTGATAACGGGGTTGAAGGATTTGTTTTCTGCGCTAGTGCGGCATCGTGCCGCTACCGGGCCAGATACACAGAGTTCATGACACTCCCGATGATGGCCTGTCAGACAAAAAAGGCGGCCAGATGGCCGCCTTTCTTGAGTTCTTGGGATGCCGGACTTTAGAAGTCCATGCCACCCATGCCGCCCATGCCGCCTGGCATGCCGCCGCCGCCACCGCCGGCACCTTCTTTGGAAGGTTTGTCGGCGACCATGGCTTCAGTGGTCACCAGCAGGCCGGCAATGGAAGCCGCATCCTGAAGGGCTGTACGAACCACTTTGGTAGGATCGATAATGCCGGCTGCGATAAGATCGACATATTCTTCAGTCTGGGCATCGAAACCATAAGGGTCTTCGCCTTCCAGAACCTTGTTGACCACGACAGATCCTTCAACGCCTGAGTTTTCAGCGATCTGGCGGATCGGAGCCTGCAATGCGCGCAGTACGATCTTGATACCAGCCTGAATGTCAGGATTGTCGGAAGTCAGTTTGCCAACAGCAACAGTTGCCCGCAGCAATGCAGCGCCACCGCCTGGTACAATGCCTTCTTCAACAGCAGCGCGAGTTGCGTTCAGAGCATCATCGACACGGTCTTTGCGCTCTTTCACTTCAACTTCAGTTGCACCGCCGACACGGATAACGGCAACACCGCCGGCCAGCTTGGCAAGGCGTTCCTGCAGTTTTTCGCGATCATAGTCAGATGTGGTGTCTTCAATCTGGGCTTTGATCTGGGCAACGCGTGATTCAATGCTTTCCTTGGCACCGGCACCATCGACAATAGTTGTGTTTTCTTTGGTGATGGAAACGCGTTTGGCTGTGCCGAGCATATCCATGTCGATGTTTTCAAGCTTGATGCCGAGATCTTCGGAAATCACTTCACCACCGGTCAGGATGGCAATATCTTCCAGCATCGCTTTACGGCGATCACCAAAACCAGGTGCCTTGACAGCAGCCACTTTCAGGCCGCCGCGCAGTTTGTTGACAACCAGAGTTGCCAGGGCTTCGCCTTCAACATCTTCAGCAATGATCAGCAAAGGCCGTGCCGACTGCACAACTTTTTCAAGGATTGGCAGCATGGCCTGCAGGTTGGACAGCTTCTTCTCGTGCAGAAGAATGTATGGGTCTTCCAGTTCTGCAATCATCTTTTCGGAATTTGTCACGAAATAAGGTGACAGATAACCACGGTCGAACTGCATGCCTTCGACGGTTTCAAGTTCGAACTCGAGCGCTTTGGACTCTTCGACAGTGATGACGCCTTCATTGCCGACTTTCTGCATGGCTTCGGCAATTTTTTCGCCGACAATCTTGTCGCCATTGGCGGAGATTGTGCCAACCTGGGCGACTTCTTCAGATGTGCTGATGGTTTTTGAACGGGCTTCAAGATCGGCAACAGCAGCAATAACCGCCATTTCGATACCGCGCTTCAGATCCATCGGGTTCATGCCGGCGGCAACGTATTTGGCGCCTTCCTTGACGATGGCATGAGCCAGAACAGTTGCAGTTGTTGTGCCGTCGCCTGCAACGTCATTGGTTTTGGAGGCAACTTCGCGCACCATCTGTGCGCCCATATTTTCGAACTTGTCTTCAAGTTCGATTTCCTTGGCAACCGAAACACCATCTTTGGTGATGCGCGGAGCGCCAAAAGATTTGTCGAGAATTACGTTCCGGCCTTTAGGGCCGAGTGTTACTCTTACAGCATTGGCAAGAACGTCGACGCCACGCAGCATTTTGTCGCGCGCGTCGCTGCCGAATTTAACTTCTTTAGCAGCCATGATTTTGAGATCCTTCTCTCAATTCGTGAAAATCTGTAGTGGGTGGCCAGCGCTCTGGCTTAGCCAACCACGCCCATAATGTCGGATTCTTTCATGATCAGCAGGTCTTCGCCGTCAAGCTTGACTTCGGTGCCGGACCATTTGCCGAAAAGAACACGGTCGCCAGCTTTGACGTCCAAAGGTTGAACCTTGCCGGCTTCGTCGCGGGCGCCAGCGCCAACGGCAACGATTTCGCCTTCTTGGGGTTTTTCCTTGGCGGTATCTGGAATAATGATCCCACCTGCGGTTTTTTCCTCGGACTCTACGCGGCGAACAACCACACGGTCGTGGAGAGGACGGAATTTCATCGTCTTCTTTTCCTTCTGCTTGGCATCCATGACGGATGCGAAACCTTGGTTTCAAAATGAATTAGCACTCACTTTGGTAGAGTGCTAGCGGACTGCCGGGAAATAGTGTTTGCCGGGCTTTGTGTCAACAGAGAAACACAATTCGGAGCCAGAATTTTCACTGTGTCGCGTGCTTGTCTTGCCCAATTTGAACGAGGTTCAGGTCGGGCGTGGCTGTTTGCTGCGGCCCGCCACCAAACAGGCCAGCACAACCAGCACGGCACCTGCAAGAGTGCGCAGCGACGGAAGTTCCTGGAAAAACAGGAATCCGAAGACCACCGCCCAGATCAGATTGGTATATTCAATCGGCCCGAGCCGGGACGCGCTTTCCCGCTTCAAGGCCCAGACAATCATCAAATGCCCGGCTGTACCGAGAAATCCAATGCCGCCGAACAACAGCAGGATCTGCAGATCTGGAATGACAAGGTTCATCTGTGGCAGTGGCAGAAACCCGAAGGGCAGGGCCATAACAACCGCAAATCCCGATTGCAGCATCACCATTTCTTCCGGCTGGGTGTGGGCCGTGTGTTTGCGCGACAATACGATGGACAGAGCATAAAAGACACTCGCCAGCAGGGCGCTTGCCATCGGAATCAGTGCTCCGGAGAGGGGCTGAAACAGCGCATCGCCAAAAATCACCAGCACGCCGCCAAATCCGAATGCGATGGCCGTCAGCGCTGCAGCCGAAATCGGCTCGCCCAAAATCAATCTGGAAAACAGCACCATGAACAGCGGTGCCGAGAAGACAATGGAAACGACTCGCGCCAGCGGAAGCTGTGACAGGGCAAAGAAGAAACAACTCGCCGTCAGCACGACAAACAGCGAACGCAAAAGACTGGTCGCCAATAACTGCCGCGATGACAGCCGCGCCAGTCTGGCTTTCAGGGAAGTCCGGCGTGCCAGATAGAGAAAATAGCTCGTGGCGAACAACCACCCAAAGCCGTATCGCATCACAACTATCTGCCAGGTCTGCAAATCCACCGATGCGGCCTTGATCCCAGCATCCAGCAAAGACAGCGCAAACATTGCAGCTGTCATCGAGACAAAGGGTGCCAGGTCATGTTTGCTGAGCAGTGTGGCGGACACAGTGGACCTATTTGGGTGGAGCTTGAACGCTGCTCACAAACAGATATTCCCAACTGTCAGCAGCATCTCCCAGATAACGAATAAGCGGCTGTTTTGCGAATCCTGATTTCTCATAAAACCGGTGGCCGCTTGCAAAACGGGTATCGGTCCACAACCGCATCGTGGTCATGCCACGAGCGGCAGCCCAAAAAACAGCTTCTCTATAAAGCCGCTGTGCAAGGCCAGTGCCCCTGGCGTCCCGGGCGACATACATCTTGAACAGTTCACATACGTCTGCTTGCAGTGTCGGGACAATGGCAAGACAGCCGACAATGCGTCCGCCGCCCATCGCATCAGCAACGTCTTGGTCCATCTGGCTTGTGGCGATCCAGATTTCCCCATCAAGAGCATGATAATATTGCGACACGGCGGTCAGTTCGGAATATTCGCTCTCTACAAATGGGCAATCTTCATATTCAGTGAAAACGGCTGCGATCAGCGCGGCGATGCCATCGCCCGCAGCATCGGTCGCAGTTTCGATGCGAAAGTGCGTTGCTGGCATCACTGTCCGCTCTGATTCGCTTTCGCTATCCCGTCGATGCTGAAACCAAGCGAGAATTGCGTGGCCTGACCGGAAACCAGATCCCGCAGCGTGAAGGCCGCCTGGTAGTCACCGTCCAGCAACGCCGGCGTTGTCACAATCATCTGGATTGTAAACTCGCTCAGACGGCCCGGAACGGCTTCATTGATCTGTGCAAAATTCTCCATGGAAGCCAGTACGCGGCCGCTTGAGTGACGAATATCGACGTCAACCGCGAAAGAGACTTTCAGGTCATCTTCACTACCTTCATAGCCAAAACCGGCCAGCGTTACAGTTGTAGTCAGATCCCCACCGGATTTCAGGGTCAGTGTCTGTGCTTTGCGGTCCTCGACCACAATCGCCGCTTCGATCACTTTCAACTCTTGCAGGTCCCACAATGCATCAGCTGCCTTCTGCATCCGCTCCATGGCTGCTTGCATGTTGCCCTCACGCGCCAGCGCTTCTGCCTCGGCAGCCAGTTCGGTTGGGCTCGCCGCATGTCCGGCCGACCCGTAGAGGATGGCAAGACTGGTGAGGCCGACCATCAAGGGCAGCAATGTGAAGGGTTTGATCAGGCGGTGAAACATCGAGGAAATCCAGAACAGGGCCGTTGTCAGATCTGCGTCCGGCAAGTCTTTCCGTTATGCATAAATCCGCCCGACACGCTCAGCCAACACGGCCTATGCGGCAGATATATGGCTATCGTCCTTGCTCATCCAGGACTGGCGTTTGCGGTAAATCGTCGACGGGCTGATCTCCAGTGCTGCCGCCGCGCGCGATATGTTGCCGCCATAGCGCATCAAAGCCGTTTCGATGATCGATTGTTCCTGTTTCCAAAATGGCCTGCAATCTGCAGATCCATCCGTATCGTCCGATGCTGGTGTCAAATTTGCGTACTCATTCGAATCTGCCGAATCTGCTTGCCCGGCAGCAAGATATTCGCTCTCAACTGAACTGGACTTCAGCGAGGCAGGCAGCATGCGGCTCTCGACAGCGCTGCCATCATTCATAACGATGGTCTGACGCACCACATTCTGCAATTCGCGGACATTTCCCGGCCAGTGGTAATGCCGCATACAGGCTTCCGACTGGGCAGAGAAAGATGTGAAGGCGCGGCCTTCCTCGCGGGCATATCTGCGCAAAAACCGGTTAGCCAGAAGCAGAATATCATCACTACGCTGACGCAAAGGCGGCACGAAAATAGGCAGCACGTGCAGCCGGTAGAACAGATCTTCCCGAATTCTCTTTTCCGCGACCGCCCTGTGCGGGTCGTGATGGGTAGCGCAGACTATTCTGACATCCACCTGGCGCAGACGGATATCGCCGATCCGGCGCACCGCGCCGGTTTGCAGAAACCGCAGCAGTTTTGCCTGCAGTGCAATGTCCATATCCCCGACTTCATCGAGAAACAGTGTCCCGCCATCTGCCTGTTCGGCGGCGCCCGGATGGTCGGCGACGGCACCGGTAAAGGCACCCTTGCAATGTCCGAACAGCTCGCTCTCCATCAGATCTTTCGGAATGGCGCTGCAATTGATTGCGACAAAGGGCTTATCCTTGCGGCCCGAACGCGCGTGCAGCGCTTCGGCACAGACTTCCTTGCCGGTGCCGCTCTCTCCGGTGATGAATACGGGGGCTGCCGAGGGTGCGACACGCTCTATTTGCCGATAGAGTTCTGACATGCAGCCTGACCGCCCGAAAAAACCTTCAAAGGCAGGGGCATCATTCTGCTCCCTGCCGGCATCGGCCATGACGTCAGCGGGTTTTTCAGCTGCGGAAATACGCGGCACCCGGGATGGAATCGATGTATGCGTCTGCCTGCAATCCTTGCGATAAGCGATGAACGCCTCGCTGACGCGCTTTTGCAACGTGGATTTTCCCACCGGTTTGATGAGAAAATCCCATGCGCCCGCCCGCATCGCATCAATTGCAGAGGACAGTGCGCCCTGGCCGGACAGGCTGATGAGCTTCGCATCCGGTGCGGCCGATTTCAGGGCTTTGACCCCCTCAATGCCGCCGACACTCTCCATATCCGCCAGAAACAGGCAGGGCCTTGCAAGGTTGACCTGATTGAGTGCGGCCTCCAGATCGCAGACCGCGTCCAACGTGACCGTGCGTTTGAGATGCAGGGGCATATGATCGCGGACAAATGTCCCGATCACACGTTTTTGCCCGTCATCGCGCTCAATCAACATAATTGAATAGGGAGGTTCCTGCGCGGTTTGCTGCATATAATGCGTTCCAGGCCTGTGCTGAACTGATGGGCAATTTCCGCGGCACCGGTACAGACCGGCCGGGGTGCAATCCATCAGTGCTGAAGATTGCCTCTCATTTTTCGCTGAACAGGGTAAACAAACCGTTGCCAGCGGCAATTTGTGTGATTGAATTGTGGGATATGCCAGCAATTGCCGGAATTATCGACAAGTCGACTTGGCAAAAACGGCGATAGCATTATGGTCGGTATATGGATCGAATCATCGCCACATTGATTTTCTGTTTTATGCTGGCAACCGCGTTAGCCGTCGCGATTGGCGCCAGAGAAATATTTGACCTTCCAATTATCCCGACCGTGCTGGTTGGCGGAGTGCTTTTGCTGGTCTTCTCGCTGATGCATGGACTGTCTGTACAGCGCCGCCATCATATTCGTCTGGAGACAGACATTGCCGATCTGGCAGATGAAGTAACAGATGCGGACAAGAACTGGTCGACCTGGAATTCGCGGCTGAAAGTGTGCGAGGAACGCGTTGATCTTCTGGCCGAGGGCCTCGGCACTGCATCGGATTATCAGGCGCGCACCGATATCGCCGAATTGAGCGCGCTCATCAGAGACGTGGTCGATGCGATGGGAGATGTCGACATACGTCTTCAGAACCATGGCCGTTTGCTGACATCCTTGCCGAGCCAGCGCCAGGCAGACGTGTCCGCTGCCAAACCGCCCCCCGATCCGGATCAATCGGCTGCGGATGCGGTTGAGGACCGCAATGTCAATGCAACCAGGCTGTCCGCATTGCGGCGCGCTCTCAACGGCAATGCGGTGGCGTTCGATTATGAACCTGTGGTGCGCTTGCCGCGCCGCCAGATCTGGGCCGGCTTTGCCCGGGCATCGGTTCAGGTGCCGGGCGAACGTGACCAGAAATCATTGCGTCAACTGGCCGCGGAAAACGGCTTGCTGCCATGTATCGACCTTCTGACCCTGTCGCAGGCGGGCAAAGGATCGCCGGTCAAACTGGCCAATGGCGAAAAGGCTCCGGTGATTTGCCAGCTGAATCTGGAAAGTCTGCTTCCCAATGCATTTTCTGACGCCTTTGAAGAAGCGCTTGAAACTCAGCGTGATAATGCCGGCAATATCATCCTGGAATTTCCAGACCGCGCCATCACCGGCAAGCTGGCAGCCAATGCGCGCGACAGTGAAAGCACAGCTTTGCGCGCCAAGCTGCGGCGTTATGCGCGCTGGGGTTACAGTTATGCCCTGCACAAAAATACCAGAATTGGCCTTGCCGCGGATTATGGCATGTTTGCCGAACTGGGCTTTCGCTACATCCGCATTTCGGCAAAACCGCTGATCGCCGCCCTGAACGCAATCGAAAAGGGCGAGAAGCCGCAAGTCGATCTGCACCCGGTCGATCTGTCCGGACTGGTGTCGCGCTATGGTCTGGAACTGATCATTGGCGATCTGGAGAATGAGGCGATGGTTCTGGAAGCCCTGGAACTCAACGCTGCGTCAGCCATGGGATTCGCCTTTGCGCTCAGCCCTGCACGTCAGGCATCCTGAACACTCTCAAGTCTGGCATCACTGGCGTCGCCTCCCGCCCGTATTGCGGGATCAGCCCTTGATATCTTCCGAGGTCTGAACCACTGGCGGCTGACCCACCATTATGGTGAGAAGCGGACTGGAAAAAATTCGCCTGGCAACCCGCTGAGCGTCTTCCTGGGTCACCGATTCAATCATCTCGTTACGCACATTGATGTAATTCACATCTCTGCCCTGAACCTGTAGCCCGACCAGTTGAGAGGCAATCTTGTCAGAGGTGTCAAATCGCAGCGCATAGGCACCTTTCAGGTAGTCCTTGGCCGCGCGCAATTCCACCTTGGTCGGACCTTCCTCTGCCATTCGCTCCAACTCGGCAGTGATGACATCCTTCACTTCGGCGGCACGCTCGCTGCGCGTGCCGACCCCGACAAAGAAGAACCCCTGCTCATCAAAAGCAGACAGATAACTGAATACGGAGTAGGCAAGGCCGCGTTTTTCACGAACTTCCTTGTACAGCCGGGAGGTGAAGCTGCCGCCACCCAGAATGTGATTCACCACATAGGCAGTGATGAAATCGGGGTCATCGACCAGTATGCTGTTTCCGCCCATTCGGATGCTGGTTTGCGGCTTGTCCAGAGGAATGACAAGTGTATCTCCGCGAATGGATGCAGGTGGCGCGACTTTCGGAAGGGTGTCTCCCTGCGGCAAAGCACCAAACGTCGCGTCAAGAAATTTGCTCGCGGTCTGGGCGTCAATATCTCCAACCACTGCCAGTTTGAGACCGTTCTGTTTAAAAATTCTGCCGTGGATCTGGCGCAGATCGTCTCCATTGATCCGGCCCAGGGAGTCAATGGTTCCCGTACCCGGCGCGCCATAGGGGTGGCCGGCAAAAGCCGTGGCAAACCAGGTTTTGGCCGCGATGCTGTCGCCATTGGTGAGATCGCCGCGCAGCCGTGCCTGCAAGCGCGAGACCATACGCTGTATCGGTTCCTCATCGAAACGCGGCTGTGACAAGGCCATCCCCAGAAGATCAAATGCCACTTCCTGATTGGCCGACAAGGTCCGCATCACACCTGAAAACCGTTCGGCACCTGAATTGAACGACAGCCGGACTGCGGTTTCCTCCAGACGTGCCTGAAAGGCCTGACTGTCCAGATCGCCAGCACCTTCGTCAAGCGTGGCCGATAGCACGTCAGCCAGGCCCTGCTTGTCCGCTGGATCCAGCACGGAGCCACCGGTGAAAGAGAAGCTCACTGTAATCAGCGGCACTGTTTCATCTTCAACCAGCCAGTAGTTGAGTCCCTTCGGTGTGGTGATTTCCTGGACGGTGACAGCCATTGAAGGCCGGACCAGGAAACTCGCTGCCAGAAGCGACAAGGCACCGATCAGCAGGGTTTTGACGAAAAATGAGGATTTAAACATGGGCAGATCCACTCAATCAGAGGTCAGGATGGGTTTTCATCATCGGCGGACAGCAGATAGCCGGTCATTGACTTCGCGCCATTCAGGTAGCGTTTTGCGGCGTTCTGAATATCGTCTGTGGTCAGCGCCTGAAGGTTCTCTGGCCAGCTCTGGATGTCTTCAAGCGAGAGACCGGTCATCAATCCAACACCGATGATACGGGCCAGCGAAGCCTGATTGTCCTGGGCGTAAACCGTATCGGCAATCATGCGGTTGCGCGCTGCGTCAAGTTCGCTCTGGCTCACACCTTCGGTCTTGATGGCGTCGGCAACGGCCTGCACTTTTTCGATCAGCTCCTGCAACTCTTCGTCACCTTTCGGCACTGCATAGAATGAAAAACTGCCGCTATCGAGCTGCGTGCCCTGATACCAGCTTCCTGCTGCCGTGGCGGGCCCGTCATTCAGCACCAGTTCAGTATAGAGCCGGCTGGTTGAACCGCCGCCGAGAATTTCCGCAAGCATATCCAGCGCATATCCGTCCTTGCCCTCAGCACTATTGTAGGATGGCACCAGGAAGGACCGCCGCACCGAGGGTTGTTTCACCTGTTCATCACTCAGCGTCACGGTCAGAGCGGTCTCCACAGGAGGCTCTACCGGGCGCAGACGCGGCAGCGCTTCGCCATTGCGCGGAACGGTTCCGTAAGTTGCCTGCGCCAGTTCATAGACGTCGGCAGGCACCACGTCGCCGGCAACAATCAGGATCGCGTTTTCCGGCGTGTAAAACTTGTTGTAGAAATTCAGTGCATCCATCCGGTTCAACTGCCGGATTTCATGTTCCCAGCCAATCACGGGAAAGCGATAGGGATGATTCTTATAGAACGCCGCATCCATGGCTTCGCTCAGTCGCGCCGAGGGGTCATTGCCGATGCGCGAATTGCGCTCTTCCAGCACCACATCGCGCTCCGGCAAAACGACTTCATCTGTCAGCACCAGATTGCGCATCCGGTCAGCTTCAAGCGCCATCATTTCAGCCAGATGGGTCGGTGCGACGCGCTGAAAATATCCGGTATAATCGCTGGAGGTGAATGCGTTTTCCTGGCCGCCAATTTCGGCAATCCGATCGGAGAAAGCGCCGTCCGGATTGGCTTTGGTTCCCTTGAACAGCAGATGTTCGAGAAAATGGGCAATGCCACTTTTACCCGGTATCTCATCTGCGGAGCCCACCTTGTACCACAGCATATGCGTCACCACAGGTGCCCGATTGTCGGGAATGACAACAATCTGCAAGCCGTTATCAAGCATTTTCGATTGGGCATTTGGCGCAATGCGGAAAGACTGTGCCTGTGCGCCCGGACCAATGAAAGGAACAAGCAGAACAGCCACGACTGTTACTGCACAAAGTCTGGAGTTTAGCCAAAATGTCATAGGTCTCGCTCTTGTCCGGTTGCACTGCTGCGGTGTCCGGATTTGCATCCGGTCAGGAGCGAGACATAAAGCAGGCAGCATCGGCAGGCCACTTAACTTTATGTAAGCCGGTGGCAACTGGGCGGTTCGACACTGTCGAATGACAACGTACTATGTCCAGACCCTAGTCCGCGTCTCCGAAAATACTATCGATCTTGCCCTTCAAAGTCTGCGCATTGAACGGTTTGACGATATAATTGTTTACGCCGGCTTTTTTGGCGGCAATCACGTTTTCGGTTTTTGATTCAGCCGTTATCATGATGAAGGGTATTTTCGACAGCCGTTCATTGCTGCGTACTTTGGTCAGCAATTCATATCCGGTCATCGGCTCCATATTCCAGTCAGAGATGATGAGTCCGTATCTGCGGTCTTCTATTTTCTTGTAGGCTTCCGTACCGTTGGCGGCGTCATCGATGTCCTGAAACCCAAGTTGTTTCAACAGACTACGGATGATTCTCACCATCGTGGTGTAATCATCGACAACGAGTACAGGCATAGAATGGTCTAGCGCCATCATGATCTCTTTGGTTTGGCCGGAATTTCATCCTGTAGAATAGGCACTTAACTTAAAACAATGGTTAAGGCGCCCTGGCGGGCCTGAGAGCAAAGCCATCATATGCCCCCAATGCGCTGTGCAGGCCTGTGCCCCGGCAAACGTGCCTTGACGGGAAATCGCCCGCACGGCAGTGTGCGCCGCGTTTGCAATTGGAAGTCTCTATTTGCAGATTACATCTACATACGACCTGCAATTCCGGAACGCCTCTATGCTGTTGCCCGATTATGACACTGATTTTGTCTTGCTGGACGGTGGCTCGACGATTCCTCCTGAATTGAAAGGTGCAATTATCGTCATCGGGAATTTTGACGGTGTGCATGCCGGGCACCGGGTCATTCTGCAACACGCCATGGATCTTGCAGCAGGTACAGTCCCTGTACTTGCCTTGACGTTCGAGCCGCATCCAAGGACCGTATTCAATCCGTCAGAGCCGGTATTCCGTCTCAGCCCGAGATTGGAAAAGGCCTCATTGTTGCGCGCCTGCGGACTGAGCGGAGTGCTGAACTGGGAATTTTCACGTGAATTTGCCGGTTTGAGCGCCCAGACCTTTGTCGAGGACATTCTGGTCGGCCATCTGGCGGCCTCTCATGTTGTCGTCGGCTATGATTTTCATTTCGGCAGGGGCCGTGAGGGTAGTCCGGCCTTCTTGTTCGCCGCCGGACAATCGGCCGGATTTGGCGTCACTGTCGTTCCCCAGGTTACTCTGCCCGACGGTCTGGCGGTGTCTTCCAGCGCCATCCGCACGCATTTGATGAATGCTGATATCCGTTCTGCCAATAATGAACTGGGATATCGCTGGTTTGTCCAGGCCGAAGTGGTCCATGGCGAAAAGCGCGGCCGCGAACTCGGTTACCCGACTGCCAATATGAAATTATCGCCCCATTGCAAATTGGCGCTGGGCATTTATGCGGTCAGCGTGCGCCGCCAGAACGGCACGCTCCACCACAGCGTGGCAAGTTACGGGCGGCGCCCGCAATTCGACAATGGCGCGGCACTTCTTGAAACCTATCTGTTTGACTTTTCAGACGATCTGTATGGTGAGACCTTGATGGTCACCTTCCATGAATTCCTGCGTGGCGAAGCCCGGTTTGATGGGGTCGGTGCGCTTGTTGAGCAAATGGACCGGGACAGTGCCGCCGCCCGAAGAATTCTGCAGGCCGCGCTGCCGCTGTCCCCGCTGGATGCACGCTTGTCGTTTCAAGCCTGATTTTTGCTGGCGTCCGTGTGTTGTCTGTTGTCTGCTTTCTCAGTCTTTTTCCGAACCGCATCATCAAGCGCTGACGATCCGGTAGAAGCAGAGTTAATAAAATCTGCACTAAATCAGCAAAAATTGCACTGAATTATGTAAACCGAAATAAAGAGAAACATTGTCATAGTCGCCTCATGAAAGAGGGACGACTATCATGAGCAACACATTTGAGACTGCAGGCCGGTTGGATTGGCGCGAATTCCGCAACCCCAATAATGTAAAAGCGTTCCGCGAAAGCGACAAAAACCCTGATGTTATACATTTGCGGGGGGATACAGAGGCAGAAGGCGCTAATCTGCGGCCGGCCTCCTCGGAAATACGTGGAGGACCGGGCTTTCGCGTCAACACCCAATTTGAATCTGTATCAAACCGGCAGATTAAGCAATTATCCGAATTCGAAACGCCTGAAATTTCAGATGCGCTGAACAGAATGTTCACCATGGACCCGGCAATTCGAAATGTGGTGAACGAACAGTCACTGTATGGACCGGCCATCACCGTCAAGGTTTACCCGGGTGATAATCTCATGGTCCACAAGGCGCTGGATATCGCAACGCCGGGTGATGTGATCGTGGTCGATACCAGCGGCCTGCCGCGCAATGCCTGTGTCGGCGATATGATCGGCAACAAGGCAAAGCATGTCGGTGTCGCCGGGTTCGTCATTGATGGGCTGGTCAGAGATATTTCCGGATTGCGAGAAATCGGACTTCCGGTCTATGCCACCGGTATAACCGCATTCGGTCCCTTGCACAGAGGCCCTGGAGAACTTTGCCACCCGATTTCCTGCGGCGGCATTGTTGTCAATGCCGGTGACGCGATTTGCGCCGATTCAAGCGGGATTGTTGTGGTCAACAAGAACTTTGTCGAGGAGACCATCAATCACCTCAGGAACCAGCGCAAAAGCCTGGAAGAATACACCGCAAATGTCAAAAAGGGTAAATTCTCAAATGAGTGGGTCGACAAGCAGCTGAGCCTTGATGGCTGCCTGTTCGAATAGGTAGGGGCAACGGGCATGTCATCTCATGCAATTCAAAACCACAAGGCCCGGCTCTGGGCACTCTGGCACCGCGTGCAATTCTTCACCGATGTCCGGTCGATCATGCGGATTCTCAGATATCGCAAACTCCGCGAGATATATTATCGACAGTTCTGGGCCGAGGTGGCAACGACTTTCGAAGCAGAAATCGAAACGCTAAGCAGCGGTTTGATCCAAATCAGCAAACAAGGCTGGACGACCTTCGTCAGACAGCACGAAATGATGTTTGACAGTCCCTTGATGCTCGACATCATGGGAAATAAGGCGCTGACATATCAGCTTTTGCACAACCTGCAGGCACCCATTGTGCCGCATCTGCAGTTTTCAATGACAGAACTTGAAGCTGCCCGGCGGTTTCTGCAGACCCACCGCGAAATTGTGGTGAAGCCGGCAAGCGGCACCGGAGGTGGCAGAGGTGTGACCACCGGTATTTCCACTGACAGGCAGCTCAGGGATGCTGCCCGGATTGCGGCGCGTTCGGACCGCAATCTGATTGTTGAAAAGCAGGTTGAAGGCGAGTCTTACCGCCTCCTGTTCATCAATGGCCGCTTTATCGATGCCATCAGACGCGATCCGCCCCGTGTGATCGGCGACGGCAAATCAACCATCCGGCAACTGATCAGAGCGGAGAATGCGCGGCGCGAGAACGAGATCCCGATACGGGCCTTAAGCCCGCTGGTCATCGACCGGGACATGATGAACTGGATGAAATCCAGCGATCGGAGCCTGTCTGATGTTCCGGCGGCGAATGAATCGGTTCAGGTCAAACGCGCAACCAATGAAAACGATAAAGATGGAAATCTGAATGTGACCGACCTGGTCAGTCAGGTGATTGTATCCAGATGTGCTGAACTGGTGCAGAAGCTTGGTGTGCAATTTGCTGGCGTTGATCTGATCTGCAGAGACATCGGCGGATCATTCTTATCGGACAATTGTTATGTCGGGGAGATCAATACGACGCCTGGGCTGCACCATCACTATCTGATAGCCAATCCGGCGGAGGGCAATCGGGTCGCCGAAATTGCATTGCAATATCTGTTTGCGAACAATATCGGCATTCTGAATTCCGGCACTCGCCACGGCAGCACCTTGTTTTCCGCTATGTCTGTGACGCAGACCAAAGCCTTCGACGGAACATTGTCGGGCTCCGTCATACAATCCATTCCCAAGAAAGCCCTTGCCCCCAAGAAAGCCCATGCCCATGCGTTACGCTGATCTGCAGGCATCGCTTTCAGGCTTCGATCTGACCGTGATGGACATTTCGACCCCTGTGCTCATTCTCGGGGGAAAGGAAAACACTTTGTCACTGGTGCGCCGTTTTGGCGCGGCCGGCATTGCAACCAGAGTATCCGGCCCGGCGGATTGCTGGGGCATGCATTCGCATTACTGCCGCGAAAAATTTCCGGTTCCGCGCGGCCTTTCCAGCGCTCAATACTGGCACGATCTCCTGGTGTCGGGACATAATACTGATTTGCATGGCAGTCTGCTGATTGCCTGTAGCGATGAAGCGATCGATTTTCTCGCCCGCAACCGCACCGAGCTTGAAGGCCGCTATCAATTCGACCATGGCAAGCCGGAGATGCAGTTGTCACTGCTGGATAAACGCGACACGCTAAAGCTGGCGGAAACAGCCGGAGTGGCGACGCCGCAACACTGGACGGTCAACAATGAGGAAGACCTGGCGGCGGTCCGTCAGTCGGTCGAGTTCCCCGTGATGGTCAAGCCGATCATCTCCCACGAATTCATCAGCGTCTTCGGGCTCAAGCTGTTCATCATCGAAAGCGACTTTGATGAACTGGCGGAAAAAGTTCGATTGGCATGGGCTAAAAATGTCGAGGTCATGGTCATCGAGATGATTCCGGGGCCGGACTCCCAACTGAGCAGCTACTACACCTATATCGGTGCCGATCATCAGCCATCCTATGATTACACCAAGAGCGTTATCCGCAGATTTCCGGTGAACCGGGGCCTGGGCTGTTACCACAAAAGCGAATGGTTGCCGGAAACTGCCGAAGCGGGCAGGAAGTTTTTCCAGGGCATCGGTTTTACCGGCTTCGGCAATATCGAATTCAAACGCGACCCGCGCGACCAGATTCTGAAAGTCATCGAGTCGAACGCCCGCTTCACATCGGCCCAGGAACTGATTATCCAGGCCGGCGCACCGATTGATTTCATCTATTACTGCAAGGCGACCGGACAGAATGCGCCCGGCTTTGACACATATGATCAGGATCTGACGTTCTGGTACGGTCTGCGGGATTTCCTGGCCTTTGTGGAAATGCGCAAGGCAGGGTCAATCACCACCGGCCAATGGTTGCGCAGCCTGTATCCGTTCAAGCATGTTTCCCCGCTTCATAATATGTCAGATCCGTTTCCCAGCTTTGCCGCTCTGACGATCCGCATTGAAAAGACAGTGATGGGTTTGCTGTGAGTACGGATCTGGTCAGCGCTGCCGATCTGCAGGCCTATCTTCTAAAACTGTTCGATGCTGTCGCAATTGACGAGGCGCAATCCCGGTCGGTGGCGAACAACATGGTCTGGAGCGAATTGGTCGGGCGTACCAATTTCGGCGTCATTCGTATCCCGGTTCATTTAAAGCGCCTGCAACACGGCGTGTTGAATGCAAATTGTCATCCGCAATTTACCCGATCCGGCACCGGCTCGGGTCTGCTCGATGGCGACAATGGCTTTGGCTATTACATCGGTGAAACCGCCATGACACACGCCATTCAATTGGCTCGTGACAACGGCATTGGCATTGTTGGTGTCAAAAACAGCAATTTCTTCGGCACTGGAGCCTATTTCGCAAATCAGGCCGCGAAAAGCGGAATGATCTCGCTGGTGACGAGCAATTCTTTCCCCAAGGTTGCCGCCCATGGTGGCTTGTCAGCCGTATTGGGGACAAATCCGTTCGCCTTTGGCGCGCCGCGCGCAAATGGCGATCATCTGCTGGTCGATTTCGCAACCTCATCGCTGGCCGGCTCCACCGTGCGCGAATATCTGTCCGAAGGAAGGCAACTGCCCGAGGGCCTGGCCATCATGCCCGATGGCGCGCCGGCGCGTGATCCGGCGCAAATCGGCGCGGCGGCATTGCTGCCTTTTGGCGGCGCAAAGGGCTACGGGCTGTCCTTGATGGTGGAGATATTGTCCGGCATCCTCACCGGTGCGGGTTTTTCCCAGCAAGTTAAGTCAACTTACTCCAACTTCGAGGAAAAAAGTGACAGCGGTCACTGCATGATCGCCATTGATATCGAGAAATTCATGCCGCTGGCAGACTTCCTGTCCCGGTTTGAAGCTTTGATCACGCTGTTGAAGGCTTCCAATCCTGTGGATGAGGTCCTGCTGCCCGGTGAAATCCGATGGGCCAATTTCCGCAGGAACAGTGAACGCGGTCTGGAAATAC
>TARA_R110002124_G_scaffold53595_7_pt1 | contig 22921 bp, 22 predicted proteins | sample TARA_R110002124 | Tara Oceans TARA_R110002124 (sample SAMEA4397445) | marine metagenome | biome: Polar Biome; feature: [SRF] surface water layer (ENVO:00010504); material: water (ENVO:00002006), including particulate matter (ENVO:01000060) such as... | depth 5 m
GGCGTCTCTCACGCCATGCGCAACCACGGCCTGCTGTTAGCGCCACCGATGCTGATCGAGACGCATTACTCCGTGGAACATGGCAAGCTGGCGGCACAGCAGTTGTTTGCGCTTGACGAGATGCCGACAGCTATCATCTGCGGAAACGATGTTCAGGCGGCCGGCGCACTGAAAGCCGCGCATCAGGCCGGATTGAGGGTCCCGCAGGACATGTCGATCGTCGGCTTTGATGATATCGATCTGGCCGAAGCGGTGGAGCCTGGCTTGACCACTGTCCATGTGCCGCATCGCCGCATGGGCCGGGAGGCCGCCCATCTCATCATGCGAATGGTGCGCAATGAACAGCCCGGTGAAAGCATCCGCATATCCACCAGCATTGTCGAGCGCGCTTCGCTGGCGGATATTTCCTGAGCCGGTGATTGGTTTCGCCTCAAACTCGCCCTATGTGATACGACTGAGATACCCTCAAAAATCACAGAAGGAATGGTCTTGTGAAAACAGCACAGAAATATCTCGACGATGCCAATAAAGCCGTCACCCGCGTCCCTACCGAAGAGGGAATTGCAATTCACAAAGCCGGAGACACAGTTTTTGTCGACGTGCGCGATTCAAAAGACATCGCCGAAAGTGGCACGATTGCCGGCGCTCTGCGTATTCCGCGCGGCTTTATCGAATTTGCCGCTGACGAGGCAACACCGTTTTACAATGATGCCCTGAAAAAAGACGCCAAGATCGCCCTCGTCTGCGGCCTTGGCGGCCAGGCCGCCCTGACCGGAAAAACCCTGCAGGATATGGGCTATACCGCAGTGGTCAATGTCGGCGGCATCGGCGACTGGAAAAAAGCCGGCGGTCCGATGGAAAGCTGAGGCGCTTAAGCCCGCCGATAAAAACACTCCGGACTTGCAACAAGTCCGGAGGCCGCCTTTTGCTGATTTTGAATAGAAGAGTCACACCGCAGATTCTTCTGGCTTGAACGAGAGCAGAGATTTACTGCGAAAAACCCCCGCGACTCCAGCTTCCTGAGATTTAGCAGTGTCCTGCTATTCAGCAACGCGACTGCGTTGTTGCAGGACACACGATGCCAATTCGTTTCGGTCAATATTTTTCAATATTGCATATTTGGATTTTATTTTTCATACTTTGCCCGGAGGATCAGCTGGCTGCTTCTTTTCAAGACAGCAGATCCGCTCAGATAATTCCATAAAACCAGGGAGTGAATGACATGCTTGGGAAATTGAAAATGCTCGCCGCAGGGCTGGCACTGGCGATTGCGCTGCCGATGGGCGCGGCGCAGGCGCAGAAGACGTTTTACTGGGTTTCGCATGGCTCGCCGGCAGACCCGGTCTGGACCTATTTTCTCGATGGCGCCAAACAATGGGGCGAAGATACCGGCAATACGGTCAATACCTCATTTCACAGTGGTGACGTGCCCTCGCATCAGGAAGCCATCCGCGCGGCAATTGCCTCCGGCGCGGACGGAATTGTGACCTCAAGTCCTGATCCGGGCAGTCTGGTGGAAGTGGCGAAAGAAGCCAATGCCGCAGGCATCCCCATCATCAACATGAACACTCCGGATCCATCCGCCAGCTTCGATGCCTATGTCGGCGGTGAACTTGTCACCTACGGCCGCAACTGGGCGCAATATCTGGTCGACAAAGGCCTCGTCAAGGAAGGTGACTTTGTCTGGATGCCCGTCGAAGTTCCGGGCGCTACCTATGGCGTCCAGGAAGAGCAGGGCATTGCCAGTGTGTTCGAACCTCTCAACATCACCTGGGAAGTCACCGACGCAACGCTCGATCAGGCCGAAATCATCACGCGGATGTCCGATTACATGACCGCCAATGGCGACAAGATTGACGCCATCATCGGCTTGGGAGATCTGGTCACCGGTTCGGTGAAGCGGGTGTTTGACCAGGTTGGCGTCAAAGCCGGCGACATCCCCGTCGTCGGCTGGGGCAATTCGCTGGACACCACCCAGTCCGTGCTTGAAGGATATGTCAACGCAGCGCAATGGCAGGACCCCCAGGCCACCAGCTATGTCGCGCTGTCGCTTGCGGCCATGGCGGCCAGCGGCATCCCCACCGGTTTTGATGTCATCACCGGCGCGCTCTACGAAAAAGACACGGCGCAGGTCTATGACGACGTCCTGAGCGGAAAATAATGCGACGGGCACAGCGCATCGCAGCGCTGTGCCCGCTTTGCCGATACGACAGATCTTTTCAGCCGACCCAAAGTCGCATGCCTGTGCTTTGGCCCCAACAGCAAGAGGGTAAAACCGGCAATGCACTCCATTTCCCAGACCTTGCGCACACGGCCTGAAATCGGCCCGGCCATCCTGCTTGTCATTCTCATCATTGTTTTCACATCGATCAATCCAAGCTTTCTGTCGATTCTGAACATTGGAAATACGCTGGCATTCACAGTTGAGCTGGGCATGATCGCACTGGCAATGACACTGCTGATGACGTCAGGCGAATTTGACCTGTCCGTTGGTTCTGTCTTCGGTCTGACACCTGTCATTATGTGGGCGCTGTTCAATGGTGGCATTCTGCCGCTGGAAATGTCGTTCCTGGCCTCCCTCGCGATCGCCGTGGCGATCGGTCTCACCAATGGATGGTTTGTCACCTATCTGAAAATTCCGTCATTCCTCGTCACCCTTGGCATGTTGCTGATGGCGCGCGGCACCGCGCTCTACATCACCAACGGCTTTCCCCAGCGCACCTGGAACGCCAGTGGTGAATGGCTGGCGCAGGCTCTGGTGGGTGATTTTTATATCGGCTCGCTGCGGCTCTACATGTCGCTGTTCTGGTTCATCGTGATCGCCCTGCTGCTGCATTATGTGCTGACCAAAACCAAGGGCGGCAACTGGATTCAGGCATCCGGGGGCAACGCTCAGGCAGCGCGCGCCCGGGGCGTCAAAGTGACCGCCACCAAGGTCCGGCTATTTGTCCTCAGTTCCGCTTTGGCGGGCTTTGCCGGGATCATAAGTTCAATACGCACATCAGCGGCCAATCCCAACAGCGGTACGGGCTATGAGCTGGAAGTAATCGCCATGGTGGTGATCGGCGGCACATCGCTTTTGGGCGGCCGCGGCACCATCATCGGCACGGTTCTGGGTATTTTTATCCTCAGGCTGATGCGCAACGGCATTGTCATGATCGGCGTGCCGGGACTGGCCTACAACATTTTCATCGGCGCCATCATTCTGGGCATGATGGCGCTGCATTCGTGGCTTGATCGCCAGAACCATTCGGGAGATTGAGATCATGGCCGAAACCCTTATTCAGATGGACCGGATCACCAAGCATTACGGCCCGGTCAAAGCCCTTGAGGACGTCAATCTGTCCGTCAAACGCGGTGAAGTGGTCGGCCTGCTGGGAGACAATGGAGCCGGCAAATCCACCCTGATCAAGGTTCTCTCAGGGGCGGTTCAGGCAACCAGCGGTTCGATCAGCATCAAAGGCAAACAGGTGGATATGCGCAGTACCACCGATGCAATCGACAATGGCATTGAGACAATCTATCAGGACTCCGCCCTGGTCACCCAGCTGTCGATCGCCCGCAATCTGTTCCTCGGACGCGAGCCGGTTAAGGGGCCGCGGATTTTCAGCCGGCTCGATATTGCAAAGATGGAGGAGGTCGCATCAACCCTGCTGAAAGAGGTCGGGATCTCAAAAGACATTCCTCCGGCGACACCCATCAGCTCCCTGTCCGGCGGTGAACGCCAGGCCGTTGCCATCGCCCGTGCGATGTATTTTGACAGCGACCTGATCATCCTTGATGAGCCGACAAACAATCTCGGTGTTGCGGAAACCCAGGGCGTTCTGCAATTCGTCAGAAATGCGCGCAGTTCCGGGCACTCCTGTATCTTTATCGCTCACAACATCCACCATGTCTTTCAGGTGGTCGACCGCATTGTGGTGATGCGTCGCGGCCGCATTGTGGCTGACAATATTGATCCCAAGCAGACAAGTGTCGATGCTGTCGAACGCGTCATCACCGGTATGGAACATTGAGGGAGCAGACCGATGATCCCGTCAAAGCGGTCGAGAAGAGTTAGAAAGTTGATATGATGAAAGGGGCTTCCCTGCTGTTCTAAACACAAGCTGGCGCATTGGGACATAATCGATCATGCAAGCACGCCTCGACGCAAAGATCATTCTGATTACCGGTTCCACCCAGGGCATCGGCCGGGCCATAGCCATTGAGGCCGCGACCAGCGGTGCGGAAGCCATCGTGGTTTCCGGCCGGAACGCCAAAGCCGGTGAAGCTGTGGTGGCAGAGTTGAAAGCGCTTGGCACCGATGCGCTGATGATCGCCGAAGATCTTGCCAGTCCGGGGGCCGCAGAGCGTTTGTTTTCTAAAGCCTTGTCCGGTTTCGGTCGCATCGACGCGCTGGTCAATTCTGCAGGTTTGACCACCCGCGCTTCGGCCAGCAATGCCAGCCGTGAGGTTTGGCAATCACTGTTTAAGGTCAATGCGGAGGAGCCATTCTTTCTCTCACAACACCTCATCAATCACCTGAAGGCGGAAAAACGGCCCGGTGAAATTGTCAATATTCTGTCAATCAATGCCCATGGCGGGGCCGCTGATCTGACTGTTTACTCCGCCACCAAGGCGGCGCTCTCCCTGATCACCAAAAATTCGGCCCATCAGCACCGTTTCGACCGCATTCGCATCAATGGCATCAATGTCGGTTGGACAGACACGCCGGCAGAGCGAAACATGCAGGCGCACATCCTCGACAAGGGCGAGGGCTGGCTTGATGACGCGATCAGCCAGCAGCCATTTGGCCGTTTGCTGGTGCCGGAAGACATCGCGCGGCTGGCAGTCTATCTGCTGAGCGATGCGTCCTCTCCGATGACCGGATCGATCATCGATCAGGAGCAGTCGGTGGCCGGCGGCGTCGACGGTTAGGCTGCATAGAGATTTTCAAAAGGAGTGCACCATAAATCCAATGCCAGAGAAGAAAAGCCCGCCAGTCAAGCCGCAACCCATCGACGATTTCCAGAGTCTGGTGGCGCTGCTGATTGCGCGACAGGACACTCTGCCCAGACGGCTCAGCCAGCTGGCGCAGTTTTGCCTGAACAACCCGGAAGATGTCGCGATCTACAATATCGTCGGTCTGTCCAAGCTGGCCGATGTTCCGGCCGCCAACATCACCCGCTTTGCCAAAGAACTGGGTTTCGCCGGTTTTGCCGAGTTGCAGGACGTGTTTCGCCAGCGCCTGGTCGGTCCGCGCATGACCTATGCCGACCGCATCAAGGCGCTGGGTGATGCCGGTGACCAGAATGCAGAACGCGGCCTCGACCTTGACCATCCGCGCGCGCTGTTTGACACATTTGTCCAGACCGCAGTCGATTCATTGCTGCGGCTTCGCGAGGACGTTCAGGACCAGGCTCTGGAGAGCTTTGTCGACTGTCTGGCCGAGTGTGATTCCGTTTACATCGCCGCCGCACGAGGTGCATTTGGAATTGGCGCCTATTGTTTTTACGGCCTTTCGCAGGTCGGAAAACCTGCGCATATGATCGATAATCTCGGCGCCATGCGCAACGAACAGGTCGGCGCAATCCGCAACAAGGATGCGCTTCTGGTCCTGACATTTGACGATTATACCCCCGAAACCGTGGCGATTGCTGAAATGGCCGCGAAGAGCAAATGCACTTTGCTGGCGATCACCGACAATGAGTTGAGCCCCGTCGTGAAACTGGCGGATCACGTGTTGTATGTGAAGGAAGCCAGCCTCGGACATTTCCGCTCCCAGGTTCCCGCACTTGTCCTCTGCCAATCCATCATTGTCAGCCTTGGGCGGCGCGGCAGCACGTCAGATTGACCGCGATATCAGGTCCTCACTCCAGCATCTTCACCTGAAAATGCACCAAAATTACTAAAATTGAAAAAATGAAAATATTCTTGTATTTCTCATTGCCTCATGAAAAGCTGGCTGTCGGGAGGCAGGTTTTGAATGGACCCGCAGGCGTATTTTGATTTCTCAGGCCGCAAAGTTCTGGTCGTCGGCGCAAGCCGTGCGGGGATCGGTTCTGCGATAGCCGCCGCCTTCAAGGCGGCGTCTGCTGATGTCACGATTACCGGCATTGAAGCTGGCCCAGCGGAAGCGGATCACGGCAAATTCAACTATGTCCGATTTGATGTCACCAACGGCCAGGAAATCGCTGATTTGGCTGCGGCGACAGATCGCCTCGATGTTCTGGTGAATTGCGCCGCGATCACATCACGCGGCGAAGAAATGGATCCGGATTTTTTCGCCAGAGTGATCGATGTCAATCTGCAAGGCAGCTTTCGGGTGTCATTGGCATTCCTCGACCATCTCAAAAAAAGCAAGGGTAGCGTGATCAACATTTCATCGATGTACGCGTCCTTCGGCAGCCCGCAAAACCCCGCATATGGCGCTTCGAAAGCTGCGGTCAGCCAATTGACCAAATCCCTGGCGATTGCCTGGGCTGAACATCAGATCCGGGTCAACTGCATCGCGCCGGGCTTCATCCTCACGGAACAATCGGCCAGAAGCCGTGCCAACCCCGCCCATGTTGAAGCTGTCAATAAGCGGACCCCGATGGGCCGATGGGGCGAGCCGCAGGATATTGCCGGTCCGGCGCTGTTCCTGGCATCGCCCGCCGCCAAGTTCATCACCGGTACCTGTCTGAATGTTGACGGAGGTTACTCTGTTGCGTGAAGCTGTCGGTTCAGGTCCCGGATCCATCGGCGCCGCCGTGATCGGCACGGGCTTTATCGGCACGGTTCATGTTCAGGCGCTGCGCCGTTTGGGCGTCAATGTGCTCGGCGTTCTCGGCTCCAGCCAGCAGCGCGGAGACAAGGCGGCGCAGGCGCTGGGGGTTTCCAGAGCCTATGATACGCTCGACACGCTGCTCGGTGATCCAGCGGTTCAGATCGTGCATGTCACCTCGCCCAACCAGTTTCACTTTGAACAGGTCAAACAGATTCTGGCTTCGGGGCGCCATGTGGTTTGCGAAAAGCCCCTGACAATGACCTCCGCCGAATCCGCTGAATTGGTGGATCTGGCAGCGAAGAGCAATCTCATCACAGCGGTCAACTACAATACCCGGTTTTATCCGCTGAACCAGCATGCCCGCCAGATGGTCGCCGACGGTGAGCTAGGTGACATACGGCTGATTTCCGGTCACTACATGCAGGACTGGCTGCTGTTTGACACCGACTGGAACTGGCGGCTTGAACCCGACAAGGGCGGTTCGCTGCGTGCTGTCGGTGACATTGGCACCCACTGGATCGATCTGACCAGCTATATCACCGGCCTGAAAGTAACCTCGGTGATGGCCGAACTCTCGACCTTCGTCAAAACCCGGCAACAGCCGGTCGGACCGGTGGAAACCTTCTCACAAGCCGGGTCGGGCGAAACCATCGCCAGGGAAATCACCACCGATGACACAGCCCTTTTGTTGCTGCGCTACGAAAATGGCGCGCGCGGCTCAGTTGTCATCAGTCAGGTCAGTCCCGGCCGGAAGAACGCGATGCAATGGCAGATCGACGGGTCAACATCCGGTGCCTCCTGGGATTCCGAAACACCGGATCATCTGTGGATCGGGCACCGCGACCGTGCCAATCAAATCCTGCAACGCGATGCGGCCTTGATGAATGCGCGCGGAGCCGCAGCCGCAACCCTGCCCGGGGGCCATGTCGAAGGATTTGCAGATTCGTTCTTTGCCTTGTTCCGCGAAATCTATGCGGACGTCAGCAACGGCAAAGCGTCCTCACATCCGGGATATGCCAGCTTTGCTGACGGACACTATGAAATGCTGGTGTGTGACGCGGTGCTGCGCAGCGCCGAACAAGGCTGCTGGGTCGATATTTCGCCCCGCGACCAGCACTGATACAAGGGAGGAAATATGCAACTTGGAATTCTGACAGCGCCTTTTCCCGATACGCCCTTGATGGATGTGGCCGATTGGGCTGCGGCATCAGGATTTGAGGCACTGGAAATCGCCTGCTGGCCGGTGGCCGACGGGCCGGTGCGGCGCTATGCCGGCACAACCCATATTGATGTAACCGGGATGTCCGAGGCGCAGGGCCGCGAGATTGTCGATCAACTGGCCGGCAAAAACCTCTCCATCTCCGCCCTTGGCTACTATCCCAACCCGCTGCATCCTGACGCGGCGCACCGCGACATGGTGATCGGCCATCTCAAAAAGGTCATCTCCGCTGCAGCGAAGATGGGCGTTCCCCTGGTCAATACATTTTGTGGCGGTGATGCCGCCGAAAACCTGGATGAGAACTGGCAGCGCGCCCTGAAAACCTGGCCCGATATCATCGCTTATGCGCGGGATCACGATGTCCGCATCACCTTTGAAAACTGCCCGATGATTTTCAGCTATGACGAATGGCCGGGAGGCCATAACATCGCCTATTCGCCATATATCTGGCGTCGTATCTTCGACACCTGGGACGGGGATGTTGGAATGAATTTCGATCCGAGCCATCTGATCTGGCAGATGATTGATCAGGGCCGCTTCATCCGCGAATTCGGCGGCCGGATGCTTCATGTTCATGCCAAGGATCTGATGATTGATCATGACGGGCTTTATGAACGTGGCATCATGTCAGCCGGCATGGGTTGGCAGATACCAAGAATGCCAGGGCTTGGCGATGTCGACTGGAATGGGTTCTTCTCAGGTCTTTATCGCGCCGGTTATGACGGCCCTGTCATCATTGAGCACGAAGATCGCGATTTTGAAGGAACTGACGAAAAAATTAAAAGTGGATTTGCCTTGGCGCGGGATATTTTGCGCCCTTACATAAAATAGCAAAGGCCGCGAATGCGGTTATCTATTCAAACAGATCCGGAAATTGCGGATCCATCTAACGGAGGAAACTGGCATGAAAAAAACGATAGTGACCGGCGCTGTTCTAGGCGCTCTGACCATGGGCTTCATGGGATCGGCGATGGCACAGGAATATACAATCGGGATTTCCAATACTGTGCAGGGCAATGGCTGGCGCGAGGAAATGGTCTGCGCCATGAAAGCCGAAGCCCTGGCATCCGGCAAAGTGAAATCGCTCAACATCGCCCATCGCAACACCGATGCTGCCGGTCAGATCGAGGATATCAACAATCTCATCCAGGCCGGTGTTGACGCCATCGTCGTCAATCCGTCAAACCCGGACGGCATCAAATCCGCTGTCAAGGCCGCGACCGACAAGGGCATTGTGGTGGTTGCCGTGGATCAGGGCGTCAATGAAGAGTCCGCCTATATTCTGTCAAACAACCAGGAACAATACGCCTATCTCGGCGCCAAATGGCTGTTTGAACAGATCGGCGGTGACGGCTCGGTGATTTACATGCGTGGCGCGGCAGGGGCATCCGCTGATGATGATCGGGACAAGGGATTCAAACGCGCCCTCGCCGAATATCCGGATGTCAAAGTCGCACAGGAAGTCTTCACCGGCTGGCAGCAGGATCAGGGCAAGCAGCAGATCCTCGACTACATTGCCACCGGAATTCCGTTTGACGGTGTCTGGACCTCCGGCATTGACAACGTCATTGTCGACGCTTTCGTGGAATCCGACACGCCGCTGGTGCCAATTGTCGGCGCCGATAACGCGGGCTTTGTCGGCCAGTTGAACAGCGTTGATGGTCTGGTCGGTGCAGCCGTCACCAATCCTGGTTCCGTTGGTGGTGCGGGCGTTGCGCTGGCGATTAAATTGCTGGAAGGCGAAAAACCCGAACAGCGCGTCGTTCTGGTTGATCCGGAATTGTGGGAAAATGGCACGGCGGAAGGCAAGGCCAAGCTGAAGGTTGCCGCCGACCCGTCGCTGGATCCGGAATGGCCTGTTTCCATCTTTATTCCGGGCTGGACCAATTACACCAAAGAACAGATTATCGCCTGTAAAGGCCCAGGTGAATAAAGCTGACCTGACAATGGGCCGGCGGCTGTTTCAGCCGCTGGCCTTTCTTGCCATTTTCGCCCGCAATAAGGACATCCTGTTTCATGGCGAATAGCTCCTTATTGAGCGCCACCGGCGTTGCCAAAAACTACGGTGCCGTGGCGGCGTTGCGCAACGCTTCGCTGGAAGTGGCCAGTGGTGAAGTCATCGCCTTGATGGGTGCCAATGGTGCGGGAAAATCCACTCTGGTAAAAATTCTGACCGGAGCAATTTCCGCAAGCGCGGGAGACATCCTCATTCGCGGCGAACGCAGGCCCATCCGCTCGCCAGCCGATGCGCGCCGCGCCGGACTGGTTCCGGTCTATCAGGAACCATCTCTGATTCCCGATCTCGATGTGTATGACAATTTGCGCCTCGGCAACACGCCGGTCGAGCCCTTCCGCGACTGGCTTCATCAGTTGGGTATCGACAATCTCGATTTCAGCGAAACCGCTCAGCGCCTGCCCCTGGCCATCCAGCGTGTCGTCGACCTTGCCCGTGCATTGGCAAGCGAGCCTGACATTCTGCTGCTGGACGAGATGACCGCGGCGCTGCCGACCAACCTGGTCGAAAAGGTGCTCGACGTGGTCCGCAAGCAGAAGCAACTGGACCGTTCGGTGATCTATATTTCTCATCGGTTTGCAGAAATTGCCGCTGTCTGTGATCGCGCCAATGTTCTGAGAGACGGGGAAACCGTCGGCGATGTTGTCATTGAGCCCGGTATTGAGGATCACATTGTCGAATTGATGCTCGGAGAGAGCATGCGCGCTGTGCGCAAATCGGTCAGCACGAAGAAAACCACTGTCGCAGCCACAACCAGCACTTCTGTGCCACGGCTCAAGGTACAAAACCTCGCTGCCGGCAGCAAACTGACAGATGTATCATTCGAGCTGCATGCAGGCGAAGTCCTCGGCATCGCCGCATTGGAGGGCCAGGGCCAGGATGAATTGTTCGAAGTGCTGGCCGGGATGATGCACCCGGACAGCGGGACCATCGAGATTGATGGAAAAAAGCAGGAATTTCATCATCCCGCTGACGCGATCTCTGCCGGTCATGTCTATGTGCCGGGCGATCGTGCCGACGCTTTGCTGATGCAGCGCTCTGTCCGGGAGAACATAGCAATCCCGTTTCACACCCGTCCCTCGCAATGGGGCCTGATCAATATGGCCGCTGAAAAGCAGAAGGTCGATGCGGCGATTAAGCGGCTTCAGATCGATACCCGCGCCCAGGGCGAAGTGCAGCGGCTGTCGGGAGGCAACCAGCAGAAGGTGACGATCGCCCGCTGGCTTGCGCTGGGCGTCAAGACACTGCTGTGTTTCGATCCAACGCGGGGAATTGATATCCGCACCAAACGCGAAATCTATCCGCTGCTGCGTGAATTGGCCGACCAGGGCTCATCGGTGCTGCTCTACACATCGGAACTTGAAGAAATTCAGCTGGCCTGCGATCGCGCCGTGGTGATTTTCGGCGGACGGGTGGTTGATGAGATCAGCGCCGAGAATGCTGATGAACCGACCCTGATGCGCGCGGCCTATGGCCTGACTGATGGATCAGCTTCGCAAGCTCAGCACGCGGGATTGTGAAGCTGCCATGATGAAATTTCTGCGCAATCACTACTGGAACATCGGCCTGGCGACGATCTTCATTCTGTTGTTGGTCTTCACACGGACTATCCAGCCAAACTATGGCGCCTTCGGATTTGAATCCCTGTCCCGCGCCGCGCTGACCTTTGCATTTGCAACGGCGGCCCAGGTCGTTGTCGTTATCGCCGGAGGCATCGATTTATCGATTGCATCGATGATGGCCGTCACCAGTGTCACCGCTGCCGTGATGATGGATGGAGCCAGCGAGCAATATGCCCTGTTTGTCGTGCCCTTTGTGCTGCTGGTCGGCGCCGGCATGGGCGCAATCAATGGCCTGCTGATTGTGTTGACCAGAGTTCCGGATATCGTTGTGACGCTGGCCATGCTGTTTGTCTGGGAGGGCGTGGCGCTGATCATACTCAACGCACCTGGCGGCGGTGCTGCCGAATGGCTTAAAAATCTGCTGGTCGGATCAATTTCCATTCCGGCTGTGCCGGAGGATCTGACCAGATGGGTGCCGCAGGCCCTGATCCTTCTGATCGTCAGCCTCGGCATTGTCTGGTGGCCGTTCAGACGGTCACGCTTTGGCCTCTCGGTCTATGCCATCGGCTCTTCCAGCCTTGCCGCATTCCGCTCCGGTGTTGCGGTCAGCCGGACAAAAATCGCCGCCTATGCAATGGCCGGACTGTTTGCTGCGATGGGCGGCCTGGTACTGACCGCCAGCACCGGCATCGGCGCGCCAATTCCGGGTCCTTATCTGCTTGCAAGCGTCGCAGCTGTCGTCCTCGGCGGTGTCACTCTGGGTGGCGGCCGTGGCGGGCTGGTTGGTCCGATCATTGCCGTATTCATATTGCGGCTTGTGCGAACCGACCTGACGTTGATGTCGGTTGACCCCAACATCACAACGATTGTTGAGGGTACAATCATGGTGATCGTCGTCATGGCTGGCGGATTGCTGGCAGCAAGGGCGCGCAAGAGATGAACACAACCGCATCCAGAACCTCCCGCTTTACCGGATCATTCCGTTTGATAATGCGCGATTATCCACTGCTGCCGTTGATGGTCCTGCTCATCGGGCTGGTGGTCGCGCTGGAAATTATGGTTCCCGGGATCGTCAATCAGCGATGGCTCGCCAATACCATCAAATTTGCCGTTCCACTGGCCATGCTGGCAGCCTGCCAGTCCCTGACCATGCTGACCGGAGGGATAGATTTGTCAGTTGGCGTGGCCGCAACGGTCAGCGCCTTCGTGGCGGCCAGCCAACTTTCCATATTGGGGCCGACCGGAGCCATTCTGGTGGCGCTGATACCGCCCGTTCTGATCGGCCTTGCCAACGGCATTGGCGTCGGCCTGTTCAGGGTTCACCCGCTGATCATGACGCTGGGAACCGGCTTGATCGGTACCGGCTGCCTTCAGGTCTATCAGCGCACAGTAATCGCATCGGGTTCCTCGGTTCCCGATATTCTGTCATGGCTTGGCACTGGTCTGAGCTATGGTGTGCCCAATTCACTGTTGGTGTTTCTGCCTCTCGCCATTGTCATCATCGTCGGACTGCGGCGCACCGGCTTTGGCCGGCTGTTATATGCAATTGGTGAAAATGAAAATGCCGCGCGTCTTGCCGGTGTCCGCACCTGGCAGGTTCTCATCGCGCTTTACATTTTGTCAGGACTGATTGCAGGTCTGACCGGGCTGATTTATCTCGGTCTTATCAAGGCCCCGTCGCTGTCTCTGGTAGAGCCGCGCGTTCTGCCCTCGGTGGCTGCAGCGGTGATCGGCGGCACCTCCATATTCGGTGGACGCGGCAGCTATTCCGGCACCATCATCGGTGCTCTCATTCTGACTGTGCTGGCCACCATGCTGACGGTCATGCAGATCCCCGAAGGCACGCGGCGCATTTTCTTCGGCATGATCATTCTTGTCGTCACTGCGATCTATGTGCGTATCACCGAAGAAAGCTGAGGCGCTTTACAGACCGAAATGTCTACCGTCAAACGGCAGCGTAATTTCAGCGCCGCTGACATCAACCAGCGTCAAATCAGAAACTGTGACTCGTATATCCGCAATTTCACGCCAGTGCGGCGGTGCTGGAATTGCGCCGAACCCATAGCGGATTTCGCGGATCGTTGAGTCTTTGAGGACGAGACCTTGCACCAGGCCGCTCGGCGATTTGGTGTCGCTGCTGGTAAATGCTCCGCTGGCGTGACAGGCGGTCGCCGCTTCTTCTATCCCCAGAACGCAGGTATGTCGGCCAGACCAGGGGGCGTAATTTCGCCCGCCATTGCTCATCCACAAAAGCGTTTCCGGCAGAGCTGCGGCGTCTTTGACTGCAAAAAACAGGAACCCGTCCTGGTCAGCCAGCGCCGCTGACCAGCCAATCTCCTGGCCTTTCGCCTCGGCCATCACCACAATATCCTCATGCCGCTTTGAAAACGGATAGAAACTTGCGTCAACGCTCTGGTCTGCCGCAGTCCAGACCGCGTCCAGTCTTTCAAATCTTTGCGGATAAGCCAGCATCGAAAAACCGCGTCGCGGATCACTTTCAGGCGGGGCTTTGGGGGTGATGCCGAACTGCTTTTTCGAGAAACTCAGTTGTGCCCCTCCGGGCACCCTGATCATCGCGTGATGCGCCACCGGCAGATGTCCTGAACCTCCCTCAAACCTGTGAGATTGATAGAGCATTGGATGGCCGGGCCGGACGGTCATCGTTTTGGTCACAGCTGCACCAAGCACGCGGTCTTCCAGCAGGTAGGTATGACGTGCCGCGCCATCGACACTGTCCACCCTGCCCGCTGGCTGCCAGAGCCGATTGGCTGTCGGGCCATGGATCGGCCCGACTTGGTTCACGCCGAAGGGAGCACAAAAAAAGTCGCCGGAAAGCTGTCGTTCAACAAGGTCGATGTCATCAGACAGGGTTGCAGCCTCGCTCGCCCACGGCGCTGTATGCAGCGGCCTTATGACCGTTCCGCCCTCTGAGGTGACGGCAAAATTCTCTATGTTTCCGCCCGACCGGTTAAAGTCAAAGGCAACGCTGCCGCTGGCGATGTGGTCAAGATGTCTGCTCATGTTTCTGCCGGTAGGTTCTCACGAAAAATAGCATGGATGGGGATTGCCGTGGGATTAATATCGCCGCTGTGACGCAACGCCGCCACCAGGCATTCGATGGCCAGGCGGGCTTCGTCTGCCGCGCTTTCTTCGATGATCGCATCCATCACGCCATTGACCAGATGGTTTCGTGTATCTGTCGAAAGGCCGTGGCCGATAAACATCACCGACGCCCCACATCCGCAATCAATCAGGGCTTTTGCAACGCCGGACTGGCCGGCACCGATGCAGTAAATCGCGTCAAGATCCGGATGCACCGAAAGTATTTTGCTGACTTCCCGGTAAGCAAGATCAGCGTTTTCCTGGACCTCACATTCTTCGACAATGCGCAGTGTCGGAAACTGCTCTCGCAAGATGCTGCGAAATCCCATCTCACGCTCTTCATGGCCAAAATAGGCTCTCGATCCGAGCACCAGTCCGATTTTTCCCTTTGGCCGGTTCAGCATCCGGCCGGTCAGATATCCGGCCAGTCGGCCAGCCGCATGATTGTCGATCCCCACATAGGCCGTCCGCGGCACGTTGCGGATATCGGACGCCAGCGTCACAACGGGAATATCCCGGCTGCCAAGCTTGCGGACTGCCTCCCGGACTTTTCGGCTGTCGAGGCCGATCAGACCGACCGCCTGGGTTGTCGGCGCGATACGTTGCAGCACCGCAACGATTTCGTCCTCACTCGCCGTATCAGGATGGTGGATCGACAGGGAGACAGTGCCAAGCTGTTGCGCGTAAGACTGCAACTGATGCGCCTGTTCCAGCAAAAAAGCATTGCCGTGATCGGGAATGATGAAATCCAGATGCAACAGATCTTCTGCGGTGTCAGCCGTGGCACCGGTGCGTTGGCAGGTCAGTTCATCGATCACGGACAGGACATGCCGGCGCGTATGCGCCTGAACGCCCGGCCGCTTGTTGATAACCCGGTCAACCGTAGCCCTTGAGACACCCGCATGCTCGGATATCTCTCGGACTTTTGGCAGTTGGCGATTTGCCTGACCCATGAGAACCATTCCAGATTAAAACAATGCAGGTATAAATACATCATTTTGAGGCATTTAGATATAGTGACCCGTAAATTATCTCAGATCCTGCCTTTTCAGTGCCGTTTGTCCGGGTTATGGCTTGACGAATGCGCAGATTGCATCAGACACTATGGCAGTTACATCAAAATGATGGGTTTTCCTGTGGAGCCGACACCCCGTGATTACAGTCTGGTAGGCCGTGACAGTGCGTTGGCGGAACAAAACGGTCTGGCGGCTGCCGAATGGTATTCGGTCAGGATCGACCGCAAAGTCCTGAAAGGCTTGATGCGGCGCTCTGACGGACCGGCTATACGCGATACTTTGATCTGGCTGGCAGCGCTGCTGGGCTCGGCCACCGGCGCGGTTTATTTCTGGGGCAGTTGGTGGTCGGTTCCGTTTTTTCTGATCTACGGCGTTCTGTATGGCTCATCCTCTGACAGCCGCTGGCATGAAAGCGGCCATGGCACGGCGTTCAAAACCCGCTGGATGAACAATGCGCTCTATTATCTTGCCAGTTTCATGATTCTGCGCGAACCGACCATCTGGTTGTGGAGCCATACGCGGCATCATACCGACACGATCATTGTTGGCCGGGATCCGGAAATTGCCGCGCCAAGGCCGCCGGATATCAGAACCCTGCTGCTCAACATATTTGCCTTGGCCAGCACCTGGAAAACACTGCGCTCTTTGGTGCTTCATGCCAGCGGACGGCTGACGCCTGATGAGGCCAGTTTCGTGCCGCAGACAGAGCGGCCTAAAGTCTATCTGATTGCCAGAATCTATCTCGCAATCCTGTTCGCCGTTGCGCTTGTGTGTGTCATAACCGAATCCATTCTGCCCGCCATGCTGATCGGCCTGCCGACCATCTATGGCGGCTTCATGGCGATTTATTTCGGGCTGACGCAACATGCCGGCCTGGCGGAGGATGTGCTGGACCACAGGCTTAATTCCCGCACGATTTACATGAACCCGCTGTTTCGCTTTCTCTACTGGAACATGAATTATCATATTGAACATCACATGTTTCCAATGGTGCCCTATCACGCCCTGCCCAGGCTTCATGAGATCATCAAGCATGATTGTCCGAAGCCCTATCCAAGCTCCATCGCCGCCTATCGTGAAATTATCCCGACATTGCTGCGGCAGGTGCGTGAACCAGCCTATTTCGTTGCCCGGCAATTGCCCATGGGACTTGACCCGGTGCCCCACAATCATGGTGCCGTTTTCCGGCCCGCTGAATGAGTTTATCAAAACAAGGACCTGACTATGGAAGCCCAATGGATTGAGGCCTGCCAGCTGGAGGACATTGATCCGGAAGACGCGATTACCTTCAAGCATGAAGGCCGCTATTTCGCGCTGTACCGCACTGATGATGATCGCTATTTTGCGACCGATGGCCTGTGCACCCATGAGCGGGTGCCCCTGGCCAACGGGCTGGTTATGGGCACTATTATCGAATGCCCGAAGCATCAGGGCCGGTTTGATTTTATAACAGGACATGCCAAGGGCGCGCCGGTCTGCGTAAATCTGAAAACCTATCAAACCCAGATACGCGGTGAACACCTGTTTATAAAACTGGCCTGAGTAAGCTTCAGTCGGGCCAGAATCATGCAATGATCCGGGAGGGAGAAAACCATGACAAAGTGGCGTGTCGCCGGAATTAATTTCGACCATATGCATATGGGTGATCTGCTGCGCATGGTCGATCAGCATCCCGATGCCGAAATCGTCGGCCTCTACGACCGCTCGCGCGACCGCATGGCCCAGGCCATAGCTGATTTTGCGCTTCCTGATTCGGCCGTGTTTACCGATCTGGACACCTGCGTCCGGACAGCCAAGCCGGACCTCGCAATTGTCTGTGCGGCAACCGCAGAACATGCCGATCATGTCGAAGCGCTGGCACGGCACAATATCCATGTGCTGGTTGAAAAACCCTTCGCCGCCTCCGTGTCCGACGCCAGACGGATGATTGATGCCATGGCCGCTACCGGCAGGCAAATGGCAATCAACTGGCCACTGGCCTGGTATCGCAGTCACAACACTTGCAAGCGGCTGATTGATGAAGGCGCAATCGGTGACCTGATCGAAGTCCATTTCTATGATGGTAATCGCGGCCCGCTGTTCCATCTGGCTGACAAGGTCGAGGTCACGCCGGAGGAGGTGGAGCGCCAGAAGCCGGATTCGTGGTGGTACAAAAAATCTGCCGGTGGTGGCAGTCTGCTGGACTATCTTGGCTATGGTGCCACACTGGGCACCTGGTTCATGAATGGCGAAGCGCCTCTGGAAGTGACCTGCGTCGTTGATGAAACGCCGGGCATTGAGGTCGATCAGCACTCGATCACCATTTGCCGATACAAAACCGGTCTGTCAAAACTGGAAACAAGGTGGGGCACACTGACCGACCCCTGGACCATACAGCCGCAGCCCAAATGCGGATTTGTCGTGGTTGGCAGCGATGGCAGCATATCAAGCTATGATTATGATGATTTCGTCACCCTGCAAACCAGGGACCGGCCGGAACCGGTCGCAGTGCCCGCAGATGAACTGGCTGCCGGGCGGACCAACCCGGTCGAATATGTTCTGGGCTGCATTGAGCGCAATGAGGAGGTGAGCGGACCGCTGTCGCCCGCCCTTTGTCTGACCGGCCAGCGTATCGTCGATACTGCCTATCTGTCTGCGCGGCAGAAGCGGACACTGGAACTGATCCCGTGAGCAACGATATGCCCGATGCCGATACCTATGCACTTTCGGCTGCGCCTGTGCCAGACGTTGAGGCACCGGATCTTGCCTATCAGCCCCCCGCACCGAAGAGCTACAATCCGCGTCTGGCACTGATTGGCGCCGGCGGAATTGCCGCCGCGCATCTCGATGCTTACCGGACCGCGGAATTCGATGTCGCGGTGATCTGCAACCGTACCCTTGCAAAGGCAGAGGCACGGCGCGATGAATTCTTTCCCATGGCACAAGCAACCGATGATTTTGAATCGATTCTGGCAGATCCTTCTATCGAGGTTCTCGACATTACGCCGCATCCTTCGGACCGCTTTGAGCTGATTCAAAGGGCGCTGGCGGCCGGCAAACACGTTCTGTCGCAAAAGCCATTTGTGACGGATCTGTCAAAAGGCGAGGATCTGGTACAACTGGCGCGCGATAATAACGTCAAACTGGCGGTCAATCAGAACGGTCGCTGGTCGCCGCATATGGCATATATGCGCAAGGTGATTCGCAGCGGCCTGATCGGTGATCTGACAAGCTGCCATACGGCCATTCACTGGGATCACAGCTGGATTGGCGGCACACCATTTGAAGACATTGAGGATCTCATCCTGTTTGACTTTGGCGTTCACTGGTTCGATTTTCTCGCCAGTCTGGTCGGCACGCGAGCGAAAACCGTGTTCGCAACAAGAGCCCGAGCCGAAGGCCAGTCGGTGCGCCAGCCGCTGTTGTCTCAGGCGCTGGTCAGTCTAGAAGGCGGTCAGGCCTCCCTCATCTTTGACGGATCAACGCCGTTCGGTCCCCTCAACACGACCTATATCAGTGGCACACGCGGCAGCATCTCCAGCACCGGGCCCGATCTGGCTAAGCAGCAGGTCACTTTGACCACAGAGGCAGGTCGCGCTACTCCGCGTCTCACCGGCACCTGGTTCAATGACGGGTTTCGCGGCGCCATGGGAGAGTTGCTCTGCGCCATCGTAGAGGACCGTGAGCCCGGTCACGGAGCCGCCGCCAATCTGCACAGTCTGGCCCTGACCTTTGCCGCACTCAAATCCGCGCAGGACGGTATTACGGTTGATATCGGCGCTGTCAGAACATTGCCGCAGACCGGATGATCCGAAACATTACGCGCCCTTGAGAAAAGGCTCTATTGCGCTATTGAATGCCTCCGGCGCATTGATATTGGCGACATGAGCCGCGCCTTCGATGCTGTGGTATCGGGCATCCGGTGTGGCGTCAGCCATGGCCTGCATCACCTCCGGGGCCGCGCCCTTGTCCAGCGCCCCGCCGACAAACAGCACTGGCACTGAAATCTCCGGCAGCCGGCGCAAATAATCCAGCCCCTGCAAGGCCCGGCAGCAGGCTATATAACCAGCCGGATCATTGCAGAGCACCATATCAGCGATTGTCCGCGCGGCTTGTGGATTGGCGGCGTGCCAATCCGGGGTCAGCCAACTGGCGAGCGTGCCCTCGACAATGGCTTCAAGACCGCCGCGTTCCACTTTTGCAATGCGCTCGTCCCACGACGTGCGGAATCCCTCCGGCGCATCCGCTCTGGCGTCGGCACAGACCAGTCGCTCGATCCGCTTGCTGTGATCCAGCGCAAGTCCAAGCCCCGTCATTCCGCCCATCGACAACCCCATAAAGGCGGCGGTTTCAATCTCCAGATGATCCAGCAATGCAATGACATCGCCAGTCAGATCATCAAAATCATAAGGCCCTGCCGGGGCATCGCTGCCGCCATGACCGCGCGTATCATAGCGCAGCACCTGGAAAGTTTGAGTAAGCATGTCCATCTGCGGTGCCCACATATCTAATGTAGCACCCAGACTGTTGGACAGCACGATCCATGGTCCTGCATCCGGTCCATCAATCTGATAATTCAGCTGGGACGCGCCAGGGCCGGTGCGGCCGGCGCGACGGCTGCGCGACTGCTGCCGCATCATTCAGCCGCCATTGTGGTTTCCGCAGCGATGGCATCATTGACCTGATCTTTGACCTTTTCCGCCAGCAGGATCATCGAGCGCCGTCCCAGTTCGGGATCAGCCCAGTCCTTGCCGGCATACAGAAGAGTGCCGAAATCACCGACCTCTTCGCGGAACGCCAGAAGATCGTCAGCCACCTTGTCGGGTGTGCCCCAGATGATCAGCCGGTCGCAGATATCTTCCAGCGTGACATCGTCATCAGGTTGCTCGCGATAGGACTTGAACAGTTCCAGACGATTATGCTTGCGCATTTTGGTCAGCAACTGGCTGTAATAATAGACATAGGGGCTATCCGGCCCGAGCGCATAGTCTCGAGCGGTCGCCAGATCCTCGGCAACGAAAACGCTTTTGGCGACACGCCAGTTGGCGGTGGAAACCTCGCGGCCGACCCGTTCACAGCCCTCGACATATTTCGGCCAGTGGCTTGCCACCCATTGCGGCATCAGGAAATTCGCGCTGATCGGGTCCCAACCGCGCGCGGCGGCTTCCGTCACGCCCTTGGAAAACGGTGCGACGGCAGTGACAACAATCGGCGGATGCGGACGCTGTAACGGCTTCGGCATGGTGCCCTGACCGATATCGGTCAGGCTGGTGCGTTCAGTGGAAACCGACCAGTATTTGCCTTCAAGCTTGTAGGGAGAATCGCGCTTCCAGATTTCCAGAACCATATCGATGGCTTCCAGAAACATCTCATTGCGATTGGCATCCAGATTGCCGAACGCCTCAGCATCCGAAGCCAGACCGCCAGGAGAAATGCCGAAATTGAACCGCCCGTCGAGCATGTGATCCAGCATCGCTACCTGTGCGGCAACCGTAGCCGGATGGCTGTTCGGCATATTCACCGTTCCCGTGCCCAGACGGATCTGTTTTGTCGCCGCCGCCAGCGATGCGATGAACATCGTGCAACTGGTGATATTTTCCGCCTTGTCGGTGACATGCTCGCCGACATAGGCTTCGGTGAACCCCAGCTCATCGGCCAGCAGGAACGCCTCGCGATCCTCCTGCAATGATGTGCGCCAGTCCTTTTCGACCGGATGTATCGGCATTGTGAAAAAGCCAAGTTCCATGATGAACTCCCAGAATCTGTCGCGTCCTGACAGGATGTGAACGCGTGTTATGTTGTCAGTCAGTCGCAGTGTATGCTGCCGATTGCCTTAAGCATAATAATAATGGATAACGTTTCCCATTAATTTTTATGATGGAGTAGCTTCGGCCATGGTAACTTTGCGGCAGATCAGATCGGTTGTGGCAGTTGCCGAAGAAGGCTCATTCACCAAGGCTGCTGTCCGCGAAAATGCCACCCAATCCGGCATTTCACAGCATATTGCTGCGGTCGAGCATTTACTCGGTGTGGCGCTGTTTGAGCGCACCAGCGACGGTGTGCAGATGACGCCGGCCGGACGGCGCTATTACCGCCACGCCATTACGGTCCTGCGCAATCTGGAAACCGCGGCCGGCGAGGCGCGCGCTGCCGGAACCGGCATTTCCGGAGATGTCCGGGCCGGATTGATGCCTGCCTTTACCCGTGCCGCCCTGGTGCCGCCACTGCAGCGCGTCATCACGGACCACCCGCAGATCAACATTCATATCATTGAGGGCTACAGCGGAACGCTGACGGAAATGGTGCGCGCCGGGCAATTGGATTTTGCCCTCGTTCCGGCATTTTCCGGCGGCGTTGGCCTGACTGTCAGCCCACTTGCAAGAGACCGCGAAATGCTGGTGTCCGGTCCACAAATGGGTCTGCAGCATGGCCAGCCGGTCCGCCTTGCCGACCTGCCGCCGTTGAAAATCATTGTGCCCTCAGTCAGCAATGTGCGGCGCGGCAAACTTGAGGAATATTTCGAAAGCCATGGCGGCCGGATTGAGCGGCTGCTGGAGATGGATGCCATGAACGGCACCCTCGGGCTGATCGCCCGAACCGACTGGGTGGCGGTGCTGCCCGGCCTGATCTGCGTGCCCGATCAGGACGGTGACCTCCGCCGCATCAGCCCGATTATTGATCCACCATTGTATTCCGATTTTGTCGTGATAGAGCCGGCCCGCAAGCCGATTTCGCAACAGGGTCTGGTATTTCTTCAGGAACTGCGTGAGGAAATCAACAGACTGGTTGTCAGTTAGGGTCTGGACTCAATCACAGCATCAGTTGGGGCAGCCAGGTCGCCAAGGCCGGCATGAACAGCACCAACAGGGCGGCCACCAGAATCAGCAGGAAATAGGGCGTCGAACCCCTGAAAATCTGGGCAAGGGTCACCGTCGGGTCGGGCACAGCACCCTTCACCGTGTAAACCAGAAGGCCAAAGGGCGGCGTCAGCAAACCCGCTTCAATCACCAGAATGCCGAAGATTGCAAAGGCAATCGGATCGATCCCGAAAGTCGCAGCAATCGGCGCAAAGATCGGCACGGTCAGCAGGATGATCGAAACCGAATCAATCAGCATGCCGAGAATGATCCAGATCACCATCATCAGTCCAATCACCAGGAACGGATCGACACCCATGCCCAGAAACAGCGCCTTGATGTAATTCACCGCGCCGCCAATGGCCAGCAGCCGCGAATACATCTGCGCCGTGATCAGCAGAAACATGATCGGCGCGGTGGTGCG